>Ga0209540_10002295_pt1 | contig 13678 bp, 12 predicted proteins | sample BarGraIncu01121A_FD_184501 | JGI IMG/M metagenome (GOLD analysis project Ga0209540, IMG submission 184501) | Arctic peat soil microbial communities from Barrow, Alaska - Barrow Graham LP Incubations 011-21A (SPAdes) (version 2) | ecosystem: Environmental > Terrestrial > Soil > Wetlands > Peat... | reverse complement strand
ATTGTCACACAGATTATCGAAGATGAGTCCAGTGCAAAAGTTGTTCTGGATATTGGTATTCTCATAACAGCACTGATCACTAAGAAATCGTTGGAAGAAATGAAAATTGAAAAAGGAACTTTGCTTTATGTTGTTTTTAAAGCAATGACTGTAAAAGTATATAAATAAGGGTCAGTTTTCAATTTTTGAAAACTGACCTCAAATATCGTACAAATATTTTTATTCATTGCTATGATGGATATACTTCTATTAAAACTTCCATAATTCCACCGCAAACCATGCCTTCATCTTCGGCGACGGATCCGGTCATATCGATTTTCTGAATTGCATACCCTCCGGAATGAATGAGATCACGGGCAACTATTATGACTTCAGCCTCACTGCAACCTCCTCCGATACTTCCTAAAATTCGGCCATCAGGCCAAACAATCATCTTGGCACCTGGGCCTCTTGGCACTGAGCCTTTTTTTGATACGACTGTAATAATAGCACGCTTTTCTTCATTATCATTCGCCAAATTTTCCAGCACTTCAAAATCAAAATCTGATTGGGATTGCTGCTTTTTTTTATTAACTTCCAAAGATGTTCGGTTGAGTCTTTTTTTACTGATTATCTGTGCAATAATTGATATTGCAATTTCTTCAGGAGTAATAGCGCCTATTGGTAAACCAATCGGTGCAATTACTCCATTTAGTTGTTCTTTGTCAAAGCCTTCTTCGATGAGCTGTTCCATTAAACTCTTTACACGGCGTTTCGATCCAATCATCCCTAAATATTCTGGAGCCAACTCTAATACTTGCCTTAGGCATACCGCATCATGTCGATGTCCTCTTGTGACAATGACAACATAATCCGAAGAATTCACTTTTAACTTTTTAAAACATTGTTCAAAACTTTCACAAAGAACAACACTGGCTTCTGGAAACCTGCCAGGATTTGCAAAGGAAGGACGATCATCTACAACGGTGACCTCAAAGCCTATTTCAGCTCCATATTTAGCCAGTGGTTTTGCTATATGGCCACCGCCAAGAATAATAAGACGCCCTTCCGAATAGAAAGGCTCATAAAGCACCATTTCATTTTCCTTGCTTTTTGTCAACTCCGGCAAACCCGTTTTTAGGACATTCAGTACATTTTTCTTTATCTCTTCATTAATACTGTCCAACTCCAGTTGATCTTTATTTAAGAGGCTTTTTTCTATGCTTGTAGTGCCCAACCGGTCATTTGTTTTTAGTTCGGTAATCATCACCAATTGATTTCTTAATTTCATGTCCTGGACTAATTTTAAGTAACTATTCTCCATATTATATATCCTTTCAAATCTCAATCGTGGAAATTCCACCATATTCTTGTTTCATCAATACTGCGACCTCAAGATCCAACCCTTCCAGACTGTTACGGATCGCTGCGATTACCCCTGCGTGGGCTACGATGATGATGTCATTTTCTTCATCTTCTTCCAGGATCTTGTTTAGTTTTTTCATTACCCGATAACACAGATCATAATAATTTTCTGAATTCTGATCAATCTTAAAAGCCAGCAAATTTTCTCCGCGTTCCTCATACTCTTTTGGAAACCGTTTTTTGACATCACTTATAAATAAACCATCCCAGGAACCAAGATTCATTTCTCTGAATTCCGGTATGGGTATGATTTCTTTTTCATTTTTATCCTTTTCCAGTTCTTTCATGATGATTTCGGCGGTTTGTCTCGCTCGTTTCAAATCGCTGGAGTAAATCTTAGTGGCTGCCGGCATCATCTCAAGCAATCTTCTCCCTGAATCTTCAGCTTCTAACGCCCCCTGGCTACTTAACTCAACATCTGTCTGTCCAAGAAATATTTTTTCCCGATGTTTCTGGGGCTGGCCATGACGAACCAGAAACAGTCGCCTCTTTTTCTTTGGTTGATTCACTGAATCCTTAGATTCCCAGATCTCTTCCATTGTTTTACCAGTGAGCCTACTGACAAAATTCTTAAGTTCATTTGCCTTTTGAAATCGTCCCTTAATTTTCTCCAATGCAATGGCGTCCCCTTCAAACTTTTTAAGTATGGGCAACTCTCTTTCACTTAGAGCGATAAAGGCGTCTCCTTTGAACATTTTGTCAGCAAGGCACAATATATCCTGTTCCGAAATCGGAGGAACGTTTCCTTCTTTTTTATAAAACATATGATTTTCAATTAATGCAGCGGTTTTATACCAACCGTTCTGTTCTGCAATCAGTGCGCCGGCAAGGGCATGTTTTGGTAGTTTACGAACAATATCATGTAAAAGTCCTGCACTTTGAATCAGGTCTTCATTCAATTCAAACCCATGGTCATTAAGTTCTTTTGTAATTTTCAAGGCCAACCGCGCAACTGCTTTGCAATGATTCTGTACCCTCATGGGTGTCCCATATTTTTCCAAAGTCTTCAGGCAAAGCGCTTCATCCGGCATCTGGTTTTTATTGTAAAAGAAAACCAGTTCCTGATAATCTTCCGGAGTATCCATATCCATAACAACCGCTTCAAATTCTGTTTCAACTTTAACCATTTGATCTTCATGGCTTCTGGTAATCGCCTTAAGCCCACCTTCACCGTCACTGTTCAGAATGGTCTTTGCCATACTTATGGGAAAGATTGGGGGGTGGCCTTTTTTGCCATTAAAACATGGTACAAAAAAAGAATCCGGTTTTTCATTATACAGTCTCGTTAAATCAAGTAATACTTTTGGTGGTATTAACGGATAATCCACCGGCAGTAAGAAAAAGGCATCGGTATCTGAATTTAGTGCTGCAACCCCAGTCTGAACCGAGGTAAACATGCCTTCCATATAACGGTTATTGTGAGCCTGTGTGACGTTTTCTTTTTGGATAATATATTGCAGTTGATCAGCATTATGTCCTGTCACCACAATAATGTTTTCGATTCCTGCCCGTTTAGCTGTTCGGATGATAAAAGAGAGTGTTGGAATGCCGTTAAATGGAAGCAAAGCCTTAAACTTTCCCATTCGGGAGGATAGGCCAGCAGCAAGGATAATGGCAGCAACTTTTTTTTCTTTCATATTTCCCCCTTTTATAAATAAATTTTAGATAATTGCTAAAGTACCGTGAGCTTCGCTGTCTGTTTACATGAAACAATTTTTCCACTATACGTCGTACAGTCTAACGACTGTTCGCCTATACGTTATAAAATTGTTTATGAAAACTGACATCAAAGCAATTTACGATTGTGTTTATAAATTTTGCAATTACTTATAAATAAATTGCTAAAGTCGGCTGATAAATCAGCTATCTGGTCGGTGCAAAATATTATAGGCACAAAATGGGATCAATTTATTGCCTTTGACGGCAACCTGGGTCCGGCATTTTTTCAGACGTTCAAGATCCAGATTCCAGGCATCCTGAAAGGCCATTGCCGTAATACTAAAACCATGAGAATGAATTTTTTCCAATAGGTGGTCCCAGGATGAAAAGTCATAATCTTTGCTGACTGCATCGGATATTCGCTTAAGTTTATAGGTCCATTTTTTTGCAATATAATTTCGAGCTCTTTCAATGGAGTCTTCAGTATAACCACAGCTACATTTTTCCGGGTCAGAAGCCAATGAAATCAGACTGCCATCCTCCATGATAAGAAAATTACCATGGAAGGAACACATGGGATGCCCTGTCTGCAAAGGAACAAACTGATCTATCTTGAGTTTATCATTGGACTGAACCGCAAGTTTACCAATCAGCTCAGGAATGGTGATCCGATCAGCATCCAATGGTTGATGGGGAAATCTTCCAAAATAACTCACCGGTTGAAAATGAATACCTCGGACATAAGGAAGTCGTTCAATTCCAAATCTGAGAATATCTCCCAGGTTGCTATCATTAACTCCTGGAACTACCGTAACGACTAAAACAATTCCAAGCTCTGCATCGGCGCAGTTCTGGATGGCTGTTTCTTTTACAGACAGTAGTGCCTTCCCTCTTATATTTTCATAAATTGCTTCTTTGGTCCCATCAAACTGAAGAAACACTGATGAAAGCCCTGCTTCATGAAGTTTCATGGCATATGCTTTATCTTCAGCCAATCTTCTCCCATTGGTGTTGAGTTGGATATAAGGGAATCCCATTTCCTTTCCCATTCGGATGATCTCGGGGAGATCTTCCCTGAGGGTTGGCTCACCACCGGAAAGTTGAATATTAAAGGATCTTCCTTTATTTCTTACTAATAGGGACGTGTACATTTCTCTGATTTCCCCAAGGGTAAGATCTCCAGTTTTTCCTTTGGAAGAATGGGCTGACGCAAAACAATAGTTGCAATTCTGATCGCAATTCTGAGTAATTTCAATAAGCACGCAGCAAGCCTGTTGCTCATGGCTTTCACAAAGGCCACAATCATGGGGGCATCCTTCACTGCTTTCGGTATCGAAAGCAGTTGGAGCAGTATTCACAACCTCCGTCTTCCAATTTTGCCATTCTAAAAGTTCGGCCGAGCCCAGGTATCTTTTTTCGGCTAAAGGATTTTCGTCTCCAATTTCAGGTGATTCATCCCAAAGCAATGCTTCGAATTTCCCATGAATGTCACATTCTTTATTTAAATAGATTTTACTGCCCTTTCGCACCCGAACGGCGGGAATTGTTTTATGACAAACCGGGCAGATGCTTTTTGTTTTATCACTCATTTTTTTCTCTCTCTCAGTTTTTCATGGCTGCCAATAAAAAACAACAGGCCTTTACTTTTGTTTTTCCTATTAACTAAACTTTATAGATGCCGGTTTCTATCTCTGGAATCAAGAAGATTTCGTTTTCTAATTGCTTTAATATCTGGTTCTTTATCTTTTTGCTGATTGATGTTTATTTTTAATCGACCGGATAAAACCAGGTCTTTAAGGAATGATTGCTGTATTCTCAACTGGATATTCTCCTGGATCTTTTTAAACTCGGTCATTGCAGTGATTGAAATTATTAAACATTCATCATTATAAATGATTCTCTGATCTTCAACTTCGTTAAAAGTGATCTCAGCATCAAAGTCTATAACACCTTCAACGGAAAACAGAAGATCTTCAAGAATTGGCATCGTTAAAGCCTGTCCGCTTTCAAGGATCATAGAAGCAGACATTCGATGACTGACACTATCCATTGTTTTCAGAAGGGTTCCACATGCACAGGGAGACGTCAAAAACCGGCTTATATCCCCTGTTTTGTATCTTATCAAGGGCATGCCGGTTCTTGTTAACGTTGTGAAAACAACTTCACCGAATTCACCATCCGGTACGTTTCTGCCTGTTTCTGGATTCACAATCTCAAAAAACAGATCTGCTTCTCTGAGATGATATCCTTTCAATGCCTTGCAAAAAACACCGCCGCCCAGGCCCATTTCAGTCATCCCATAATGCTCATAAACCTGACAGCCCCAGCTGTTTTTAATCGCTTCACTAATCGATGGTGAAACATAGTCTGTGCTCAGAAGCACAAATTTTAATATTGCTGCTGCTTTTACAAATTCAGAACCATAAGACTTTGCTAATGCGAAAATTTGCTGGGGAATTCCCACAATGCCGTTGATCTTCTGATTAAGAATAATATCCATAACGGCATCCTTATCATCCACAATACCATAAATCAAGGCTTCTACACCCATTCGAGCAAGTCCAATCTTTAATAAGTCCCCAATACTTCCAGGAACTTTGCCTGGCAGAAGTACCAGAACTTTGTCTCCCGGGGCTGTAAAGGTGGACATGCCGTAATGGAAAAAATCAATGGTCAGCTCCTGGTCTTCTTTTGAAAAATAAATTCTTTTTGGGGTACCAGTGGTGCCAGAGGTGTCTAAGGTAACAATCCGATGAATTTCTCTTTGCTTCACGCAAATCATTCGGCTTCCCTGATTCCTTATATCTGTGGAGTTGATAAACGGCAGCTTGCTTATGTCAGCTAGACAGTTAATGTCCCCAGGTTGAATGTCTTTGAGCAATTCTTTATAGAAGACACTGTTATTTTTAGCATGGCCAATGGTTTTCTGCAAGGCTTCAAGCTGATACTCCTCAAGATTTATCCTTGACAATCTGCCGGGATTTTGACCAATATTGGCCCCGATCCATTCTTCCAGAGGTGTTTTTTCTATGGCATTCATAAAAAATTTGACCTCCTTATTCTTCTCTTGATCCAAATTCATAGCCATGCTCAGTTAATATTTCCTGAATCTTTTGGTAGCTATTCGCTAAATGATCCCCGCATTTTACCATATAACTTTGGTCACTGCTCGCATCTGTGAATTTTGTTACCCCGATAAGATCGATGCAATCCGTATTTCCAAAACTTTCTTCAAACCACTCCATGTATTCAGTGATCATTGCGGAGTATCCTTCCTTGGGATACTCTCGTAGTTCTCCTTTACCTGCATAAAGCCCAAGTATTCCAATGCCCCCAATGATGACGCCGCATGTTTTTTGATCATTCCCGATCCCATTGCACAGTCCGTTCACTGCTCTTATCAAATCAGGATTTTCTTTTTCTTCATCTTCCAGAGCCATTTTCAGCATAATTTGGGTACAGCAATAACCTCCCATTGATAATTGTAATATTCGATAAGCTGTTTCATCCATTATGTTTGTCCCCTTTCTTTGCAATCATCATAAAATATCCCGGTTTGCAGGCTTTCAAAATATCCTGAAACTGGCAGCCATCAGTACATCCATTATTGTTTGTTGTCTTGCTCCAAAAAACATCCATTGAGCCATATGAAAAGATAATTTTCACCAATAATTCTTTTAACAGATCACTGCAGTCATCAAAGAGCATGATTTCATAGCCACAACTTTCAAGGGACCCTTTTAATTGATCCAAATCATGCAGCCCTCTCATACAACTGTTGAAAGAATAGTTTTCCAATGCTTTAATATTCTCTGGCTTTCTGGCGTACACATCTGAAATAATAAAATATCCACTATCTTTTAATACCCTAAAAACCTCGGATGCGGTTTCATTTAAATCCGCCATTAACGATAAGGTGCATTCTGCGAAAACACAATTGAAAGTCTCTTTTTCAAAGGGTAAATAGGCTCCTGATCCCAGGATAAAATCTAAAGAATCACTTTTTTTCCGTGCAATCGCCAGTAATTTTTCGGAAGGATCCATTCCTATGCCTTTGATCTGATGTTTTTCGTAAAGGTACTGAATGGTAGCTCCCATTCCACAGCCTAAATCAAGCACTTTGTCTTCACTGGATATGCCACAAAATTGCACTGCCTTTTCCGTTAACGAAAAACCCCCTGGTCTCAGGGTTTGCCCAGTCATTTCTCTCATGTTAGGGTTTTCATAAGCATTGCATGAATTCACTATTTGTTCTCCAGTCCTTCTTCCACTTCCAACATTTTCCCGAGAGCCAATTCCTCGGTGATCAGGACGTAATTACACACTGGGCATTTCATTAATTCAACTTCAAAACTCCCAGCTAAATAAAGGACTGTCACCTTTTTAAGCTCTAACTTATTGTGACATTTTCCACACACCCAAGGTGTATCTTTTCCATTTTCAATATTCATTATGACTCCTCCACTACTTCCATTCGGTGGCTATATACGTTGTTTACAGTAATATTTTTATCTTGTTCTGCATATCTTACCCAGTAGGTAACATGTTCAATTTTTAATCTTGCCAGGTAATCCGAAGTCTCAGGATTGAAAAAATAAGCTTCATTTTTTCTGGCATTGTCAATAACACTTTCGATATCCTCGATTAAAATATGTCGTTCTTCCATTAATTTCAGAGCATCATCGGTCAAACTTAAATTAAAATCGTATTTTTTTGTTAAATCCATGGTCTGTTCTTCTCCCCATATGTCCTTTAGAAGGTCAATCTTGAGTTTCGCCCGATTATGATGTCTTTCTGAAAAGCTTGGCATTTTCTTAAGCCCAGCCGCCTCTACCTCTTTTGCGTAAATCAGATCCAGGATATGATAGGTTCTTTTCCCACCTTCAACAAACAAGTCTTTGCACATAGCACAATAAACAAGCATATCTTCTGTGCTTTCGCTGATCCGATCCTTTACAAAATCATTTGACTGTTCCTTATTTGCATAATACACCAAACCTCCGTAGCCACAGCATTTTGTTCGCTCTTTAGTATAATCGAATTCTTTTATTTCATACCCCAATGATTCTGTGATATTTCTAATGCTTTCGTGAATCTCTGGATTATATCGTGTAGCACAGGCATCGTGAATATTTAAAACGCGTCTCCCCGGTTTTATATTTGTTTCAGGTAAACCGTATTCATCAAATATTTCCCATAGGGATACCGTATTAATTTCAGGACAATATTTATCAAAAATATTAATACAGCTCGAACAAGCCAATATAAAGGTGGGCTTTTCCATTTTTTCCCATACATCCCTAATTTTTTGGACATTTTCCTGCATCAGGTCCTGTCTCCCAGCCCAATCAGCAGGGGCTCCGCAACATCCGAGATACATACCGACATCGCCTTCGCCAGGAACTTTCTTTATGGCACCAACTAAATATTTATAAATATCTCCGATTACTTCAGAATGTGATGCTGAAAGCTGACATCCCGGATAAAACAGATATCCGGTCTTTCCGGTTCCATTATAAAGCCCTCTTGCATATTTTGAATAGGATAAAACGGGATAGTAAAATAAATCCTTGGATTGCTCTTTACTCGGTTGCTTTCTGACCATTGAAAAACGGTTGCTATTACTGAATTGCATGTCCTTCAAAGCAAAATCGTGGGCAGATACAGGCATCTTTTCCTTTTCCACCATGCTTTCCCTGGTTTCATGAATCACATCTTTCATACTAATGTCTAAAAAGCATTCCTCTTTACAGAGTCCACACTCTGTACAGGAATTGATCATTTTATTGGCATAATGGGTACCAAGAATAATTCTCTCGTTCTGATTGATCTGTCTGATGTAGGCATCCGGAGAAATATTAAACCGCTGCATATGACTACAGGCTTTTATACATTCATCACTCTGACATTTCAAACATCTTTTTGCCTCATCAATTGCTTCTTCATTTGTATAAATGTCGGATTGCTTCTTTACCGTTTCAGCACATTCAACACCTTTTGTTTCCTGTTCTAAAAGTGATTCAAATACGCCTTCTCTTTCCCTTGAGGCGGTGAGAGAAACTTTTGCAACATAGCGTTCAATGGATATTGCTGCTCTTCTCCCTGACCCTACAGATGCGATAATTGATTCGTTTTTTAATAATAGTTTACCTCCGGCGAATACTGACGATTCTCCAATCTGCAAAGTAAGAGGATTGATTTTAAGTTCTTTTTCCCAGTCACCGGTACCTAAATAAACAGCATCAAATTCTTCGGTTAATTCGTCTAACCTATTTTGATCGATGGTTGAATTAAGGATCACATTAATTTTTTGTTTTTCAAATATTTCAAGTTCTTCTTCTATTTCCTCTTTTTTAAAGGGGTTACCTTCAAAGTCCCAGAGTCTTCCTCCCAATCGATTGGATTTTTCGTATAAGGTAACATTAAAACCTTTTTTATCAAGATCAATGGCAGCAGTGATACCGCTTAATCCCCCACCAATAACCACTACTTTACCTTTGTTTTTAGGTAATGGTATGGTTCTTTTGGGGGGTGTATAGCCCTCATTAACCACAATCTTTTCAAGCTCAGATATTTGGATAGTACCACCAAAATCTTTTCTTACGCAAACATTCTCACAGGGGTGGTCACAAATCCTGCCGATGAGTTTTGCAAAGGGAATCCTTTTTTCCATCAGCTTATAAGCCTTTTTGAAATCACCTTTTTCTATTTCTTTAATAAATGATACAACATCTAAATGAACGGGACAACATGCGTTGCATACAGGTGGTTCACTATGTATACACCGACTTCCTGTCTCTAATAATCTGTCTAAATCCACTTTCTTTGCCTCCTATATAAAAACAGAAATTGGGAGCTTGTTCGATTGCCTCAAATAAGCTTTTTCCCAACTCCTGTTTTTGACATTTAATTAACTATTAAATTATTGTTATAATGCTTTCAATCCTGTTAAACCATTTTAATAAAGTCCGCCTTTACCAAATCCGCAATTTGGGAATGTACAGAGATCACATCCCATACACAAACCCCCATGCCCAAGTTTGATGATATCTTCTTTCTTCAATTTTTCTCCTGCAACAATTCTCGGTATCACCAAATCGAAAATTGTCCTTTTTGCATACATTACACATCCCGGTAAACCAACTATTGGAATGTTTTTCTTGTAAGCAAGCATGAACATCGCTCCAGGCAGTGTAGGAGCACCATAAGTCACAACATCAGCTCCTGTATTTCTAATGCCTAACGGTGTCACATCATCAGGATCTACTGACATACCGCCGGTGCATGTAATAATTTCAGCACCTTCATCTATAAGTTGATTAATTGATTTTGTAATCATGTCTTCATCATCCGTTGAAAAAATTTGTCCGATGACTTCGCATCCTAATTCGTCAAACTTTTCTCGAATAACCGGACCAAATTTATCTTCAATTCTTTTATGGTAGACTTCACTTCCTGTGGTGACAATTCCAACTTTTAATTTTCTAAGTGGAAGAATTTGTGTAATCGGAAAATTTTTCTTACAGAGTCGTTCCATCTCATCAATTTTTAAACTATCCGTAATTAAAGGAATAATTCGTGTTCCCCCGATGACTGTACCAGCTTTAATCAGTTGATCTGTATGCAGAGTTACTACCATTAGGTCATCAATACTATTAATTTTATACAGGACTTCAAATTTTACTTTTAAAAGTCCCGAATATTCAGCAATAAGATTTACCTTTCCCTCAGCAGGTTCTGAAAATAAAATTCCAGGACCTGCGACTGCGTTTGCCATTCTGGTCGCAGCATCATTTTCATGTATGTCCCCTTCTTTGTATTCTATGATACCGATATGCTCTTTTCCCATTGTTAAAAGCCTTGGTATATCTTCTTTTATAATCATGTGCCCTTTTTTAAATGCAGCGCATTTTGATTTTCCCGGAATTATTTCCGTCATATCATGCGCTAACAGCATGCCTATGGATTCTTCAACAGGTATAAGTTTCATACAGTATTTCTCCTTGAATAATTTGTTTTACAAATTTGTCTTTTATTAAGTCTGGAAGCTATAAATAGGTTGTAGCCTTGTAATCCGATAAAATGAAACCGTTTACCCTTTCTCAGCATCGTTGGAAAATTACACCTAAATGAACCAATGCTTAATAACATCAGAGCAAAATAAAAAGAAGGCCAAGTTGGCCTTCTTTAATACGATTTGAATCCAAACAGAGAAAACCCTGTTTTTATAATCCAATATGCATTAACTCCTTCCCAACATGGAGGCAATAACGTTTCCATTAAAACCCTATCGGCCTTCATCCATAGCAGTGCTTTAGGAAAAAAGGCTCGGAGCAATCTTTTATTAAGTTATGTATAATTTTCTTTATTATATACTAATCAATTAGGAATGTCTATATTTTTTATACTGGATTTTATTATTGATTTAAATTCTTTCAGTCCCTCTGAGAATTTAGGATTTCTTTAAATTATCCATTTTTTTTACGATTGCTCGAAGAGTATCCCCACCTAAATCGATTCGCAATGGATGTGTATAGATATTCATCCGCTCACCACGAATAAACCCAACTAAAGTTATGCCAGATGCTTTTGCCCGTTCTATACTTAAACTCGTCGGTGCTGACTTAGACAAAACAATTGGAATATTTGCCTTATCGGCTTTTGAAAGGATACTAGCGGAAATCCTCCCGCTTACTACCAGGATTTTATTACTGCAATCAATATTGTTCAAAACACAGTACCCAATAATCTTGTCTACTGCATTATGCCGTGCAACATCCTCAAGGATAATAAGTGGTTTCTCTTTATCAAAAATTGCCACGCTGTGAACGCCACCTGTTTCTTTAAAAAGCGTTGACGCTGTCAGGTTAGTCTTCATGATTTGATAAATCGTTTGAATTTTAACAACCATTGATTCCGAAAGCGGTTTTCTTTCAATCGCTTTAGAACGTTCAGTAAGCCGGATTTTTGCGCTATTCATTTTTTCATTTATTACCAAACCTAAAATATCATCCTTGGAATTCAACATATTGCAGCTCATCAGATATCCTACTACCAACTCCTCAAGGTTTCCAGGTGTACAAAAAAAGGATTGAAATTCTTTGCCATTGACATAGAGTATCAAAGGATACTCTGTCATAACGGTATCATCCGCAAAATCAGATTCTTCCCCAATGACTTTAATCACGACTTGTTTTAAAAAAGTATCCAAATTTAACCAACTCTCCTTTTTATTAGGATCATTTATACTATTTTCTGTCCATCATGTTTTAATTTAAGCTATTCTTAAAAAGAATTTCTTTTTCAATCGTACGCATTGCTATTGACACAATCACTTTTTATTCCTTATAATAAGAGATGATCCATCTTGTTGTTCGTGAAATTTTCTTTACCGAAAGAGGCTATCTGATGAAACCAAATGAACTTTCCTACATTATCCTTGCTGGAGGCAAAAGCAGGCGCATGGGAGTGAACAAAGCTGATCTTGATTTCTACGGTCGCACATTTCTTGAAACCCAGATTACCAAAGCACGAGCTATGGGATTTACGGATATAATCGTTTCCGGCTATCCCTTTGAAATCCTATCCATCACACCCGTGATAGATGAATTTAAAGAACGAGGACCTTTGGGTGGATTGTATTCCAGCTTTAAAGCTGCTAAAAACGAATTTTGTTTCGTCATCTGTGTGGATGTTCCCCAGATTGTGGAAAACACAATCCTCTCATTAATCGATTATCATGAAAAAGAAGGGAAGGAAATCACCCTCCTCTGTCAAAATGGTAAAATCGAACCTTTGATTGGTGTTTATCCTACCAGCAGTTATAAAAAGATCTATCCTATAATTAAAGATGGTACCGCCGCAGTCTTTCGTCTTATTGATGAATATGATTATACTATTTTTCGTGTTGAAAATGATAAAAGTGTTATGGCAAACATCAATACCCCTGAAGATTATCAAAATATATTTAAAAAGAGTAAGAAATAATTCTTACTCTCAAATATAAAACTGTGAAAATGAATAGAAATAAGGATATCACCGTTTGTTTGATTGGGTCAGTCATTTTAGTGCTTTAGAAACATCCAAGCTGGCAACTCATGATTTTTATTCCATTTTCGTTACATAGTTTCCCGACTTCGGTGAGACTTATTTTTAACTCCTCTGCTATTTTAGAAGCATCAGAACATGCCAGGCATTTCTTGTCGTTTTTCATGATACAGTATTCTTCAATAAGTTCGAAAAAATTATCTTTACCCACTTTAAACTCCTCTCATTTATAATTTAATTATTTTATTTATCTCAGTTTGATTATTGCACAGTTTGATTCTAATAAGCTTAAACGCAACTCTTTAGTTTAATAATTTCTCAATCTTTTTCAAAGATAACCCGGCCTGGTTGTGGTTGTCAATTCCTGGAAACCCATTGGTATATGAACTGTGCAATTAACTGAACGTCATTCAAACCAAAGACAGGTACTTCTGGGATAGAAAGTGGAAGATCGCTCACGATGGCAATCAGGGTGTCTGGTTGGCAAATACTGGTTTGTGAATTTTCTGATCTTATAATTTCAATCTTTGGATAGGGGGAATGCTTAAATCCCTCTAAAAGAATGAGG
>Ga0209540_10002292_pt1 | contig 13681 bp, 9 predicted proteins | sample BarGraIncu01121A_FD_184501 | JGI IMG/M metagenome (GOLD analysis project Ga0209540, IMG submission 184501) | Arctic peat soil microbial communities from Barrow, Alaska - Barrow Graham LP Incubations 011-21A (SPAdes) (version 2) | ecosystem: Environmental > Terrestrial > Soil > Wetlands > Peat... | reverse complement strand
TTAATTTCAAGAATATTACTTTCTTCATTAATAGAAGAATCGTATTTTCCATTTGCCAGGTTTACTGATGTTTCGGATACATCCTTTATAGGCTTTGAAAACTGTCCTGATGCAAAGATGCTTATCAAAACTCCTGCGAATATTGCGGCGAGTCCGCTCAGTGCTATACTTATGTTAATCGAATTCTTGAAATTAATATCATCCTCCGACAAGATTACTGGGGAGTACTGTCCTATTGACACATAGCCTACAATAGCGGAGTTGTATTCTATTTCGTAGGTTTTTTCGGAATAGATGCCGCTGTTTTTTGAAACCATATCCATATGATTAAGATCATTCGGATTCATTCCCCATATCACATTTTTGTTTTCATCAGTGAGTGTAAGAAGATAGTTGTTCATATATGCCTCGTGCTGAAGTTCCAGGCCCGAGTTTACCGTAAATTTTTGATCGTTTTTGTATACTTCCTGAAAAAACTCTATTATTCTTGCGTCCCTTTTATTTTGATTGTTCTGCATGTACTTGTTAAAAGTACCGGCTACTGCAATATTGACCAAAAGTGCAGATATCAATACAGCAGCAATAGAACATATGATCAGTATTATGCTCAGTCTCCTTCTTATGCTGAACATATATCATCACCACCAAATTTATAACCTGATTTGGTAACAGTTACAATATATAAAGGGTTTTTGGTGTCCTGTTCAATTTTCTTTCGAATATTTTTAATGTGCACATCTACCGTTCTGTCAGAGCCCTCAAAATCTATGCCGAACACAATATCTATCAGTTGTTCCCTCGATAAGACCCTGCCTCTGTTTCTGATCAGGGCAATTAGTATATCAAATTCATTAGGGGTCAGAGATATTTCTTTACCGCTGACTCTTGCCACTCTTGCTTCGTTGTCCACAGACAGATAGCTGTCGATGAAGATTAAATTTTCTTCTTTGGTACCAATCCTCCTGAAAAGCGCATTAACCCTAGCTGTAAGTTCTCTAGGACTAAGCGGTTTTGTGAGGTATTCATCTGCACCAAGGTTAAGCCCTTCGATTTTGTCTTCCAGGGCAACTTTAGCGGTGAGCATAAATATATAGACATCAGACATATTCCTGAGTATTCTGCATACCTCCTCTCCATCTATGTCGGGAAGCATAAGGTCCAAAATTACAAGCTGAAAATTATTTTTCTTGAACAGTCCTATGCCTTCAAGCCCGCTTGAAGCCGTAACTACATCAAATCCCTCCTTCTGGAGGTAGGCTTTTATAACCTCTGAAACCTTATCCTCGTCTTCTATAATCAAAATATTTCTTTTCATAATCAATCTCCAATCATCACTGCTATAAACATTATAACAGATTTATTTAAAGATATTATGAAGAAAGTCCTTCATAATACCTACATAACTTTAAGTTAAAATGTTAATAATGTTAACAATGAAACTCGGAGGTGATTTATATGACAGGTTTACTTTTAGCACAATGCATACATTCATGCGGACATCATGGACAGGCTCTTGCTCAGTGCATTCAAATGATGCTAGGTATGTAATAACAAGTATCAAAAAGTCCGCTGCTAGCCAATTAAAAATTGGTCTGCAGCGGACTTTTATTTATTTAAGTATTTTCGAAAGGGCTATCAGTACCCCGATTTTTGCGTGATCAAAGGTAAGTCCGCCCTGAAGGTAAGCTATGTATGGCTCCCTTATTGGTGCATCGGCAGACAACTCTATTGATGCGCCCTGAACAAATGCGCCTGCTGCCATTATTACCTGATCCTCATAGCCTGGCATATCCCATGGTTCGCACTGAACAAATGAATCGATCGGTGATCCGTACTGTATGCCCTTGCAGAATTTTATCAGTTTTTCCTTGTCATTGAATTTAATTGCCTGGATGATGTCGCTTCTCTGATCATTATGCTTAGGAAGAACCTCATAACCAGCAAGTTCCATAATCCTTGAGCAGAATATAGCTCCTTTTACTGCTTCCATAGCAACGTGCGGAGCCATGAACAACCCCTGGTACAGCAGCCTCATCACTCCGAAGGTTGAGCCGCACTCCCCTCCGATCCCTGGTATGGTCAGCCTGTATGCAGCCTGGGTAACATACTCCTCTTTTCCGGCTATGTATCCGCCGGTAGGTGCGATCCCTCCTCCGATGTTTTTTATGAGTGATCCCGCAACAAGATCTGCTCCCACATCTGTAGGCTCCTGAGTGTCCAGGAATTCACCATAGCAATTATCTACAAAACAAATTACGTCTTTTCTGACGCCTTTGATCTCCTTTATTATATGCTCCATGTCTGATATAAGCATAGCTTTTCTCCAGCCATATCCCGTAGACCTCTGTATGTGTACGAATTTGATGCTTTTGTCTTTTTTTAATTCGGAGATGGCCTTTTCGAGGTCTACTTCGCCTTCACTGGTCAGATCTACCTGCTTGTATTTGACCCCATGCTCTAAAAGTGAACCTATATTCTTGTTTTTGCTGATTCCTATTATGTTATGAAGTGTATCATAAGGGCTCCCGCATATGGATATCATAGTATCTCCGGGTCTCAAATTTCCGAACATAGCAGCTCCGATGGCGTGTGTTCCGCTTACGAAATGAGGCCTTACCAGAGCGCTTTCGCAGTTGAAGATATTGGCATATACTTTGTCAAGCGAGTCTCTGCCTATATCGCCGTATCCGTAACCTGTTGTATTAGTGAAATGGGCTTCGCTTATCCTTTCCTTCTGGAATGCATCCAAAACCTTAAGTTGGTTATATTCCCTTATTTCATCGTATTTCTTAAATTCATACTTAATATCAGCCATAGCTTTATCATGCAATATTATAGCATTTTCGTGTATACCGAAATTGTTTTTCAAACTTTCCGCGGTTATTTTAAGCATTTATATCGTGGACCTCCCATTTTTTCTTTGCCATTTTATATAATAACATATAAAAATAGAATAGGCAATTTGCCAGACTGCTGCAGTTTGCGAAAGGAATTGCGCTACAGTACAAAAAAACCAACAAGTTTAAACTTGTTGGTTTTGATATATTTTCTGCTATAATTGATTTTCCTGATGCTCCTGATTGGTAAAGAGAATCGGCTTCTGAGGTGTTATTGTTGATATAGCATGTTTATATACCATCATCTGCTTCCCGTCAGAATCCAGTACAACTGTAAAACTGTCAAAGCCCTTTACATTACATTTTATCTGAAATCCATTAGTCAAATATACTGTGACAGGAATCCTGCTCTTTCTCGCACCGTTCAAGAAAATATCCTGTAGATTGTTCACTGAATTCGTCATGTCGTTCTCCCCTTTATTTTCACTTAAATATTATTCGATTCCATCCATAATTTTTACCATTACTTGAAATCGATTATGTTGACTAGATGTTCCACTATCTCATCGTCAGAATCGAATTCATCCTTGTTTATCCACTTAGCCCTCGGATCTTTTCTGAACCAGGTAAGCTGCCTTTTAGCATAGTTTCTGCTACCCTTCTTGATTAACTCAACTGCTTCCTCCAATGTTATTTTTCCGTCCAGATAGTAGAGTATTTCCTTGTATCCGATGCCTTTCATCGACTGCATGCTGCCATTATACCCTCTTGCCTTGAGGCTCTCAACCTCCTCGATAAGGCCGCTTTTTATCATGAGATCGACCCTCAGGTTGATCCTGTTGTATAGAGCCGCCCTGTCCATATTCAGCACATAATATTCAAGATTATAAGGGCTTACATATTCCTCCCTCTTTGAATTGTATTCCGTTATTGTCACTCCTGTCATCCTGTAAACCTCGAGGGCTCTTATCACACGCTTAAGATCGTTTGGGTAAAGTTTCTCATAGGAGCCATAGTCAACATCTTTCAGCATATCATGGACGTATTCTTTGCCTTTTGATTCCGCAAGCTCCATAAGGCAGTTCCTGTAACTCTGGTCAGTTCCGGCATCTGTGAAGTCGTAGCAGCATATAAGTGAATTTATATAGAGGCCTGTCCCGCCGACAACCATGGGAATGTGTTTTCTGGCAGTAATCTCCTCAATATTCTGCTCTGCAATCCTTTTGAAATCCGATACGTTGAAGCTCTGATCCGGGTCAACGATATCGATTATGTGGTGAGGGATTCCCTTCATCTCATCCGCTCTTACCTTTGCTGATCCGATATCCATATACTTGTATATCTGCATAGAGTCAGCCGAAATTATTTCACCACCCAGTTTCTGGGCAATTTTTATTGAAATGTCGGTTTTCCCTACTGCCGTAGGTCCCGCCAATATGAATAAATCGTTTTTCATTCTATTCTTTAAACCCCTTTTCGAGTTCATTACTCTGTTTGAATCGTTATAAATAAAGTTTACATTAAAATACATATTGAGTCAATTGAACGCTAAAACCACCAATCAGCTTTCTACACTAATTGGTGGTTAAGCAGGCCCTAATCTCTTTTGTTTTTCAATTGTTTCTAAGATATACACGTCACCCATTTCTAATTGGTTTTCCTATTGAATGCATTATCTGCAGTTCAATAAATTATTTTGTTAGATAGAAATTTACATCTTTACTTGCAATGTTTCAGTTTACTGGACCTCAAATACCTAAAAATCTGGTATATGAGCAGTTGCTTACCTACAATGCTGTAGCAGATTTTGTTTCATTTGAATTGATACTTTTACTGGTATGGTTCATTTTCACTGTTCTGTTAGCCCGTAAAGGTCACATGCAATTACAACTTACTCATACTGTAGTAAATACATTTTTCAAAAATCAGTCTCACTGTAAAGATTTAGCACTGTATTACTGCCAACAAAAGTTGTATCAGTAATGCAACTAACTTACAATTACAGCGCTTTCAGATTTCTGAAGCAAACTGGTTTACAGGAGATTAGGACCTGTGGGAAGAAATTTCTTTCTTCTTGAATTCATTATAACAGGTGCATTATCAGAAATCAATATGTTTTCTGAAAAAAGATTTATTTATTTTATTGTCTTGCATTTCAAGGCAGTTAAGTTATTGTTTTACATATGGAATATATTCTTCCATAACTAGCATACCCTTGTATTTCAAACACATTTTTGCATATTTTGCACTCGGAAACCTTCATTCTTTCCGGTAACTGTTAGCATCAAATATGAACTTGCCTCTTCGTGGTTATTCACTATTGTATTCTTTTGAACCTTTTTTCAAGTTCATTCAGCCCGAATTTTATTATGGTTGGTCTTCCATGAGGACAGGTATATGGATCATCGATGTACTTCAATGCTTCAACGAGAGCTTTCATTTCTATATCAGACAGGTTGTCATTGGCTTTCACTGCTGATTTGCATGCCATCTTTGCAATAGTATTGAACTTCACATCAACTGTGTTTCCGCTTCTCATCCTTCTCAGGTTCTCCAGTACATTTATGAAAAAATTCTTTACGTCCGGCTTGCCGAGAATGAAAGGCACCTCCCTAATACAAACGGTATTCTGCCCGAAAACTTCAATCTTAAATCCCAGATTTCTGAAAAGATCGATGTTCTCTTCGTAGATGATGTGTTCTTCATTGCTCAATTCAACTACAGCAGGCGTCAGAAGCAGCTGTGCAATTACTTTGTGCTTCCTTATTTCGTCGGTATACTTTTCGAACAATATTTTCTCGTGAGCTGCGTGCTGGTCTATGAGGTAAAGCTCCCCATCGAATTCCCCCAATATATAGGTCTTGTTAAACTGCCCTATCACCCTGAGGTCCGGAAGTTTTGCCGCCCGGGCATCGTTGTCTGCACCTTCAGCTTTCTTAGATGACTGTGCTTCTTGAACTGACCATGTTGGAGGAACCGCGAAGCTTAGTGAATCATCCGGCTCAGGCGTTATAGACTCAGTCCTTTCCCTTAATACCTCTCTGGGCTGGAAGGTCGGATATTCATTATCAGTCTTAAAATCCAGGGGAAGCTGGACAATTTCCTTTTCAGCCTGCTCTGGAGAAAAAGCCTTTAACACCTCGGCCTTATCATCATCAGCCATGAATATATTCATGAGGCTTTGCCTTAGTGCGCTGTGTACTGAACTGAAGACAAGCTTGTATATTTCCCTCTCATCCCTGAACTTGATCTCTGATTTTGTCGGATGCACGTTAACATCAATAAACTCCGGGTAAATATTGATGAAGAGCACAAAAAAGGGATGTTTGTTTATTGTTATGAAAGACTTGAATGCATTCTCTACGGCTGCAGTTATAGTCCTGTTCTTTATATATCTCTTGTTTACGAATATGCTCTGGCTGTTCCGGTTTCCTTTCGCAAGTTCCGCATTGCCTATGAACCCGTAAACCGAAGCGACGTCTCCATGTTCCTCGAATTTGATTAGGTTTTCCGCAGCTGATTTTCCATAAACTGACCTTATCGCATCCAAGACTTCTCCTGTGCCGTAGGTTGTCAATGTTATCTTGTCGTTGTGTATGAGCTTGAAAGATATTTCAGGGTTTGCTACAGCCATCCTGTATATGATATCTGATATATAGGAATACTCCCTGCTCATAGATTTAAGGAATTTCTTCCTTGCGGGCACGTTAAAGAACAATTCCCTAACTACTACGGTAGTTCCTATATTTGCGCCAATATCCTCGATTTTTTCGATTCTTCCAGCATCCACGGTTACATTTTTGCCGAAATCGAAGTCGACCGTCCTGCTTTTCATATCAACCTTTGAAACAGAGGCTATACTAGCAAGAGCTTCCCCCCTGAATCCCATGGTCTGTATCCTGTATATATCGTCAATATCGCTGATCTTGCTTGTGGCGTGCGGAAGAAAGGCTTTTTCAACGTCTTCAGGAAAAATGCCTGTTCCATTGTCGATGACCTTGATAAGCTTTTCCCCGCCTTCCTCTATCTCTATGGTTATACTGGTGGCGTTTGAATCTATGCTGTTTTCCACCAGTTCCTTTACAACTGAGAACGGCCTTTCCACAACTTCTCCTGCTGCAATTTTGTTAGCCGTGTTTTCATCCAATAGGTTTATTCTTTCCAAATTACCATCCCCATTTTTAAATCAATTTTGCATTCCGGACTATCTCATTAAGTTTATTCAGACTCTCCATAGGTGTCATATTCATAACATCAATAGATGCGAGCTCCTTGATAAGGCTTTCCTTTTCTATGTCTACGAACCCCAGTTGCATAATCGGTTCAGGAGATTTTACCACTGGTATGTGTTCTTCCTCTATGCTTACCAGTATCTCTTTTGCCCTGTTTATGACCTTCATAGGCAATCCTGCCAGCTTTGCAACCTCTATGCCGTAGGACTGGTCTGTACCTCCCCTGACGATCTTATGGAGGAAGATGATTTCGTTTTGGATTTCTCTCACAGCAACCCTGTAATTCACTACTCCGCCTATTGTACCTTCCAGCCTGGTGAGTTCATGATAGTGGGTTGCAAATAGGGTCTTGCATTTGATCTTTCTTTCAGTACAGATGTGTTCGATTACAGCCCAGGCAATACTGAGCCCGTCGAATGTGCTCGTTCCCCTTCCCACCTCGTCTAATAGCACCAGACTTTTCGGTGTTGCGTTGTGCAGGATATTTGAAACCTCCCACATCTCCACCATGAATGTACTTTTTCCGGCAGCCAGATCATCTGACGCTCCTATTCTAGTGAATATCCTGTCGCAAAGGGATAAGTTGGCATATTTTGCCGGTACAAAGCATCCTATCTGGGCGAGTATTGAAATCAGGGCGACCTGCCTCATATACGTTGATTTTCCTGCCATATTCGGGCCCGTTATAAGCATCAGCTGCTGTTCCCTGGAATCAAGGTACGTATCATTGGAAACAAAACCTCCGGAAGAAATCATTTTTTCTACAACAGGATGCCTTCCCTCCCTTATGTCTATTACACCATCCTCATTAAGAAGCGGTTTGACATAACCGTTTTCCAATGCCATTGTTGTCAGCGAACAGAGGCAGTCAATCTCGGAAATGATCTTAGCCGTGTGTTTCATCCTGTAAATATGCTGTTCTATCTCATCCCTTACTTCTGTGAATAGTTTGTATTCGAGATTGAGAAGTTTTTCTTCTGCTCCAAGTATCTTGTCCTCCATCTCTTTAAGCTCAGGAGTAATGTATCTCTCTGCATTGGCTAGTGTCTGCTTCCTGATATATCTGCCTTCCGGAATCTGGCTGAAGTTTGACTTCGTTATCTCGATGTAGTATCCAAACACCTTATTGAATCCAATCTTGAGAGATTTTATGCCTGATATTTCCCTCTCCGAACTTTCAAGTGCAGATATCCATTCTTTTCCCTTGGTTTTTGCATTTCTAAGGTCATCGACCTCCTGGCTGAAGCCTTCTTTAATTATGTTGCCTTCCTTTGCAGACAGTCCTGGGTTATCCGTGATTGAATTTTGAAGGATTTGATGCACATCTTCAAGATCGTCTATCTCGTCCTTCATTGATACATAGAGGCTGCTTTTGAAGTTTGAAAGTGAAGCCTTTATCGCAGGAATCTTTTCTATGGATTTTTTCAGGGATATTAATTCCTTTGCATTTACGCTTTTCGTGGAAATCCTGCCGACTATCCTCTCGATATCATAGATTTCCTTGAGATTTTCTATCAGGTCGTAGTGCAGGGACAGGGATCCAGTATTCTCCTCTATAGCATCCAGTCTTCCCTCAATCATTTTCCTGCTTACCAGGGGCTGCTCGATCCAGCTCCTGAGGCGCCTTGCGCCCATGGATGTCGAGGTTCTGTCAAGAACCCAGAGGAGAGATCCTTTCCTCGTCTTGTCCCTAAGCGTCTCTGTCAACTCCAGGTTTCTTCTTGAGTTGATGTCGATGGACAGGTATTCCACTATACTGTACAGGTTGAATTCATCGATATGGGGAAGCGATACTTTCTGCGTATCCATTATGTATCTAAGCATTGAACCGCTGCACCTTATAACCGGCTGGCTCAGTGATGCTATATCAATGTTATTAAACTGGCTTTCCAGAAGGCCAATGTCACCCTCATAAAAGTTATCAGAGAGCTCTGTCACAGACAGATCGAATCTCTCTTTTATTATACTTAGCAGTTTTATGTCTATGCTGTCCTGAACTAACAGCTCCCTTGGGGAAAATTTGGATATTTCATCTAATATTACGGACTGCTCGTAAAGGCTTTCTGTGCAGTTGAATTCGCCGGTTGAGATGTCTGCAGAGCAAAGCGAAAACATATCACCCTCAAGGAAAAGGGATACGAGGTAGTTGTTCCTTTTCTCTTCAAGGAATGCTGAGTCAGTGAAGGTTCCCGGAGTTATCACCCTTATTATTCCTCTTTTAACTATGCCCTTAGCCTGGGACGGATCTTCAAGCTGCTCGCAGATAGCCACCTTATAACCCTTGCTAACAAGCCTGCTAATATATGAATCTGCAGCATGATAAGGTATTCCGCACATGTCCGCCCTCTTTTCAAGCCCGCAATCACGTCCTGTGAGCACAAGCTCGAGTTCCTTAGAGGCAGCCCTTGCATCATCGAAAAACATTTCATAAAAATCGCCTAATCTAAAAAACAAAATGCAGTCCTTGCATCCATCCTTTACTTCCAGGTACTGCTGCATCATAGGTGTTAGTGCCACAAATATTCCCCCTTACGGATTTTAAAAAAAGCTCTGAAAAGAGCCTATTTTATCTCTTCCCCTACCAGAGAGAAAGAATTTGCTTTAATTATTTTTGCGTTTACGAGTGCGCCGATAAGTTCTGCACTGCCGGATAAGTTCACAAGCTTCCCGCTCCTCGTCCTTCCCATTACAGTGTTTTCATTATTCTTGCTGAAGCCTTCAACTAGTACCTCAACAGTCCTTCCCAGATATTCAAGATTCTTTTTTCTGCTGCTGGCGTTTACAGCCTCCACAAGCCTGTTGAATCTGTCATGCTTGACCTCGTCGCTGATCTGATCATCCATATCGAATGCCGGGGTTCCCTTTCTCTTAGAATATATGAAGGTGAACGCGGAATCAAACTCGACCTCTTTTACAAGCGAGAGCGTCTCCTGAAAATCTTCCTCAGTCTCTCCCGGGAAGCCGATTATTATATCAGTTGATATAGCTGCGCCAGGTATTTTTACTTTAATCTTATCGACTAGATTCAGGTACATACTCTTATCATAGTGCCTGTTCATCTTCTTAAGGAGCCTGCTGGAGCCGGACTGCACAGGAAGGTGTATCTGCTCGCATAGGCTGCCTCCCTCGGCTATAGCGTCTATAACGTCTTCTGTAAGGTCCTTAGGATGAGAAGTCATAAACCTTACCCTTTCAAGGCCGGGAATTTCCCTGATGATTTTCAGAAGCTCTGCAAAACTTATTTTGGGTTCAAGTTCCTTGCCATAAGAATTGACATTCTGTCCAAGGAGGGTAACTTCCTTGTACCCTTCTGCAACAAGGTCTTTTATCTCATTTACTATATTCTGAGGTTCTCTGCTTCTTTCCCTTCCTCTTACATATGGCACTATGCAGTAGGTGCAGAAGTTGTTGCACCCGTACATTATCGTGACAAAAGCTTTTACTTTGCTTTCCCTGTCGATGGGAATACCCTCAACAATGCCTTCTTCCTTTTGGATGACTTCCACAACTGATTTGTTCTCCTGCTTAACCCTGTTGAGATACTCGGGGAACTTGTATGAATTGTGAGTGCCGAAGATTATGTCTACAAAAGGAAACATTTTAATTATCTCTTCGGCTATGCCTTCCTGCTGCATCATGCATCCACAGACGGCTATTATGAGGTCCGGACGTTCCTTCTTTATTTTTTTCAGAGCGCCCAGATTCCCCTTTACCTTAAGTTCTGCATTTTCTCTTACACAGCAGGTATTGAAAATGATGATATCAGCTGTATCCCTCTCGGCTGAACGGTTGTATCCTGTTCTACTGAGCATGCCTGAAATCTTTTCTGAATCTTCTTCATTCATCTGGCATCCCCAGGTCTCTATATAAAATGTTTTATTTTCCATCAGTAAATTTCCACCTCTTCAAATAATCTGTTTGTACCAAACTACATTATACTATATTTTTAGTTTAATATCTATTTTCATGACCAAGCTTTTCCGGCATAAATATTAAATGTTTGTCGTTTACAAGAAGGATTTTTTTTTCTTCTGTAGAATATAATTAAAGTAGAGCTTTATTTTTATTTAAGAGGGGGTTTTTTAACAATGGACATACGTTTTTCAGACAGAGCAAATGGTTTAAAAGCATCAGCAATCAGGGAACTGCTTAAGCTGACAGAGATGCCGGAAATAATTTCTTTTGCGGGAGGTCTTCCAGCACCTGAGTTATTCCCAATCGAAGAAATCAAGGAAGTAATGATCGAGGTTATGGACAAGGACGGAGCTGCTGCACTGCAGTATGGCCCGACTGAAGGCTACAAACCGCTCAGAGAGATCATCGCTAAAGAAAGAATGAACACAGCGCACATGAATCTGACAGCAGACGACATACTGGTAACTACAGGCTCACAGCAGGGACTTGAGTTCTCAGCTAAAGTGTTCCTCAACAAGGGCGATGTCGTTATCTGCGAAAGTCCAAGCTATCTTGGAGCGATAAACGCATTCCAGGCATATGAGCCTAAATTCGTTGAAGTTGAAATGGATGATCACGGTATGATTATATCCGAACTGGAAAAAGCGTTGAAGGAAAATCCAGATGCAAGGATGATCTACACAATACCTGACTTCCAGAACCCAACAGGAAAGACTATGCCAGACGACAGAAGAAAAAGAGTAGCTGAACTTGCTGCAGAATATAAGATTCCTGTAATCGAAGACAATCCATACGGAGAACTGATCTTTGAAGGAAAGGTTCACGATGCAATAAAGAGCTATGACAAAGAAGGCTGGGTTGTATTCCTCGGAACATTCTCAAAGATTTTAGCGCCTGGATTAAGACTTGGTTGGATCTGCGCATCGCCTGAAATACTCAACAAGTATATAATAGTTAAACAGGGAGCGGACTTACAGTCGAGCTCACTAGATCAGAGGATAGCAGCTGTATTCATGCAGAAACATGACCTGAACGAGCATATCCTAAAGATAAGAGAAGTATACGCAAGAAGAAGAACACTAATGCTTGAGAGCATGGACAAATATTTCCCTGCAGGAGTTAAGCACACAAATCCATACGGCGGATTGTTCGCATGGGTTGAGTTGAGAGAAGACCTTGATGCAGCAGAAATAATGAAGGAATGCGTAAAAGAAAATGTTGCTTATGTTCCGGGCGAACCATTCTTCCCTACCAGCGCACGTAAGAACTTCTTCAGAGTTAACTACTCTAATATGCCTGACGATAAAATAATTGAAGGCGTTAAGAGAATCGGAAAAATATTAGCTAAGTATTACTAAAAAACACTTCAATAGACCATTGATTAGTTAAAGAATCCATCTTATATTAGAGATGACTTAGCGGACCTATATAAGATGGATTTCTTAATATATTTGTATTTAGAAAGGGGTTTTTAACATGAGATTATCTAACAGAATCCTGCAAATGCAATACTCGCCAATCCGTAAGCTGGCACCTTTTGCTGCAGAAGCAAGAAGAAAAGGAATTAAGGTTTACTACTTGAATATAGGTCAGCCGGATGTTAAAACTCCTTCTGCTTTCTTTGATGCAATATGTAATTTCAGGACTGACGTTCTTGAGTATGGAGATTCACAGGGTGTACAGGCTTTACAGGAAAGCTTCATAGAATACTATAAAAAATGGGGCACTGAATATACAAGAAATGAACTCTTTATAACCAATGGAGGAAGCGAAGCTATAATCCTTACACTCTCCGTTCTTTGCGATTCAGGAGATGAAATACTTGCTCCAGAGCCTTACTACACAAACTACAATAATTTTGCAGAACAGGCTTGCGCTAAAATGGTCCCATTCTTGACAAAGGCTGAGGACGGATTTCACCTTCCTCCTAAAGAAGCTATAACATCTAAGATAACTGATAAAACCAGGGCAATAATGATATCCAATCCTGGAAATCCTACCGGCGTTGTTTATACTCCAGAGGAATTGAGGTTGCTAGCTGATATAGTCAAGGAATACGACCTGTTTCTTATAGCTGACGAGGTTTACAGGGAGTTCGTGTATGACGGATTGCAATATACTTCAACTCTTTCATTGAAAGATATCGAAGACAGACTGATTATGATAGACAGTATCTCAAAGAGATACAGCGCTTGCGGTGCCAGAATCGGCAACGTTGCATCAAAGAACTCTGACTTCAACTACAACATAATGAAACTGCTGCAAGCTAGACTATGTGTTTCCACAGTTGACCAGATAGGTGCTGCAGCATTAAAGGATACTCCTGCTTCATACTTTGAAGAGACAAGAGCTGAATACCAGGCAAGAAGAGACATCATAATGGAAGGATTATCAAAGATCCCCGGCATTGTTTGCATGAAGCCAACCGGAGCATTCTATGTAGTTGCAAAGCTCCCTATAGAAGATGCCGAGGAGTTTGCTATATTCATGCTTTCCGAATTCAGCCATGAGGGAAAGACTATAATGGTTGCACCTGCTGCTGGTTTTTACGCTACGCCAGGACTTGGGAAAGACGAGATCAGGATGGCTTACTGCATAAACCAGGAGTCATTGAAAGACGCTATGGAGATATTAGGTCTAGGGCTCGAAGCCTATATAGCTAAGAAGGGTTTAAAATAAAATGCAATAAATAAAGAT
>Ga0209540_10002291_pt1 | contig 13683 bp, 11 predicted proteins | sample BarGraIncu01121A_FD_184501 | JGI IMG/M metagenome (GOLD analysis project Ga0209540, IMG submission 184501) | Arctic peat soil microbial communities from Barrow, Alaska - Barrow Graham LP Incubations 011-21A (SPAdes) (version 2) | ecosystem: Environmental > Terrestrial > Soil > Wetlands > Peat... | reverse complement strand
GTTAGCTAATGTCGAGCTGCCGCTGATCTATGCCGGCGCCAAAGACCGTCGCGCGCGCGCCCTGGCGGCCCTGGAGAGGGTCGGTTTGGCGGACCGGGTGAAGCATAATCCGAATGAGCTATCCGGCGGCCAACAGCAACGCGTCGCCATCGCCCGTGCGCTCGTCACCGATCCCGCCATCATCCTGGCCGATGAACCCACCGGCAACCTCGACTCAAAGGTGGGCGCCGAGATCATGGACATTTTCCACGAGCTACATGCACGCCAGGGCATGACCCTCGTCATGGTCACCCACGATCCGGATGTCGCCAGCCAGTGCGAGCGGGTGGTGCACATCCACGATGGCGTTATCGTCGCCGATGAGCAACTGCGCGGCGAGCGCCGCGGTAGCTCGGCGGTGGTCGACGGCGCACCGGTGGCGCTGGTTGGTGCGCCGGCCAACGCGGCTCACCTGACCCAGCTCCCTGCCGGCCCCGCCGAGCTGGCAGCTCAGCATAACGGCGCCGGCCAGCAGGAACAGGAGGCGAAAGCATGAACTTGCTTGAAAGCGCGCGTATTGCTCTGCGCAGCCTGTCGGCCAACAAACTGCGCTCGTCTCTGACCATGCTCGGCATCATCATCGGCGTGGCCGCGGTGATTGCCCTGGTGGGGATTGGCCGTGGCGCCCAGGCAGCGATCGATTCGCAGATCAACAGCATGGGCACCAACCTGCTCTTTGTCTCGCCGGGCAGTACCAGCCAGGCCGGCGTGCGCACGGCGCAGGGCTCAGCGGAAACGCTGACCTACGAGGATGCGCTGGCCCTGGCTGATCCTCAGCAGGCGCCCGCCATCGCGGCCGTCGCGCCGCAGGTGCAGGCTTTCGGCCAGGTGGTCTTCCAGGGCAACAACGTCAACACGCAGATTGTGGGCGTCACCGCCGATTATGGGCCGGTGCGTAACTACACCGTCCAGGAAGGCGATTTCATCACCCTGGCCAACGTTCAGGGTAAGATGGCCGTGGCGGTGATCGGCTCCAACGTGGCCTCTCAACTGTTCACCGCCGGCCAGGACCCAGTCGGCCAGTCCATTCGGATTAACAACATTCCCTTCCGCGTGGCCGGCGTGCTCATCACCAAAGGGGGGGGTGGTTTCGGCAACCAGGATGACCAGATCCTCGTGCCGTTGACCACGGCCATGGCTCGCCTGCAGCGCGGGCGGGCCGGTGCAGGCACCACTGTCTCGCAGATCAGTGTGCAGGTGACCAGCAGCTCGCAGATGGACGCGGCCATCCAGCAGATCGGCGACATCTTGCGCCAACGTCACCACGCCCTTTACCAGGACGATTTCACCATTCGCAGCCAGGCCGACCTGTTGTCGAGCGCTACCCAGATCACCGGCGTGCTGACACTGTTCCTGGGTGGCGTGGCCGGCATCTCGTTGCTGGTGGGCGGCATCGGCATCATGAACATCATGTTGGTCTCCGTTACCGAACGCACGCGTGAGATCGGCATCCGTAAGGCAGTCGGTGCTACTCGCCAGAACGTTCTGTTACAGTTCCTGACCGAGGCAACTATCCTGAGTGTGCTGGGCGGGGTGATAGGAGTGGCCCTGGGAGCCGGTATCGCCCACCTGGTCTCCGGTCTTAACCTGGGCTCGACGCCCATCACGGCCGTGGTCGCTCCCGATTCGATTCTGTTGGCGACGTTGTTCTCGCTCGCCGTGGGGCTGTTCTTCGGCATTTACCCGGCCTACCGGGCTGCTGGCCTAAACCCGATCGATGCGCTACACTACGAGTGATTAAGATTTGCGCTCGTGTTCGCACGTTTCGCGACGCCTGTCATCGCAGATCATCAGGGGGGAAGGAAATGAAGGCTGACAGCAACACTCTTATTCGTTTCACGGCCGTGATGGCTGTGTTGGCTTTGCTTGTGAGCGCGTCGCCGGCCGCTGCCCTGGCTCAAAGCGCGCCCGGCCTCAGCCTGACCGTGACGATCAGCGCGTTGAACGTACGCCAGGGACCGGGCACCAACTACCCGATCCTTGGCGCGCTGCACCAGGGCGACCAACGGATTGTGAGCGGCCGCGACGCCGGCGGCGCCTGGTACCAGGCGCCGGTCCTTGCCGGTGGCGCCCAATTGGGCTGGGTATTCGCGACCTACGTGCATTTGACCGGTGATGCGACGACTCTGCCGATAGTCACCGCTCCCGCCCCTGTCTCCTTGGGGGCGACAGCGGCGCCCACCACTGGCTCTGCGGGCAAGGGCGGCACGATAGTTTTCCAGTCATCGAGCGGAGGCCCCATTTACGTCATGAACGCCGATGGCACCAACTTGCGCCACCTCACCACCGGTATGGACCCGGCCATATCGCCGGATGGTCGTTGGGTGGCATTCACCCGCTGGGATGGGTCGAGCAACGGGGTCAGCGGCGCTCTCTGGGTTATCGGCATCGACGGCAGCGGCGAACGGCAGGTGCTCGGCAACGTGAGCCAGCCCAAGGCGCCGACCTGGTCATCCGATAGCACCAAGGTAGTGATCAACTATCAGGATGGCGGATTTCTGGGCCCGTACCAGGTGTGCAGTAGCTTTACGGACCCAAAAACGAAAGAGGTCAAGCAATTCTGTCATGACCGGCCGGCTAATCCGTATTGGGGCTTGCGGGTAGTCAACATGGCCGACGGTTCCTTCGAGGACTTGAATCACGACTTTCATGCCTTCGCGCCGACCTGGGACCCGGCCAACGCCTGGCACGTGGTTTATCAGGCCGCGCATGGCCTGATGGCCCTGGACCTGACGAAAAACACGACCTGGAACATCGGAACCGACACAGCCGACCGCGCGCCCGTCTTTTCGCCCGACGGCAGCAAGATTGCCGATAGCTACTGGCAGACAGGCAACTGGGAGATCCATGTACTGAACGCCGACGGGAGCGGGGCGGTGCGCTTGACACAGACGTCGGACACGGTGCTCGTGCAGCAGCTACTGCAGGGTCAGACGCCGCATTCCTGGAACAACGCCGCTCCGACCTGGTCGCCGGATGGATCGCGCATCGCGTTCCTGACTGATCGGAACGGGCCTTGGCAGATCTGGATCATGAATGCCGATGGCAGCAACCAGCATCCCCTGTTCGCTAACGGCCTGCCAAACGGCATCACGATCGACTATGGCGGCCTGAGCGAGCGCGTGATGTCCTGGCGTTAGAGCCGTCACAGCGCACAGAAACTCAATCGAGAGGTATTGTCAGGAGGTTTGCATGAACGTAAAGTGGGCAGCCATTGTGGTTGCGATTGTAGTGGTGGTCGCCGTGGCAGCCGGCTTCGGCGGCTACACAGTGGGCAAGAACGCCGGCGTGGCGCAGGCTCTAGCCGCGCGTAACCAGTTCCTCACGGCGCGTGGCGCGGGCGGTACCGGCGGCGGGACGGGCGGCACGGGTGGTACCGGTGGCACGGGTGGCGGACGGAACTTCGATCCCAACAACTTCGCTTCCGGCCAGGTGAAGTCGGTCTCTGGCGACGCCATCCAGTTGAGCACGGCCAACGAGGTGCTGACGGTCAAGCTGGGCAGCCAGACGCAGATCCAGAAGCAGGCCACCGGCGCTGTCAGCGATATTCAGCCGGGCGAGAGCCTGACCATCCAGGGCACGCGTGCCGCTGATGGGACCTTCACGGCCCAAACTGTCCAGATTGGCCGCGCCGCGACCGTCGCGGCAAACGGAAGTAGCACCCCCACGCCCTGAGCAAGGCGCAAATCGGCAGCATAGAAGGATGGGGGGACACGAGCCCTTCATCCTTCTTGTTTTACCCTTCCTACGCGGTGTATAATCTAGCACAAGGCACCGGTGAAATCTGCCACCGAGCAACGCCCTTTCCGCTCAGCCGCTGCCAAAGCACGTCTCCCTCGGTGACAAACATGCCGGAGCGGCTGTTGGTTTGCCCGGAGGAGTTGCGATGGCCTCGCTCATCACTACGCTCGGCCTCAAATCCCAAGCGGACGTCGGCCTCATCTTGCCCCATGAGCATGTGTTTGTCGACCTGCGTACCCCCGACCAACCCGACCAGGGGCAGGCGGAGGTTGACCAGGTCGTCGCGCTCATGGCTCCCCAGATCGCACAAGCCCAGGCAGCCGGGGTCACTGCCATCGTGGAATGCAGCCCGGTCGGGGTCGGCCGGCGCGTCGACATTCTCAAGGCGGTGTCCGAGGCGACCGGTCTGCCATTGGTCGTGCCCACGGGTGTTTACCGCGAGCCGTGGATACCCCATTGGGCGCAAGTGGCCGGCGAGGACGAGCTGCGTGCCTGGATGGTCGCCGAGCTGACCGGCGACATCGAGGGCACGGGCGTACAGGCCGGTTTCATCAAGCTCAGTGCGGGCGACGACGGCCTGACCGCCTGCGAGACGAAGATTTTGCGTGCGGCGGCGCGCGCCGCCGCATCCGTGGGGGCGACTATCGCCAGCCACACGATCCGGGGCAGCGTCGTGCGTGACCAGCTCGATATCATCGAGCGTTGCGGCTACACTGTCGAGCGCTTTGTGTGGGTTCACGCCAGCGCTGAGCAGGACATCGCGCTGAACCTCGAGATCGCCCGTCGCGGCGCCTGGGTCGAGTATGACTGGATAGGGGGTGAGCCGGAGAGCGTGTCGCTCGAGCGCGTGTTGAGCATGCTCGACGCCGGGTTGGTCGACCGAGTATTGCTCAGCCAGGACCGGGGCTTCTACGACCCGGCCCAGCCGGGCGGCGGCGTCCCGCGCCCGTACACCTACCTCGGTGACGTGTTCATCCCCGTGCTGCGGGCTGCCGGCGTAGATGAGAGTGCTATCAATCAGTTGACGTGCGTCAATCCTTTTCGGGCGTTTGCCCGCTGATTGTTAGCAAAGGAGAGAAAGAACTATGTCCGATCTGCAGGAGAAGTTCGCCGTTGCGGCCGGTGAGGGTGGTTAGAGCAAAAAACTGTTACTCTTGCCCCGTCACCAGCGCCAGCAGCGCCATGCGCACCGGCACGCCATTGGCAGCCTGGCGGAAATAGGCGGCCCCTTCATAGGCATCCACCTCGCGCGCGATCTCGTCGACACGCGGCAGTGGGTGCAGGATTGTGATGCCCGGCTTCGCGCCTGCCAGCAGCGCCGAATCCAGCACGTAGGAGTTCTTCAGCCGCTCGTATTCGGCCGGATCGCTGAAGCGCTCTTTCTGGATGCGCGTCATGTAGAGCACGTCACTGTGGGCCACAGCCTCGGCCAGATCCATGGTTTCGACCATCTCCACCCGGCGCCTGGCTAACTGGGAGACGATGTCGGGCGGCATGGACAGCGCCGCGGGCGATACCAGGTAGAACTTGACCCCGAAGTTGGCCAGCAATGCCGAGAGGGAGTGCACCGTGCGCCCGTTCTTCAGATCCCCGGCCAACGCCACCGTCAGCCCGTCGACGCGCCCCTTCTCCTTGATCAGCGTGTACAGGTCCAGCAGCGCCTGGGTCGGGTGCTGCCCCGCGCCGTCGCCGCCGTTGATGATCGGGATCCCTGCCCCTTCGGCCAGTTCTTGAGCGCTGCCGAGCAGCGGGTGTCGGATGACGGCTACGTCGGCGTAGCCCTCGATCATCTTGCCGGTGTCATACAGTGTTTCTCCCTTGGCGGCTGAGCTGGAGGTTTTCGCTTCTGCCACCGATAGCACCTGGCCGCCCAGCCGCAGCATCGCCGTCTCAAATGACAGGCGCGTGCGCGTGGACGGCTCATAGAATAGCGTCGCCAGCACTTTGCCGGCCATGTTGGCCGGCCTCTCGCCGGCCCGCAGCGCCGCTTCAAAGCGTACGGCCGTTTCCAGGATCAATCCCAGTTCAGCCGGCGTAAACTGGTCCGCCCGCAGTATGTCCTTACCTTTAAGCGTTGTTGCCATTGAGCTTCCCTTTCGGTCCTTGCTGAAGAGGTTATCTGTATAGATGGCCCGTCTCGGTCGCCAGGAACCTGGCTCGGCCGGGCCGGGCGACGACCTGCCCCTGCTCCACAATCACCTCGCCCCGTTGCATCGTCAGCACCGGCGCCCCGATCACCGCGCGCCCTTCATAAAGCGTGTAATCGGCCGCTGAATGTTGCGTGGCCGCCTCCAGCGTATGGCGCCAGCGTGGATCGAAGACCACCAGGTCCGCGTCGGACCCAACCTGTAAAGTGCCCGTGCGCGGGTATAGGCCCACCAGGCGGGCCGGATTCACGCTCATCAGTTGCACCAGTCGCGACACCGGCATCTTTCGGCCGGCCATTGCGGCATCGTACATGACCGGCAGCATAGTTTCGATCTGCGGCGAGCCGTAGGGCGCGTTGAAGAAATCGTCGCCGGACTTCTTGGCTTTGGGCGCATGGTCGCTGCCTACGGTCTGCAGTGTACCGTCGAGCAGTCCTTCCCAGAGCGCCTGGTTGTCGGCGGCCGTGCGCAGCGGCGGACCGATCTTAGCCAGGGCGCCCAGTTTCAGCGTCGTTTCTTCGGTGAGCGTCAGGTACTGCGGGCAGGTCTCAGCATAAACCCGCCAGCCGCGCGCCCGCGCCCGCCTCAGCGGTTCCAGGCAGGTGGCTGCGCTATTGTGCACGATGTAGAGCGCGCAGCCCGCCACCTGCGCCAGCGCGATTGCCCGGTTGACGGCCTCGGCCTCCAACGTGTCCGGCCGCATCGCCGTAAAGCATTCCACCGCCGAACGGCCCTCGCGCAGGAACTTGTCCTCCAGGTAATCGGTGGCCAGGCCGTTCTCGGCATGCACCGCGACCATCCCCTGCTCGCGGCCCACCACGTCCAGCAGCGCCGCGAGCCAGTAGTCGTCCGTCACCCAGCCGAGCTTAGCGTAGGTCATGAAAACCTTGAACGAAGTGACGCCGAACTTGAACGCGTCCGGTACCTCGGCCAGTTGGTGCTCCACGTCGAACAGACCGCCGTGCAAGGCAAAGTCCAGCAGCGAGCCCGCCTGCCCTTCCTGGCAGAACTGCTCCAACGTATCCATGAGCTTCATGCCGGGTTTGGCATAAGCATAGTGGACCATGGTCGTCACGCCGCCGCAAGCTGCGGTGATCGAGATGCCGTGTAGATCGTCCAGGTAAACTGGGTGCGTATGCAAGTCGACTGCACCAGGCAGTTCAGGCAGCCCCCCGCGTCAATCACCCGCTGCGCGCGGCGCGGGCTGACGCCCGGCGTCGCCAGCGCGGCGATCTATCCCGCGCGGATGCACACGTCGGCCGGCCAGCATCCGCCGCCGGTTACAACCTGGCCACCTTTGATAAGCACGTCGTAATCTTGTGTCACGGATTCACTTCCCTCTTCCCGGCCGAGTATACACTGCCCCCCGGCGCGCCGCAATTTGACACCACCTGCCTGCGGTGCTCTAATGGCTCGCAATTGGCCTGGGAGAAGCGCGTGCCGGTCTGTTAGTTGGCCGGTGGATAGGAGGAGCGGATGGCCGACCATCGCTGGATGATCTATGGCGCTTACGGTTACACGGGACGGCTCGTCGCCCTGGAGGCGGTCCGGCGGGGGCAGCGGCCTCTGTTGGCCGGGCGATCGGCCGAGAAGTTGGCGCCCCTGGCCGAGCGCTTGGGGTTAGACTGGATCGCCGTCGACCTGGCGGATCAGGCCGCCCTGCAGAAGGCCATTGGCCGGGTGGAACTGGTCTACCACGCCGCCGGGCCATTCGTGCGCACCTCCGCGCCGATGATCGACGCGTGCCTGGCCACCGGCGCCCACTACCTGGACCTGACCGGTGAGATCCCGGTTTTCCAGGCCACATTTGCTCGCGATGAAGCGGCCCGCCGGGCCGGGGTGGCCCTCATCTCCGGCGTGGGCTTCGACGTGGTACCCAGCGACTGCCTGGCCGTCTACGTTGCCGCGCAGGTTCCCGGCGCCCTGCAACTCGACATCGCCATGACCTACCTGACCCGCCCCAGCGCGGGCACCGCGCGCTCGATGCTCGAACTGTTGCCGCAGGGTGGATGGGTGCGGCGTGCCGGGCGGCTGTTACCCTGGCCTTTGGGTGCGGGCGCGACGCGCGTCCACTTTCCAATCGGCGATCGCACAGTTTTGCCCGTCCCGCTGGCCGATCTGGAAACGGCCTACCGCTCGACGGGTATCCCCAGTATCACCACTTACCTGGCCCTGTCGTCGCTGGCGCGCCCGTTGGCGTCGCTGGTCGCGCCCCTGGCTGGGCGTCTGCTATCGATCGGCGCTCTGCGCAACGGGGCGGGTTGGTTGATTGACCGCACGATGCGCGGGCCGGATGTCGGGATGCGCGCGCGGGAGCGCACCTACGTCTGGGCGCGCGCCTGCCACCCGCAGGGCGCCTCCGCCGAGTGCTGGTTGATCACGCCCGAACCGTATCAGTTCACGGCGCTGGTGGCCCTTAATTGCGTGGAGCGCGTCCTGAACGACCGGCCGTCCGGCGCTTTGACCCCCGCGCAAGCTTTTGGCGCGGACTTCGTGTTGGGAGTACCCGGAGTCCTACGCGGGGCAGATGATCACCGCACCCGATGAATCAGTGGGCGCGGCCGGTACTTGATTCGGCGGTCCGACGACCACGGCGCGTACGGGGCCATGGTCAGGTCGGCCAGGGTGAGCAAGACGGTGTCGTAGTTGACGCGCCAGCCCTGAAAATCGCGCCAGGCCTGGTCTCGGTCCGCTTTGAGCGGTATTCCTTTGCTGGCCAGTTCGTCCAGCACTGCTTTGAATTCCGCGCGCTGGATGCTGATGGGATCGCTGGAGCGCGGATTCATGTCGTAGGCGATGCCGAAGAAGTCCGCGATCCGGCACAGCGCGAGGAAGCCCGAGCGGATACACAGGTCGGCCTGCGGGTCGTGCGGGATGTCCAGCGCCGCGTTGACCAGCGACGCGGTGTCGAGCACCGCCCCAGATGCCGTCACCCAGGAGCGGTCGGGCTGCGGCTAGCGGAAGAGGGCCAGCGCTGCCAGCGACGTGTGGCTTTCCTCGATGTCCGAGAACCAGATCTCCCTGTTGCGCCAGACCTCGTTCAGGCGGTCCAGCCCGTGGATGCGGTGATAGCGCTCGATCATCTCGACGCACGATGGCGGCGTTCCCGCGCGCACTTCCAGCATGGCGACCGCGGCCTCACGCCGCGAGAAGGCTGAATAGATCGTCGGCAGGTAAGCGATCAACAGCGCGACCAGGATCAGGCCGAGCGCGGCTTCCGAGAACCCCAGCGCCGCCTGCAGCGTGCTGTCCAGCGAAGTCAGTCCCAACGTCAGCAGCGAAGAGCCGCTGAAATCGAACGCCGTGCGCCACGACGCCGCACCCACTCCCCAGTACATCGCCGTGTAGCCGAGCAATATGAGAATCAGCCAGGCCGGCAACAGCGACAACAGGGCCACCGGCGCATAGAAAGCCATGATCCGGTCGCGCCGTTTGTACAGCCGTTCGCCGCGCAGGCGCAAGTCGAACAGCCGCCGCACCCCGATGAACACAACGCCACTGATGAAATCCGGCGCGCCGCGTGGCAGCACGAACGTCCGCACCGCCGACGCCGCCGTGGCCCAGACCAACCCGGCCCCCAGCACGAAAAGGACAATCCGCGCAACCACCACCGTTCCCCACTCCTTCGTTCCTTACCGGCTCTGCTGCAACGCCGTCCCGATCATTCCCTGCTTGAGATCCCATAACCGCTGCGTCAACGATACGTGATAGACGTGCGGGTTGACCAGGCGCCGCACGCCCGGGTCTAACCGGCTCACATCCGCCTTACGCTGCTCGCGCATCGCGTCGAGCGACGGCAGATCGTAGACCAGCTTGCCCTCGCGCAGCACGTCGACCAGCAGCGGCTCGATCTCTGAAACTTCGTTGTCCGCCAGCAACCGGTACTTGGTATGGTCTGATGGATGCCGCAGCATCACTCGCTTCATCTGGCGCGGGTCCTCGTCCTCCAGGCTCAGCAGGTCAGCCGTGGCCTTGCCGCGCCGGTCGTAGATCCGCCAGGCTTTCTTATTGGCCGGATTCGGCGTTTTCTCGGGCGATTCCGAGATTTTGATCGCCGGCACCCAACTCCCGTCCGCCTGCACTGCGACCAGCTTGTACACGCCGCCCAGCGCCGGATCGCCTGCCGAGGTAATCAGCCGGGTCCCCACCCCGTAGACCAGGCGGCAGATCAGCTTGTCGGCGTCTACCCCGTAGCGCGGCGCCTCTTCCCTGATCTGGGTGATGATCTGCCAGATGATCAGCTCATCCAGGTCGTTAGACAGCACGATCGAGGCCAGCGGGAAGCCGGCTTCGTCGAGCATCTTCGCCACCTGGATGCTCAGGTACGCCAGATCGCCCGAGTCCAGCCGTACCCCAATGGCTTCGTGGCCCTTCCGCCGCAGTTCTTCGAAGATGCGGATGGCATTTGGCACGCCGCTATGCAGCGTATCGATCGTGTCGACCAGTAACGTGCAGTCATCCGGGTACATGTCGGCGTACGCGCGGAAAGCCTCCAGTTCACCGAGGCCGAGGCTCGTGAATATCTGCACCAGGCTGTGGGCATGCGTGCCCTTGGGCGGGTAGCCCAGCACCTGAGACACACCCACGTTCGAGCTGAAATCGGCCCCGCCGATCAGGGCGGCGCGCGTCCCGGCGTTGCCCCCCTTGCCCTGGGCACGGCGCAGCCCGAATTCCAACACCGGCCGCCCGCGTCCACTCTCGTGGATACGGGCCGCCTTGGTCGCCACCAGGGTCTGGAAGTTGACGTGATTGAGCAATGCCGTCTCCAGGATCTGGGCCATGGCCAACGGGCCCTGGACGCTGGTTAAGGGCACGTTGGGATGCACCACGCGACCCTCCGGGATCGCACGCAGGCTGATGCCCTCAAAGCTGCCGTTGGCGCGCAACCAGGTCAGGAAATCGTCCTCAAACATTCGCCTCCCGGTCCGCCCTGTCAGGCTGCGCAGATAGGCGATGTCCTCATCTCGAAAGTGGGCGTTTCGCATCCAGTTCAGCAGCCACTCTAGCCCGGCGCTGATGCAGTAACCGGCCTGGTGCGCGCCATAATTGGGATAGTCGCGAAAAAAGTGCTCGAAGTGCGCCCCACGCTCGTGCTGCCCGGCCCGGAAATAGACCTGGGCCATCGTCAGCTGGTACATATCAGTGAAGAGAATTCCCTCCATCGTGTCGTGCTCGAATGTTTGCATACTATCTCCTCGCGTTCCGCTTTTCTCCCGTACCTTTTCGTTGGCGTTCGCCGCGGGAGCCTTCGGCCATCGAGCGTTATTATAGCCCAAGGAAGTTTTGCCCGGCAATGCCTGGTGTGGACCTGCGACCTTGCCCGCCGGCGGGGATCACCCTCGGCCGTTGCCGTCCGTCTGCCGAGCGTCGCGTAGGCCCAGTTCGGAGTGTAGCTGGAGGTAGCGCATGAGATCCTGGCGACGCAGCACGCCCACCATGCTGCCGTCCTGCATGACCGGCATCTGCCGTACGTCGCGCTGCATGAACTTCTGGAAAACTTCGCTGACATCCTCGCGTGGGTTCAGGGTGACCACTTGCTCACCTGGAGTCATGATATCCCCCACGGTCTTCGTTTCCCATTGCTCGCGCGACACCCGTTTGACGTCCTCCAGCGACACCCAGCCTATCAGTTTGCCGTCCTTTACTACCGGGAACGAGCGCTCGTTGCCCTCGCTGGTCATAACGCGCTGGTGAACCAGGTCGCTCACGGTCATGCCGGGCTCGACTGTCGCGACGTCCGTACGCATGAGGCGCGAGACGGGTATGCCCTCCAGAACGTCTTCGATCACTACCTGTTGGTGGGTCTGCGTGGCCGCTCCGTTCAAGAACCAGCCGATGAATGCCAGCCACAATCCGTTGAACAGCCCCGCGCCAAAGAACGGGATCGAGGCGCCCAGCGCCATCGCGATGCCCCCCAAAATAAACAACCAGGCGATCGCGTGGCTGATCCAGGTGGACCAGAGCGTCGCCCGCCGCAAGTTGTTGCTGAAAGCCCACAATAGGGAGCGCAATACGCGGCCGCCGTCCAACGGGAAGGCCGGGATCATATTGAAGATACCGATCAGTATGTTAGCCGAGCCCAGCCAGAGGAGCAGCGTGCCCAGGGCGTCGACCTGTGCCAGGCCGGCGAGGGGCGTGGGCATGGCCTGGGCCAGTTTTCCCAGGTGCGTCCGGCCGAGGAAGAGGAAAATGATGCCCAGGACAACGCTGGTCAGGGGTCCCACCAGGGCCATCACGAACTCCGTCGCCGCCGAGGGAGGCTCACGCTCGATGTTCGATACCCCGCCCAGCAAGTAAAGCACGATCCGCTTTATCGGCAGGCCACGCGCCCGAGCTACCACTGAATGGGCCAACTCATGCAGCAGGACTGAGGCGAAGAAGAGCAGGGCCGCGGCGATGGCCAGTCCCCAGTCCAGCACCAGGCTCCATTGGGGATGCAAGCGTGCGAAAAGCGACAGCGCCAGGTCCGATGCGATCAACACGAAGATGACCAGCCAACTCCAGTCGATGTAGATATCGATCCCAAACAACCGCCCCACGCGCAAATCACCACGCATAGCTCACTTCAGTACAGCTTGCCGCACAGCTTACAGCTACATCATCATTATCCCTTGTAGGTGACAACGCGCCCCCACAGGCTCTTGGTCCCCCAGATGCCCGCGCGCAGACATTCGAGCTGCACGATCTGGCTGTGGTCCACGAAAAGGTTGACCTCAGGGCCATAGTTTTTTATGTACCAGCCGAACACGTCCGGGTCGGCCGCCTCGAACATCACCTTTTCGAGGCCCAGCCGGTTCACGATGCGCCCGGGCACGTCGGTGCGCCAGGTGCGCACGTTCTCGGTGATCCCTTCGGACTCGATCATGATCATGTAAGCCCCGGCGTCGAGGAAACGCTGGGCGCGGCTGATTGCCCACTCAGGGTCGCCGGTGCCTTCCGCCGCCAGCTCGTCGGCGGCGCTGGCGCCGCCTGCGCCGAACTGAATACCCACTTCCGGCTTGGCCTTTAGCCCGGCCGCCTGCACCTTCTCGATCAGGCGCAGCCAGTCATCGGTTGGGATCGTGATGAAGCCGCTGGACAGCTCGATTACGTCGAAACCCAGAGCGGCGCATTCCTTGATGTACTGCGTGACGGCATCCGGCCCCTGGGTGACCACGTGTTCGATGAAGCCTCCGGTGGAGACCAACACGTCGTGCTCATGTGCCAGGTCGTTCAACTCCTTGACGGCATAACGCGGCATCAACGAGAACGACCCGCCCGCGTACTTCAGCGAATCGATCCACGTGCCCATCGTTTCCAGCACATCCTGCAGATAGCGCTTGCCCATCGGCGTGTAGTAGGGGCCGCGGATCTCCGTCATACCGCGGTTGCGCGGCTTAGCCGGCCGTTCGTTCAGCCGGAGAAACGCGAAGGCCCGTCCCTCAAACTCGTCGTCAGCCATGTTTATCCCTCCGTAGCTTTCTGCTCCGCCCATCGCCCGTCGCCGCCGGCCCGCGACAGCAAGTTCGTCAGCTCGCTGACCTTCAGCCGTTCCAACCCGGCGATGGCCTGCTCGATTTCCTTCAGCAAGGACGGCGAGGCATAGCGCCCGGCCAGCCGTTCGAATTTCTGCACCACCCTGTCCCATGCCATCGGACGTGTATAGAAGCCCTCATAGTCCGTTTTTTCTTTCTTCAGCACGCGGCCATCCTGCAGGTGGATCGTCAGCCGGCACGGCATCTCGGACGGGAAACGCCGGCTTAGCTCTGCCGAGGGG
>Ga0209540_10002286_pt1 | contig 13698 bp, 11 predicted proteins | sample BarGraIncu01121A_FD_184501 | JGI IMG/M metagenome (GOLD analysis project Ga0209540, IMG submission 184501) | Arctic peat soil microbial communities from Barrow, Alaska - Barrow Graham LP Incubations 011-21A (SPAdes) (version 2) | ecosystem: Environmental > Terrestrial > Soil > Wetlands > Peat... | reverse complement strand
CTATCATCTCCAACAGTGGCCGTAAAAGCTGAGTGATCCGACGCTAGTTCTATACCGCTAGCAATTAGCTCGCCCTTATCAATCCCATAAGTAATAGTTCGGGGCATACTTCCAATAAACTTTTCAGCATTTGGATCATCAGCATTAACCACACCAAAACCACATTTATTTTTAGAAGCTATCTTGAATAATCGCTTTTTAGCATTTAAATAATTGTCAAAAGTGCCATGATAGTCTAAATGATCACCCGTTACATTTGTCATTACCGCAATCTGATACGGGATACCCCAAGTACGATACTGTGCCAACGAATGGCTGGAAGTTTCTAGCACAAGCCATTCAACGCCAGCTTTCTTAAATTCCTTCAGTTGCTTTTGCAACTTGTTAGCCTGAGCAGTCGTTATATGCTCATTTTGTTGCTTGATATCATTTCCAATACCAAAAGCCACCGTACTCATCATGGCTGACTTATATCCAGCCTCGGTTAGCATCTTGTGAATCAAGAAACTAGTTGTCGTCTTGCCGTTCGTACCGGTTACACCTATAACATGCATCCCATGTGACGGAAATCCGTAACGGATATTAGAGATTATTGACTCAATTAAATGGCCAAAGGGTTCAATTTGCTTAAATAACTTTGTCGGAACTATTTTTTTAACAGTTTTTCGGATATTTACCATGAAATAATTATACCTTAGATATCTAGGTCTCTGGCATTATAAGAAACATAAGTGATAACAACCATTAAAATTATTAAAATCAAAGAGATTAATACATAAAGTGGATCAAAACCACCATTCAACATTAAATCTTTAGCGTCAAAATATTTAAATGGAGTAAAATATTTCAACCAGTTAAAACTTTCATTGATATTTATGAAAAAGGTTATAACAAAAGTCAGCAACAATACTGACGTCGCAATAGTAGCCGACAATTTTGGCTTTTTACTAACTCCAGCCACCATTGTTCCGATGAAAAAGAATATAACCTGCAAAAATAATAGCCCCGACATCAAGACCAGAATATCATTCATAAATGACTCGCCATTTGCAAAATAACCGATAAAATAAACCGAAGATATTAATGTAACTATATTCAATATTATTACATTAAATAACCCTGCTAATATCTTGCCGGTTAGGACTTTAGACCTAGAGATTGGTTTCACAAACAAAAATTCAGATGTTTTATCACGCTCTTCCTTAGACAATATACCTGCTCCCAACAACACTGCATGAACGGTAACCATTAGCGCGATATACATGAATAAAACTCCATAATATCCGCTAGCCTTAGTTAAATCGAAACCAGTAAAACCGAGTGCTGTTTGGACTGATTGTGGAAATTGCGACATCAATTCAACAACTGCCTTGCCATTTCCCTTAAGTACCGTGTACTTTGCCATGCCCGATCCGACCAAGGCAATTATACCAAGGCACCAAAAAAATAATCCTTTACGATATGATTTTAGCTCTTTAAAAAATAAATTCACGATACAGCCCTAATGTCTTTCCTTGAATATAAAATATAGCCCGTCACTACCGCAACAATCACAAATACTAATTCAATTACTATATACACAGGTTCATACTGACCATTATTAATCACATAGTTCAGATCATAAAATTTAAATGGACTAATATATCTAACGTTTTCGCTGCCTATAATCGACCCTAACATTCCAATAACAAAAAACGTAAAAACAGTTGGCAAGGAAGCTGCGATTGGTGATTTAATCTTATTAATGACTACCGACATCAGTATGCCCAAGGCCAAGAAAAATAGCTGGACAAAAAGGAATGTAATCAGTATCATCAAAAAGATTTTGTTATTAAAATCGCCAGTCGATACCATCCTCGCCACAACGTAAGATGCCGTGCAGAAAAAGACATTAGTAATTAATAGCAAAATAACCGATGCAGATAACTTACTAGTAAATACTTTAAACCGGCTAATTGGCTTTGTCAGCAAGAAATCAACAGTTTTACCACTTTCTTCCTTGGATATAATTCCAACCCCCAAGTTCATCGCTTGAACCGCGCCCGCAACCGTTGCAAAGGTAAATAAATAAACAAAAAAACCATAAATCGTAAAAAAATTCTGTAACGAAATATCCAACGCGCTTCGAACTGCTGCAGGCAAATTTTCCATAATCTGACGCGTCGTATCAACATCTCTGGTAAATGCTGGATACATCAATAAAAAAACAGTGACCAATGAACAAAGTGAAAATATCCAAACCACCGTCGAGTTTCGATAAGCTTTTAATTCCCTAAAAAACACATTCATTATTTTTTATCCGTCTGATAATAATGCATAAAAATTTCTTCTAAATCAGGCTCTTCAACTAATAAATTCACTAAATCAAATTCGGCAATTATCTTCGTAACTTTATTGATATCACCTTTAAATAGAAAACTTACATTATTATCTTTGGTCGTCAAGTCGCTAACGCCTTCTAAATCGGTAAATTGCCGATAATCAACCTTGCCAAAAAATTCTAGTTTGAATCGTTTGTGCGTATTCTTGGCTAAATCCTTAATATTTTCAATTTTGACAATTTTACCGTTTTTAATAATTGCCACTCGATCACAAAGTTTTTGCACTTCACCGAGAATATGCGAAGAAAATAAGATTGTAACACCTTTTTTATTCTCTTCTCGCAGCAAATCAAAAAACCTTTGTTGCATTAAAGGATCAAGCCCGCCCGTTGGCTCGTCTAGGATTATCAACTTTGGTTCGTGTAACAAACCCTGGATAATACCAACTTTTTTCTTGTTTCCGTATGACAAATCATCTATTTTCTTCTTTAAATCAAGGTCTAAATATTCGGCTAATTCCTTTATCTTTTTCAAAATGACAGATTGGTTCTTTTTATAAAAACTACCAGAATATTTTAACAAATCGATTACTCTCATATCATCGTAGTAAAAAACCTCCGACGGCAAATAACCAATCTCTTCCTTAATTTCAGGACCAAATTTTGTAATATCTTTACCGAATATTGTCGCACTACCACTAGTTGGATGGACTAATCCCAATAATGTCCGAATAGTTGTAGATTTACCAGCCCCATTTGGACCAATAAAACCAAAGATTTCACCTTCTTTAACTACCAAATCAACATCAGAGATTCCTAGTGATTTGCCATAATATTTTGTTAGCTTTTTCGTTTCAATAATATTCACGGCTATCCCCAACTATTACAAATTATCTATAACAATAATATGTCTTTATTGGGCGTTAAGCAATTTTATTTCCTGTAAAATCTAATTGTAATGGCCGCTAATATCGAAACGAGTAACGCACAGAACGTCGCTGCTATTACACTAGCCAGTGCATCATTGGTTAGCTTATTAATATTTTCTTCTTTAATATCCAATGATTTTTTAGCTGTATTCGAAGAAAGTATAGATGGCTTTAAATAACCTACATCCGATATATCATCCGTCCAAGAAATATTTGAGGCATTTTCAATATCATTGGTATTTTTAGTATCTTTTTCGGTTTGTGATTTTTTTCCAGTTGAATTATTAGGTGCGACATTTGAATCACTCACTTTATTATCAATAATTGTAGGAGTTTTATCCTCAACCACAGGTTCGGGTTTAAAATATTTTATAACTTGATATAAATCTACATCTTCACCTGAATAAGACTTGCCATAAATATGAATCGTGTGAAAACCTTCTTCTAAATCAGCTGGCAATTCAATATTTGATTCAAGCGAACCATCATCTGCTACTACAAATTGACCGAGCGAACGAGGGGTTGAGTTAATTTCAATATTAGCTAACATCCCTGGCTGTAGTGAATATTTGATTAATTTCAGATTCATTAGGGCACCTCTGGCGCCCAACCAGGCAATATTGCCTACAAAATCTGCAATCTTCTGTTCCGCATAGTTATGGAGAACACCTGGAACCCAATATTCCGACGGTTCAGGCGCAGAAACATCCTGTGGGCAAAAAACTTCGCCATTACTGCAATAGTTATAGCTTGTTATATCTCCTCCAACAGCATTTAATATCGCTACAGAAGCAAGCTGGTGGCCCAAGGCGTTTGGATGAAAACTCTCTTGCCCAGCAAGTTTAACCCAATCCAACCATTCGCCAGGAAGTCCTATGTCATCACCGGCTTTTATAAAATTTGCTGCTTTTTGTGGACTACTACCGCAAACTTTATGATTCCCAAAACTATTTTCAATGCTAATATATTTTATTCCAACTTTTTTAGCCGCTGCTTCAATAATTTGGTTAAGATAAATAATACCATTATCGATAAACAGCCTTTCTGCTGGGTCAATTAATAGTTCCTCTAGTGCACTACATTCCCCAGTAGTGTCAATAAACCTCGGATATCCTATAGCGTAAATCTTAGCATCCGGTGAGTCTTTTTGTAGATTTTGGTAGGTCGTTACTAATTTGCTAAACAAACCCTTCATCTCAACGGCGGTTTTTTCTCGCCCTTCAAAAGTTCCCGCCCAGCTACACGTGGCTGGCGACAAACAAGCCGTTAATTTATCTGCAAAACCTATATCATTGCCACCAACTCCAACCGTAATAACCTTAGGCTGATACCTCTTTACGAACGTTTCTTGATGAATTCTGCCTGGCAAGAATGTGTCGCTTGCGACTGATTGTAGGTAGTTTTTTTGCGGTATAGCTTTGTTCGGTATTAGATTAACTAGCCTGTTGCCTTGACCCCAGTAATCGTCGTCGAATCCTACAATATCGCCGGTGACAGCACCCGAACAAGCCACACTTTTAACCTGGTTTGGGCTTAAGTTATAAGATATTCTAAACGCATAAGACAACATACTAAGATGGCATTTTTCATTTTCTACGTTGGTACCGACAATATAATTTCCATCATTTAGCTCACCTTCTCCACTGGAATATGAATCACCTAATGCCACATAATCAAGTCTTGATGGTGTATAGTTCTTTGCCCTCAAAACAACCAAATGCCAGGTAGAGGTAGAAGATTGTCCAAAAAATGTCAATTCACCATTGTTTTCGTTAAATCTTGGAAACCATCCCGTTAAGTTTCCATATATACCAGTGTTAACATTTATGGTTTCACATGGATTAGTAAGTGGTTCATAAATTGTTTTTAGAATACTACCACATTCAGAATCGATCTTAAAGATAGTAAGAAAAAGATTTAACCCCATCATTGCTATATATTTTCCATCATTACTAATAGCGAATTGCGCATGAGGGTTTATTCCACGATCATATATAAAATTATAATTGCTTATATATTTTACTTCGAGAGTTTTTATGTTTAGAACAGATACTCCCCCGTTCCTAAGTTGGAATGCAGCCCAATTACCATTCTCTGACATTTCAAGCTCTTCCACAGGCCAGGGAGAACCATTTCCAGTCAAATATGAATAATCAGGGGTTGATTTAGACAATTTATAAGTCTTAGAATCTGGAAAATCATCACATTTAACAATGCTTTTACTAAAGTCTTTATACACATTTATAACACCCGCACTGCTAAAATTACCACCGAGATATTGCTTCATAACGAGCACATCTTGACTAGCTGAATAGAAATTAGTCTCAGCACCACCACTTATGTTTAAAGGATACATTCTACTGTCATTTGCAAATCCTATTACGAAATGAAAATGACTAGCATCTGGGTAAAAACCATATCTAATATCACGACCCGAAACGACACAACCACTTTTTGGTTGCAATTCATTAGCTACATTAATTACTTGATATGGACTATTACAGTACGTTTCTAATATCGGCGGTGAAGCTTCCGATTTAATGACAGCAGGATTTAACCACGAAACCTCCTCACCCTCCGCTGAAGCGCTAACAACCGGCATCACCACCTGTAACCCTAAGATAATTATAAAAACCGCAGCAAAGCCTAATCTAAACCATTTTTTACTCACTCGTAATGTCCTCGTCAAAATTATATTTAAAAATTATACTACTTTATAAGCTTCCATTAAGCAACCATAATTGTGATAAGATATCAACAGATGAAAATACTTGGAATTGAAAGTAGTTGCGACGAAACTGCCGCGTCTGTCGTACAAGACGGGCGTATTTTACTCAGCAACGTAATTAATTCACAAATCGATATCCATGCCGTCTATGGCGGAGTTGTGCCAGAGGTTGCCGCCCGCAGTCATATTGAAGTCATTAATCCAGTCATTAACCAGGCCTTAACAGATGCAAAACTAACCTGGTACGATATCGACGCAATTGCGGTCACCTATGCACCCGGATTAATCGGTTCGCTATTAGTCGGCACACTTGCCGCCCGCACACTTGCGGTTTTAAAAAACAAACCACTCTACCCCATTCACCACGTCGAAGCACACGTCTACGCAAATTTCCTTAACAAAAATGAACCAAAATTCCCAATACTCGCCCTAATCGTCAGCGGCGGACACTGTCAACTCGTCCTGTTTCGTGATCATGGCGATTATGAATTATTAGGCCAGACCCAAGATGATGCTGTCGGTGAGGCCTTTGATAAAGTCGCCAAAATTATTGGACTCCCCTACCCTGGTGGTCCATCAATAGCCAAGGCCGCTATAAGTGGCAATCCAAAAGCTTATAAATTACCAAAAGCAAAATTATCTGGCAAATATGATTTTAGTTTCTCTGGCCTCAAAACAGCCGTTCTAAGAGCCGTTCAACGCGAAGTCGGCGTTGACTTTACTTTTCCATCATCGGGCCTTTCGGAGCGTTTAAACGATATACAGAGGGTAGACTTTGCAGCAAGCTTTCAACGAACAGCGATCGAAACCCTCGTCGACAAAACCAAGACAGCTTTTGATGATTTCAATCCAAATTCGGTCGTTATAGCCGGTGGAGTTGCTGCCAACCAAGAACTTCGTCGAATTTTATCAGACCGAATCCCCTTGCCTATCGAATATGCGCCAATGGATTTATGTACCGATAATGCGGCTATGGTAGCAACCTTAGGCTATTATTATGCACAGAAAAAAAACCCAACTAACCCCTTTGAAGTAGAGGTAATACCTAGTTTATCAATGACAAAAACTACTTGGTAGACTGTTGTTTATCATACAATGATTTAAGCTTACGAATTACTTTTTTTGCCATCGGTAAACCTTTATTCCAAACTCCGTAAAAAACCGACAGCTGACAATCAAACGTCCCAGCAAGTTCTGTTTCTTTATCTGTCCAACCTTTTTTGAAAGTTGTTACGCCACCATCTAATAATCCACCGAAATCGTAACGAGTTAGTCCCCACTCTTTGCATTTCCGGATCGCATGCCATTTCAACATGTAATTTGCCCTTAATTGCTGACCCAGGTCACTCATTCCACCATATAACTCATAGGCCGTGTCAGCGCTTATCGCTAACCATAAAAACGTTATTGGTTGTTTATCTACATATGCTGCAAATATCGGAGAATAATCGCCTAATTTGTCAAAGGCATCATGATAATAAGACCTATCATGCAGCGCAAATCCGGCTCTTTTTGCGGTATGTTCATAAACGTCTAAACATTTATCTAACTCACCTCTTGTACGAACCATTTTTATTTCGATATTCTCAGCAGCCGATTTACGGATATACTGACGAGTTTTCTTTGCCATAACACTCAACAGATCAGATTCAGACTTGTTTAAATCAAGAATGATTGTTTGTGCTGGCAAAATATGGTTATCTGACAAATTCCAGTCAGTCTTAGTTCTAAACTTCTCTTCATCAGGTTCTACCGTAATCGCCACACTGTGAAATGTACCCTTCACATATCTTGCGAGTTCAGATAATAACCCATCCCTATTTTCAATGTCAACAACTGGTCCACGAGGCACATATGACAATGACCTAAGAGGCCACGGCAATTTTCTAATCAAAACCTGAACTGCTCCACACAATTCATCGTTATCATTATAATAAAACAAACGGCTTGCCGACCAACCATGAGCTGATTTTAAATCACCCCAACCCCAGAGCTGTAACGGATGCCCGCCATTTTCCAATATAAAATCATCCCATTCTGTCTTATTCTGGCACTGCATTAACCTATTCATATCTACCATTATACAACGTATCCAATAATCAAGTATGTGATATAATAATAAGTGAAAACAAACACGGGAATAAAGAGGATAAATAATGAGGTTTTCACAAGAAAATCGTTGTTATTGTTATGCTATTATTTCACGTGAAAACATTTTAATCGAAAGTCTTATTTGATCAACATGAAACTACCAAAAACCTACGAACCTAATATCTACGAACCTAATATCTACGCCATGTGGGAAGAAAGTGGTGCCTTTGACCCAACAGGGGAGGGTGAACCGTACAGTATTGCTATGCCTCCGCCTAATGCAAACGGCAATCTACACGTCGGTCACGCGCTGGGTGGTGATATCCAAGATATACTAACCCGTTATTACCGTATGATTGGTCGTGACACAATCTACATTCCAGGCGTAGATCATGCCGGCTTTGAAACATGGGTAGTTTATGACAAAATTCTTGAAAAAGAAGGTAAAAACCGATTTGATTTTTCCCGGGAGCAGTTGTACAGCCAAGTATGGAATTTTGTCGACCAACAAAGAGGTAATATGGAGCTACAACTTCGCGCACTAGGATCAGGAGCCAGTTGGAAAAACCTCGTCTTTACCTTAGACAAAAAAGTTATTGATACCGTATACGGAACTTTCAAAAGAATGTGGGACGAAGGCCTAATCTATAGAGGCGAAAGGATTGTTAACTACAGTACAAAATACCAAACAAGCTACGCCGACATTGAAGTTGACCATAAAATAGAAAAGGGAACACTATGGCAAATTGCCTACCCAATGCTAGATAAAATCGGCGAAATCATAGTTTCGACAACTCGTCCTGAAACAATATTTGGAGACACTGCAATTGCCGTACACCCCGACGACGAACGATACAAAGGCCTAGTTGGAACTCATGTTATGCTACCGTTAACAGATAGAGAAATTCCAATCATCACTGATGAATACGTCGATATGAAATTTGGAACAGGTGCTGTAAAAATAACACCGTCTCATGACCCAAATGATTTTGAGATGGGCCAACGCCACAATTTACCAAGATTACAGGTCATTGATTTTGACGGAACGATGATGAACGTCCCTCGACAGTTTACTGGTTTAACCGTAGAAGTCGCCCGAAAGCGAATATTGGCAGCTCTTGAAGCCCAAGAATTGCTTCGGGGTGAAACAACAATCGAGCATTCAGTCGGTTATGACTACAAAAGTGGATTGCCAATTCAACCCTTAGTCAAAGACCAATGGTTTATCAAGGTCCAACCACTTGCGCAGCGTGCAAAACAGGCATTAATCGATGGAGAAATAAATTTTACGCCAAAAGGTCGCAAAAACGACCTAATTAAATATTACGACCAACTTCGTGACTGGAATTTATCACGCCAAATACCTTGGGGCATACCAATACCAGCTTTTCAGAACATAAACGACCCAAATGATTGGATATATAACGACCAGGTTGACGAAAAAGTTATCAGCGTTGACGGAAAAACCTACAAAAGAGAAGAAGATACCTTTGACACTTGGTTTAGCAGTGGTCAATGGCCATTTATTACAACCGATTATTTAAATGGTGGGGAATTATCAAAATTCTATCCACTAGATGTCATGGAAACCGCCGGTGATATCCTATATCCTTGGGTAGCTCGCATGATTATGCTTGGTCTTTACGTAACTGACCAAGTCCCATTTAAAAATGTATACCTTCACGGCCTAGTACTAGATGAAAAAGGCCAGAAAATGAGCAAGAGTAAGGGTAATGTCATCAACCCAATGATTGCCATCGGCGAGTATGGATCTGATGCCCTACGACTTGGGGTTGTGTCTAACCGCAGCGCCGGTCAAAATCAAGCCCTCAGCAATGGTAGGATTGTTTCTGGCCGTAATTTCTGTAATAAACTCTGGAATATCGCCCGCTTCATCGAAAGTAAAATAGGGGATGGGTATAAACATCGCAAACCCGAACCAACAACTCTTGCCGATCATTGGATTATCAGACAACTAAATGATTCAGTTGCAACTGTCAGCAGACAAATTGAATCATACCGTTTTGCCGAGGCCTACGAAACAATCTACCATGCTATTTGGGATGATGTTGCCGATTGGTATATTGAAGCAAGCAAGTACCAAGACAACCCAGCTATGCTTGCCTGGGTTCTAGACACAAGCCTAAAATTAGCTCATCCATTTGCACCGTTTGTTACCGAGACTATCTGGCAAACCATGCTATGGCACAATGACCTGCTTATTAAAGCCCGCTGGCCAGAAGTAACTGATTTTGACGACATTGCCGCCGGCGAATTCAGCCGACTTAAAAAACTTATAACCGAAGCCCGATTTGTAATTAGCGAGTTACCCGGCAACGACAAATACACATTGTTATACCAAAACGACAGTTTAATCTCCGAAAATAGTGAATTGATTCAAAAGCTTGCAAAATTAAAAAACATTGAACTTATTGATCAACCTCGAGGCTTAAGACTCGCTGCTAGTGGTAGAGAAGCCTGGTTAGATATTTCCGAAGAAACACTTTACGAGCACCAGACAAACCTCGAAAAAAGACTCGCCGAAACACATATTGACATTAAGAATCTTAATGCTCGCCTTGATAATAAAAACTACATTGAAAAAGCTCCAGCTAACCTAATCGATGAGACCCGTCATCAATTAAAACAAAAAGAAGAATACCGAGACCGTTTAGTCAAAGAAATTGAAGTTATAAGTTAATTGAACTAGAAAAATTGTTGCCAAAACCATCGCCAGAAACTCGTTTTTTAACCGTATAATTTTTGTCTTCGTCATCTCTTGGGCGAGTTGTAGGTGTTTGAGCTTTTATACCGTGGGTAATACTGGTAAAACCGCTATTTTCAATATGAACATGTCTTTCAATAGTTAAAAGGTTCTGTCTATGTTCAGCAGATGAATTTGTATCAGTTATTAAACTTTCAGCTTGAACGGTATGAGTAAAAATACCCGATAAAACCATTATCGAAGCTAGGACAGATAGGGGACTTAAGTTTAAATTTATTGTTGGCATATTTTTATTCTTATATTATTTTTATATTTTGGAATATTACTTCCATAAATATAGCATAAGTTTTATTAAATGTCAACGATAGGTTATTAAATATGTAAGTTATGCATGATGATATGGCTTGCCACTATAAATTTCTTGTGACCGATATACCTGTTCAATCAGAATTAACCGAACTAACTGATGAGGAAAGACTAATTTCGACAAAGACCAAACATAATTAGCTCTTGTTTGCACCGAATCGTCAACGCCATAAGCGCCACCGATAACAATAACCAGCTGCTTTGATTGATCTATTGGTAGCCGTAGTAACTTCGATAAAATAGGTGAATCAACAATTTTGCCACGTTCGTCTAGTAAAATTACATAATCATCAGCATTTAGGCGTGAGATTATACGTTCAGACTCTTCCTGGCGCGCCATATCATTAGGTAATGTAGAATGCGGCAAGAACACCCATTCAATATCATAAGGTCGTTTTAGACGCTTCTGGTAACGTTCGACGCCGTCAGCAATCCACGGTTCGTGCTTTTTTCCAATAGCAATGATACGAATTGACATTACATTCTCAAGCGAATAGCCATTGCCGTCAGGGTCTCATGATCAGGATCGGAATCAAGATCCTGTGATATTTTTAAATCGTTACCGTGGTAAATCGGAATTATATGAATATGGGCGTGGGGGACACCAAAACCCTCAACCACCATACCAACTCTTGGTGACTCTATCTTTTGACGAACATGATTTGCAATCATTTTTGCAACTTTGAACAAATATTCATATTCTTCGTCATCCAAGTCCCAAACATGGTCGACCTGTCTCTTTGGTACCACCAAAGTATGTCCTTCGATTTGAGGGTGTAAATCTAAGAAAGCAATAACCTTATCGTCTTCATAAATTCTGTACGCACCAATTTCGCCGTTGATTATTCTTGTAAATATAGATGGATTCTGCATAGATTACATTATAGCAAATTAACTAGAGTAATCGAATAGCACTCATGCTTATACTTGCAGCTTATGTAATATTATGTTATTGTCATGTTACAAAACAAAGGAAACAAAAAAATGGAAAACGAGAAAATGTTTCATACTATTCCAGAAGATCAGTCTAATAATGAGACTAATCAAGCTTGTCCAGCCGAAGAAATCAACGAATCAAATCAAGAGCTTTTGTGCAAGCAATTAGGTATATTTGATAGCCTTATTCAAATTAGTGATAGCACTATTAATAATTTAAATACTAAAAGTGGGCAAACCCTAGAAAACTTCAACGAAGGCGTCAGCAGAGTTATAGACTTTTCAAACAATCAAGAGCTTAAAATCCAACAAACTAAGGCAATAGTTGGAAAAAGCTATGAATATTTTGCAGATGATTTAAAAAAATCTCAGGAAAGATTTAATGAATCAAGTGGCTTGTTTAATAAATGGCTTAACCAAATTAATATGAAGTCCTCTCAAGCGACTGATGAATTTGACCAAATAAAAATAAGTGTAGATCCAGCGGAAATTAATCATGACGAGATGGACATCAACCTTGAAAATAACGTAAATGAGGTAAATAACGTTCTTGCACATCTAAGCAATCTAAAATTACCAAAAATTAGCTATTTAAAACATGACATAAAAGATATGTTAAATAAAATTTATAATCTAGACGTCAACGATTATCGTAAAACGAATGGTATGTCGGATATAGAAGAACTAAACTACACGCAAAAGAAACTTATGACCAGATTGGATGAATTTTTAATTATATTAAACGAACAAATTATTGGCGAAATAGGTAATACAAAGTTACTAATGACAGATACAAGAGCAAAATTCGGAATCAATGACAAAGAAAAAGATTTGGATAACGAAAATATTCCTAACAATAATTTAGCGTCTCTGTTTAAGTAATAAAAAATACAAACCTAATGATTTGTATTTTTAGTTTGGCGGAGAGAGAGGGAGAGAGGGATTCGGTCACGTTCCGCGACCTTGCGAATCAGTCAAATTAATAAGAGAGAGGGATATCGGCCTTTGGCCTCCTCCGCTCATTCGTGAAAAAATGTTTCGCTGAACAGCGAACACTTTTTCACTTCAATCGCTACGCCGAACCCTCGATTACGCCAATAAATTGGCGCTCGAGGGTTCAAATCCTTCTTTCGCCAATCTAAAACCCAACCAAAAGGCTGGGTTTTAGATTGGCGGAGAGAGAGGGATTCGAACCCTCGAAGGCGTTTCCGCCTTACCGCTTTTCGAGAGCGGCCAGTTCAACCACTCCTGCATCTCTCCACTGATAACTTATTTTATCAGATAATCGGGCTTAAAGTAAAAGGAGTAGGGGTAGAATTATATATTAGTTAATTAGATGACAAGATATCGGCTAAAACCTCTTCCGTTTACTCATAAAAACATGTAAACACATTTTTATTTCGCTATACTACACCGAACTTCTTTTGCTAGGGCAATAGTCAAGTTCGAGTTTTGTGAAAAATCACCAAAATAAATAGACTAACACAAGGCTAGTCTATTTATTTTGGTGAACCCGACAAGATTCGAACTTGTGGCCTTCGGCTCCGCAAGCCGACGCTCTATCCAGCTGAGCTACGGGTCCAAAACGCAGAATTATACAAAA
>Ga0209540_10002284_pt1 | contig 13703 bp, 14 predicted proteins | sample BarGraIncu01121A_FD_184501 | JGI IMG/M metagenome (GOLD analysis project Ga0209540, IMG submission 184501) | Arctic peat soil microbial communities from Barrow, Alaska - Barrow Graham LP Incubations 011-21A (SPAdes) (version 2) | ecosystem: Environmental > Terrestrial > Soil > Wetlands > Peat... | reverse complement strand
TCCAGCAGTCGGGTGTGATTTCTGGAGCGTTCGATTGGAGGTCAAACCGATTGCCTCCAGGCGGAACGGCCGCATAGCGACGACGACTCTTCTCCGTCGGATTGCGGGAGAAGTGTAGGTTGAGAGGCGGCGGCCCATCCAGGAGTTCCGTCGTCGTCGGCCGGGGGAGGTCGGCGATTGTTTCTCTCACTGTCAGCCACAACGGCGCGTTGCCGATATGCCCAGTGTGGTCGCCGTTGAACATACGGCGATTGCCTTCGGGCATTCTGTGCGTCCGCAGCGGCGGGAAGAACTCGCTCGGGTCGCAGAAGTCTGAACCGATGACAATGGTCCTGTATCTCGTCTGCGGCACTCCATAGTCGGCGGCGCACAGATGTTTGCTCACGGTCGAGAACCCCATGCTTTCAACTTCGGAGAGAATGTCGGCGTGCTCTGGAGACCCTAGCAGTTGAGGGACGTTCTCCATTACGAACAAATGGGCACCCGAACGCCTAACCACATCCAGGAACGGTCTCCACAGGTGGCGGCGAGGGTCGCCATCGCGGTTCTTGTTCAGTAGCGAGTATCCTTGACAAGGCGGTCCTCCGATGACCACTTCAGCTGTGGGAATTACAGTGGTGGGGTCGTCGAGGAGGTCAACAATGTCGCCAGCGACGGCGTGCGTTGCGCCATTCTCGTCCATGAAGTTCGTGTTGTAAGTTTCGACGGCATAGTCGTTCCAGTCGTTTGCCCACACAGGTGCGAACACATGCCCCGAGAACCGCGTGAAGCCAGCGGTCATTCCCCCCGCTCCTGCGAACAGGTCGATGAGCCCTGGGCGAATTCCTAGCGAGGTCAGTCCACCCTCTCTACGGAGACGGTATATGTCCTCTTCTGTTCGCCGCCGGGCAGTCGGTTGGGCCACTGAGCATCCTCTGGAGTTCATTCGATTGTGCCAGCGTATCAGCCAGCCCTGACATCGGCACTCTTTCCTGCGCTCCACGTCAGCACACTCTTTATGGCCGCTCGGACCTCACGCCCCGATTCGGTAATGAGCCCGTGGACGGCATGTCGAGTTGCCCTCGGGCTTTCAGGCCAGCATCCCGCACTGACATCCAGAGGAACAGGTGTTCGCTACTGGTCGGGATTCATTGCCCATTTCCAGAATGCCTTCGCCTGGGGGTTGCGAGGTGCTCGGGGAGGCTTCATCATCGCGAGCCCACGTCGGATTGCGGCCCGTGTCTCCTCCTCCGTGGCGTGGTAGCGATTCCGGATGTCCTCGAAGTTTGGCGGTCGGTCCGCATACTGGACCCCCATCGCGGCGAGGATGTTCAGCGCATGCTCCACGGCCTCGGGACGGGAGTCCTGCTGGATATGCGACTCGAAGAGTAGTTCGACGAGCGAATTCTGCTCCTGCGGGGTCAGCTGACCACGAAGTAGCACCAGGGCTTCGATGGGGGACGGTCGATGCTTGTCTTGGTTGCCCTTCAGCCAGTTCAGAATGTCCAGTGCAAGCTGTCGCTCTCGACTCGTCTCGGCGAGGAGCTCCGGATGAGCCCTCAGCAGATGAAGGCCGTGGGAGGCGATGACCTCATCGCCGGAGATGAGCAAACGGCTAAGCCCTGCAGCGTAGGCATCCAGCGCATCGTCCATCTCAGACCTGAGAACGGGGGCGACCGCCGTCAGGATTGATGCCTGGTCCTCGATGGGCCGGGCGGCGGCCAGGTCGAGCGCCTGGGTGCAGAGCGGCGTGAGAGTCTGCCCATCGAGCTCCAGCGCAGGGAGACTGCGCAGCACTCGTTCGGGAACGCGGGGAAGCATCTTCCCGAGCCAATCGGGCAGGTCCTCTCGGGGAGCGTCCTCGATGACGGCATCGAACATCGCCTCATCAGTGGTGCACCGTTCGAGTAATGCCTCCTCGCATTGCGTCCATATCGACAGGCGTGGGCCTCCCATGTGCTCCAGAACCACGCGGACCTCTTGGACCGGGCCCGAGGCGAGGTAGTCGTTGATGAAGCCGACGAGGACGTTCTTGTCGGGGTGCCCACCGGTGTTCCCAAGGTCGATTACCGTGAGCATGGCCTCGCGATGCGCTGCGGTGTCCTTGCTGGAGTTCAGAACGTTCTTCACGACACGCGTGAATTCATTGATGGAATCGGCCTCCACCTGGCCCTCGGTGATGTGATGCGCAACGAGCGCGAGCACTCGCCGAGCGGACTCGATGAGGCCGAGCCAGTCGTCGGCCAAGTTGGTTGGTGAATCCTCCAAGTTGGCATCGAAGACCTGGACGACGGAGCGCAGCAGACGGTCAGCAACTGCGCCATCGATGGCACTTGTTGGGAAGCGGCCCAGGATGGCGACCTTGGCCTCTAACTGGACGTGGCTTGGGGTGTGTAGAACCGTTGCCTCGAAGTCGTAGCTTTCATCGAACGCTGACAGGGAATCAGCGAAGGCATAGGCCAGAAGTGGGTCAATCCAAACCGAGGAGTCCTCGCCGCTCGCTATGATGCCCATGAGTTCATCGTCGCGGCCAGCAACCTTCACGAGTGCTGACCGCACATCGACGGAGCGCGAGGCGAACCAATCTGGCTTCGAGGATAGAGCTCCCACCACGGCGATGGTGAATCGCCGAGGAGGGTTCACGTCCTCGTTCTCGGCGCTGGCGGCCATGATGTCCACCCATGCGTCGGTGAAGACCTTCCGCGCCGTCTGACGGTCTAGGAGCTCCGGAATGACATGCTCCGGGTCGATGCTGAGTGTCGCCAGCATTGGCTCCTCCTTCACGAACCCCGCCGACTTGGCGACCAGCTCATCGAGGGTCTCCGCGTCAAGCGTCCGATTGCGCTCCCCGAGCAGTCCGAGCAGCGAGTCAACGAACGTGGTGTAGGAGACAGCCGTTGTCAGCCATCCCGCGTGCTCCTGAACCGCCAGGCTGAGGTTGTGCCGCGTTGCGGCATCGTCTCCAAGACCCTCGATGAAGTCATCGACATCTGGTCCGGCGACGGCGAATTCGAGATTCGAGAGGAACACATCCACGCCGGGGAGCGCCGCCTCGTGCTTGCTGCGACGCAGGGTCAGCCAGCTCCACAGGTCGGTAATCCGTGCGTAGTGTTCAACCTCCCGGAGGAAGCGGAGGGACTCCTCGAATCCCTTGAATGCGGCGCGACCATCATCGGTCTGGTCGTCGCCGAGGTCCTGTGTGAGTGCGGCGAGCGCCGGGGGTTCCAACGAGCGCTGGTTCCGCTCTGCAAACAGCGCCACTTGCTTGGGGAATCGGGTCTGAAGCAGCTGGAACAGCGCGAGCTCCAGCACGTTCTTCTCCGCGAAGGCCTCTGGGAGCTCCTTGGTGATGACGCGTCGATTGGCCAGCAGATACTCCGCGACAAGCACGTTGACGAACTGCTTCACCTGTCGGGGATTGCTCCGAAATGCCTTTGCGGTCATCCAAGCGATGCGCTGGTCCCTCAGGGCTTGAATGCGAGTCTCTACGAGCAGACCCAGCGTGTAATCCTGCAGCTCGGTGCCGAAGAACTCAGGGAGACGCACGCTCACGTTGAAGAATTTCCTGAGGAATTCGTCCCCGTTATGGAACCGCTGTTCCACCTGCTCACGGATTGCTCTGTCGTCGCAGGGAACCAGGAACACAGCCTTTGACCGCTCACCCGTCTTCACAGTCTCCAGGAACGTCTTCACGGTCGTCAGAACCTCGACCGCCTTCTCTTCGTCCACGCGGTCCAGGTTGTCGAAGACGATAAGGACCTTCGAGGCACCGTTGTATCCGTCCCGCAGCAGTCGGAGGAACTCATCCTGGAATTCGTAGGGGTCGGCATATCGTCCCTGCGACCAGCTTCTTGTCTTCGGCGTGAGAAGCAGGGCGGTCAGCTCCAGGGTGGCGAGCACCGCTGCGACACCGGCGGCAACGCTGGCAAAGACGGGGCCGACCTGGAGGGGGAAGAGCAGTAGCCCGAGGACCAGGACGACAGCTGCGATGCCCAGAACCCACATCAGGCGCTTGGTCAGTCGCCAGCGCTTCGGGTCCTTCTTCGAGTCTTCAAACTCGATGCCGAGCTTGAACTGCGTTGCGAGGCTGGTCTGCTGCTCCACTCGCTCATCCAGCACGGTGTCCTGGTCGTAGAGGTCCGTGTAGACCTCACAGCCGTATCGGTGGAGCTCCTTGAGCACGGTTCGCCTGAGCGAGTCGTCCTGATACTTCCACACATCGACGACCACGGTTGGGATGCCTTTGGTCTTCAGGAGTGAACCGAGGAGCCCCACCACGCTGCTCTTGCCGGTTCCCCAGCTACCGTAGAGAGCGATGGTGAAGGGGGTAGGACATTGCCTGACGATTGTTCGGAGTGTCTCGGCCACCCCCGCGTGGCCAAACTGCGCCTCGCCCTCGGTGTCCCCGTCGAGCGGGAGGTCGGGCAGGAAGGTGGCGATGTCTTCGAGGTCCTCTTCCACCGCTGGCTCTGGATTGTCTCCGCTCATCGGTCCCCCCGACTGGCTGGAATTGGCGCACTCCCAGTCTAGCCCACGGAGCCGACATCCTCCCCATCAGGCCCAGCTCTTCCCATCGGGCGGAATCGGGGGAGCGTAGCTATCCTCATCCGCCCAGCGTCGGAGCTTCTTGGCCTCTTCGGGGGAAGCCTGGTGCTCCAGGTGCCACAGAAGCAGCTCGGCGTGATGCCTGCGAAACGCGTCCGAGTGGAGACTCCGCTGGTAGTCGTAGCGAGTCTGGTGGCGCTTCTTGGCGGTGGCAGGGGCCGTCTCACCGATATGCCCTAGCTCGTGGAGGATTGAGTAGGTGAGCTCCGTGGGGTCCTCCACCCGCGTCGAGAGACAGATGACCTGGGGGACGGTGATGCCGTCGAACTCCTCCTCGAAGGAGCAGCCACCGACGTAGACTCTGCCGTGGTTCTGGTAGAACACGGGGACCACGAGGCCGAAGTGCTCCATCACGGGCTTCACCCTCAGCACCGTGCTGCGGAGCTTCTCCAGCCCCTCCTCCGAGTAGGCCTTGAGCACCTCGCCCGAATCCAGGACGGTCGCCCAGCGGGTCCAGCGCATCTCGTCGTGGAACCTGCTCTTCCCAGCCCAGCCCAGCCAGTCGAAGCGTGGCTGAAGTGCCACCGGGGACTCGGGATTCAGCACATCCGCCCACTCCCTCGGGAGGCGGACATTCCGGCCCACGAGATCCCGTCGCCGCTGGAGTCGCCTGCGCTCCTGGAGCACCGCTGGGTCGTCCTGGAGGGGCATCGGGGCTGTATGGGGCTCTGGTGAGGCGAGCGCAGCATTCCCAGACTGCGGAAGGTGGTAGCTGACATCCCACAGTGGACTGGAGACGGTCCGCTGGCGGCTGGCGCTGCGAACGCCCATCTAGGCCACCTCCTTCATTCCTGGCTGGCACGCCAGGAGGAGCAGGGGAGCGATGACGACCTGCCGAGCGTGCGCGTTGTCCCGCTCCCACAGCTCAATGAGGCGGATGCCCATATGGGCGAGAAGGCGCTTCTTCCGCTCGTAGCGGAGGAGATTGTCCCGCTGGAGCTGGTCGAGGGCATCGCGGTCTGGGTAGCGAACGGGGTCCGAGTGAAAGTAGCCGCCATTACACTCGATGGCCACCCCAGCCCCGTTGGAGCCCAGACCTGGGAGGTAGAAGTCGCAGTTGATTCCGAAGGACCCCTCGGGGTAGCCCGCCGGACTGCGGAGCGGCTTCTGAGTGGTGAAGTCGAAGCCCCACCGCGTCAGGTGCTCCTCGACGATGAACTCGATGCGGGAGCGGAATTGCTTGTTCGCCGCGAGCCTCTTCGAGGTAATGAGACTCATCTTCGCCCGAAGCTCCTCCGAGGGTTCTGCCTCGTCGTGGCACTTGTAAGAACAGTAATTTCGCTTCTTGACCTCCGAGCATCTCCGTTCGATGTCCACTCCACACTGGACACACTGGACAATGACCCTCCTGCGCTGCGCTTCATACCGACACTCGGGGGCGCAGTAGTTCAATTCGTTGACCTTCGATGGCCAACGCTCGATGTCCACCCCGCACTGGGCGCATTGGACGATGACCCTGTTGGGCTTGTTTGGTCTGTGCTCCGAACAGTAGAACAGCCCAGTCCTGCTGGCCTTTACCTGTGATGGTGTTCGCGACAGCTCCACTCCACAGATGTGGCACTGGAGCTTCATTGTTCTGTTCCCTCGATGATTGCCTTGTCCTGGTCCCAATCGACGGGTCTGAGCTCCACGCGTTGTCCTTCAATGGCATACCAGAGCAGGCGGGTGTCGCTGTCCGCTTCGAGCTTTGAGAGCAGCCGCTCGAAGCCCTCGATGTCGAAGGCGGTGCCTCCATACTCGAAGACGGCGGCCTCGCTCAGGTTCTGGAAGGCGTAGGTCGCCGCAAAGTGCTCGGGGTTCATCCCCGGCGGCAGCTCCAGCTTCATCGCACTGGTTCCTGAAGTCGGTCGAGTTGCCTTCCCAGAATGTCCAGCTGCGCCTGGATGTAGGGGCTGGGGTTCGCTTCGAGCTCGGAGAAGCCAACCAGGTGATTAGAGGAATCGGTGAATCCGCTCCGGCTGGCGGCGAGCACCAGCGAGTCCGTGAGGTAGTCGAGGAAGATGCTTTGAATGACACCACGCTCCCAGGCTTCCTCGGGCAGCGCGGTGAGCTGCCAGAACGGCGCTGAGCTGCTGTCCAGGTAGGGCGAGAGCGCACTCTCCCTGGTGGCGTGGTGAATCCGTTCGAGCAGCAGCGTGCTGGCCTTCCCCTGGTTGTCCAGGAGTCCCTGCTGCTGGTGGTGGGTCCGTTGCCCCAAGATTGCCAAGTATAGGTAGCCGAGTTGAAGAGACCGGAACTCGGGGTCAAGGTCGGGTTGGAGCAGGTGCGCGGGGTGGAAGTAGTCGGTGAGCTCCTGGAGCTTGGCCACCACCTTCGACCAGCACCGGAGCTCCTTCTCCGTCTCGATGGTGAGCTTCTGTCGGAGCTTGCCGCTGTTGGACTCCCTGTCCCGCAGGAGCTCACCGATGGTGTGGAACGCCGGAAGGTTGCGAGTTCTGATGTCGTTGAAGTAGCCGCTGTATAGGACGAACTCTCCGCGACGAACACGGTCCTCAAGCTGGGCGAGCTGCTCGGGGGAGCTGGTGCCCCGTCTGCGAGCGATGTAGAGGAGTGCCCTGTCGGTGCTGACTCCCCTGAGGTCAATCTTGGATTTGCTGCGGGACATCTGAACGAACATCACGCCCATCAGAACCAGCTCCCGAACAGACCTCGGGGCTTCAGCTTGCTGGCGCGAAGAACCTCATCGACGATTACCTGGCCGAGCAGGGTATCGAGTGCGGGTGAGAGGCGGACCTGATACTCGGTGAAGTCATCGCTCTGGAGTCTGCGGAGGAAGAGGTGCCAGAAGTCCTGGCTGCTATGTCTCGACGGCATCGGCGGTTCGTGGGGTCCCCAGCCATAGTCAAGTCGGGGCAGGTCGCTGTTGTAGACCGTCGTGAGCACCTCACGGTCAACCTTCGTTGCGTGCTTGGTGAAGCAGTCCATCACGAGCTCCGTGAGATTGCGGTGTTTGAGATGGCCCGATATGAGGAGCTGGTGCCGGTCGTTGTAGATGCCGAAGTGGAGCGGAAACTCCTCCGACGGATAGTGCTTGCGCTGCTTCCTGCTGGTGTCTCCCATCGTCGTCTCCCATAATCCCTAGCTCTCCATAGTATAGCATTTACCGATGGAATGTCAAGGCAAATGCTATAGGAATGCGCATATGCTGCTTATAGCGTTCGCCGCGAATCGAGGGCCTCGGAGAGACACGAAGACCACCTGGTGAATGAGGTCAGGTGGTCTTCGGTCGTGGGGCGCTGTTCCTAGTCCTCGTTGTAGATGTCCTCCGTGGTGTCCTGAGTGGGCTTCTCCTCGACACGCTTGGGGTTGGGAGCCTTCACCGCTGCCTTGAGCTGCTCGAAGCTGTCGAGCCAGCCCTCGGAGAGGCCTCGGAGACGGTTGTAGGAGCTGCTGCCGTCGCCGTCGATGTAGGCGAGCACGCCCTGGCGAAGTCGTGAGCTGGCCCCGTCGAAGTCCCGCCAGGAGCGGAGCATCTTCTTCGCGGTGGGTGCGAGGTCCGGGTTGTAGTCGAGCTTCAGTAGGCGCTCGGCCCTCTCGCCGTCGAGCTTCCTTGCCCGGCTGAAGCGTTCCATCCAGTCGTCCGTGGCGCGGTAGGCGCTACCCCGCTCCGCCACGAGCTCCTCGTTCTGCCGCTGGAGAGCAGCGGACTCCCGCTTGAGTCTTCGGGACTCCAGGAACAGCTGGTAGGTGGCGGACATCCCCCGGTTGGGTTCGAGCACGCGGGCGAACAGATTCCGCTCGTGCTCGCTGAACTGCTCCTCGAACTTCGCATCGAAGAGTTCTGCGAGGCGCTCCCGCTCGGCGGGGGTTCTGCCTTCTAGCACCTCGGGCATCAGATTCAAAGCCCCTATCAGCGTAGGTATGGTCGGGAAGAGCTCGGCCCAGTCCCGGGAGTCGTCGTAGCCGAAGTCCCCCGTGGTGGCGAGGTTGGTGAGTCGAAGAATGACCTGCCCTTCATCGGTGCCTACATCTACGATGGGCTCAGGGCGAGTTGATGATGAGGAGACATCCACCCCGTAGACATCGGGGGAACCGCTGAGGTAGGTGTGCTGCTTCGTCTTCACGCCCATCAGAATGGCACCTCCTCGTCCTGCGCTCGTCGCGCTCTGACCGCAGCGTCGAGGACGGGTTCGATGGCTTCGAGGTTCTGCTTGACTCCCCAGCCCCAGTCCATCGTCTGACGGAGCTTGTTGATGCGACGCTGGGCTACCCCGCGCTCTCGGAGCTTGAGGTCGTAGAGCTCGGCGAGGGCAATGCCCACGAGGTCCGTGTCCCACTGGAAGCCCCCGTTGCCCGTGTCCTCGGAATCGACGAAGCCGTGGTCCAGGGAGTAGTCAACGAGCTCCTGGAGGTCCACATCGACACAAACTGCCTCGGGGTTCCGCTTCGGCACCAGGTCATCGCTGAAGCCCCAGTCCTTCACTCCGTAGCTGGCATCCACCGTGAGTGCCGCCGCCGGGAGCGTTTCGGATTCGTCGGGGGAGACCTCGTAGGCGAGCTGCGGAGTCCCATTAAGGTAGTCATCCCAACCTCCGCTGGGCGGGGTGGGCGGGGCGTAGCTGTCGCCCTTCGCGAAACCGATGAGCTCCCTCCGCCAGTCGGTGAAGGGGGTGTCCTCGCCCACTGCCCACAGCACAAGTTCCGCGAATGCGGCCTTGAACGGAGCACCGTGGTTATCCTCGGTGAGGTGTGCTGTCTCGTGCAGAAGTGTGTATGCGACCCGTGGGTCGTCGGCATCGGGCTTGCGGAGCATAATCGCCTGGCGAGCGCCCTGGGCAGCCTTGCCAGCCCCGAAGCAGACCCCTAGGGTGATGCGGCCGGTGCCACTGTCCCTGCGCTTCTCGCAGAGCACAGCGCAGTTGAGCCCCTGGGCCTCCAGCGTGGAGAGGAACTGCTCCTCGGCAATTCGCCTCAGCTGCTCCATCCCCTTCGTCGTGAACGCCCTGAGCTCCAGACTTCGCTTCCCGTCGGTGATGGTCTCCAGGTGCGGGTAGTTGATGGCATCGGGATGCTGTCCCCTGTAGCCGCCGTCGTTGACAAAAATCGGCTTCGGCGGAATGACCTGCTTCGGTTCGTTGATGCTCCTATCGTGTGTCCTTACTCCCATCTCTCATCACTCCTGTTAGTTGCCGGTCGCTGCCGGGTCGCTCCGTTCACACGCGGGTCGTTGGGGGAGACTCTCTGCTCCGGTGCTGCCGAGGTTCTCACGCTGGTTCTCTGTGTCTGTCGGACATCCATCAGTCCCACCACGCTCTCAGACCGTGCCCGGCCACCGAGTTGGTCAGGAACAATTCATCGGCACCCTCGCAGAACTCGCGGAAGGACCTTTCCTGCTCGTCGGTGTAGGGGAATGCCAGCACCAGGCCCTCGACCGAGACGCGGTAGTCGTCGCGCTCGGGAGCGATGGCGTAGCCAATTGCCGAGATGCCCTGGTGGGATTCCATGTAGCCGATGAGCTCGGCTATCGGGGGGGCGGCGTTCTGCCGCTCGGCACCGTCGGCGAATCCCTCTTCGATGAGGGCTCTCAGGGTGTTCGGGGTCATGCCCGTGAAGTAGCGGATGTCAGCTCCGAGGTAGGAACCCGGCATCGCTTCGTCCAGCAGCTCGTCGCGGCGTGCGGTATCGCCGTTGAGCTTGAACTCGCCGAGGGTCTGCTTGCTGTCAGCGGTCCTCCCGTCGCCACCCCCGCTCACGAAGGTTCTTGCCTTCGTCTTTACGCCCATCGTCGTCTCCATTCGGTCAATTCGCGGGGACGCTGCCCCGTTTCGTGCGCACCCCCTGGCAGCAGCCACGGGGCCGTGCTTCGTGCCCGCTACTTCACACCATCGCGTGCGATTCTCCAGAGGTGGAACGCGACGGCTTCCAGGTCCACATCGTCGAGCATCTCGTAGTCGCCAGTGGTGTCGAGGAGGTTGTCGGCCTCCGTCTCGTAGGCATCGAGCCACTCGGGGAAGTCCCCGTAGGCGAGGTCGGTGTCGAAGTCGGTGCCGACCACCACGAACTCCCCCCACTGCTTGTAGAAGGCCTTGGTGTCCTTGTCCCAGTTCTTCAGGATGGGGAGTTCCCTGTCGTTGAAGCGGCCGCCGTTGGCCTGGGCGGTGAAGGTGTCGATTGGGGTGTCCTTGAACTTCTTCACGGGCTTCTCGGCGAGCAGCTGGGTGATGTCCACGAGGTTCTCTTCACCATCGTGGAAGGAGTTCTCGTCGGTGGTCAGCTGAATGATGTCCACCGGCACTGCGGCGGTGCGGCTGCTGCGAACGGTGTAGGGGTTGTAGCCGTCCGGCATGAGCTTGAGCATCTCGGGGTCGTAGACCCACATCTTGGTGCGGCTGCCACCGTCGGAGTCGAAGTCCTCATCGCCGACCTCGGTCGTGAAGCCCGCTTCTTCCGCCCGCTCCGTGAGCAGGTCCACCTTGGAGCTGTCGATGATGATGGGGAACGTGGCCTCGTCGAAGCTCCAGTCGTAGTAGTCGATGCTGTAGTCGAAGGCATGGGACACCTGCTTGCTTAGGAAGTCGCTGAACTCCGGCCGACGGTGGCTGTCGCGGTAGGCCATCTCATCACCGTCCATCTTGCCGTTGGGGATGTAGTCCTCGGGGTCGGTATCGAAGTGGTGCGGGTCGGCGTAGGCGCGAGCGGGAGCGGGAGCTTCGTCATCGGTGGCTAGGTTGACTAGATTGCCATCGGCATCGAGGCCCCACACGGGCTCCGCCTCATCGGACTTCGCGAAACCCTCGACGAACACGTCCTCGCCATCGAGGAAGTCCTCCGCCTGTTCCACCTCGGCGACCATCTTGGCGACCCGCTTCGCGGACTCCACCTCCGCCGTCTCGGTGTCCGCCTTCAGCGACTTGAAGAATGCGTCGCTCATGTGGTTCTCCGTGGACTCGCCACTCCCGCTCACAAATGTTCTTGCCTTCGTCTTTACGCCCATCGTCGTCTCCTAATGCTGTCGGGGCGTTCCCCGTGTGGTTCCTATGGCAAGTCCAGCGGGAGTTCCTGCTGCTGGGCTCTCTCCTCGGTGGTGGAATCCCTGCGATAGCTGCGCTCCCACGCGGCATCGAGCTTGCGCTGATGCTTGTCGAACTCGTCCCATTCCTTGTCGCGGAGGTCGAGCTCCGTCATCTCCTGGTGGTAGCTCCTGCGTTCCTTGTCGGCGAAGCGCTTCGATGCGGAGAGACTCAGCAGGTCCTTCTGGATGAGCTTGAGCTCCTGGCGGCTGGCACCGTGCGCCTGGCGGGCATCGTCGAGAAGAGGCTGGAGCTGCTCCAGCTGTCCCTCTAGCGTGGGGAGTTCGTAGGGGCTGTGCTTGGTAGCCTCGGCGATACGGTCTCGCAGCTGCTGGACCTCTTCCTGGAGGAAGCGCTGGTGATGCGCGGCTTCCTCGGCGACACGGCGGACTTCCTGGCGTTGGACATCGAGTTCCGCCTTGGCACTCGCGAAGGTTCTGCGCTGTTCCTCGTCAATGGCACTGGTCCAGTCCCTGACGGCCTGGAGGAACTCGCGACGGGCACGGTCGTAGTCCTTCTCGGATGCTATGCGGGAGGCGGTGAGTTCTCTGACCTGACCATTGAGGTCCGAGAGCGTGGAGTCGATGGTGTTGGTGGCACGGGAGCCAGAGCTAGAACCGGAGCTTGATGAGGAAGAAGATGAACCACCAGTCTGGTGCGGTGGAGTCTTCTTCTGACTACGCTTCGACTCGCTCCTGCTCCTGTTTCCCATCTCTCGACTCCATTCCTATAAGGTAAAGTATAACCGCGCTATAGTAAACTGTCAAGGGTTTAGCGCGAATTGCGCGGGAATTGCGCGGGAAGAATGCGTGAGGAATCGAGGGATGAAGCACCTGGTTCCGCTGAGTAATGCGCATATGCCGGAGCCTCGATGGAGGTCAGCACCCAGTGCTAGACGACCCGCCGGGCTCGGGGGTGATTTCTGCCAGTGGTCGGCGGCTTCCTCGGGGGTTTCGGGCTGAGCCGGGCAATGCTCCGTTGACAACACTCGATGGCGACGAGCAGCGCAGGGAACTCCGCCTCCCACAGCTTGAACGCTCGGTCAAAGGATGCGGCGGAGTGGGATTGGTTATAGATGGTGCCGATGAGGTAGCACAATTCCAGTCGCCTGATTTCCAGGAGCTGTGCCTCCAACCGGAGAGCTTCGAGTGTGGTGGTCATCGCGCATCATCAGGGCTTGAGTTGTCTCTCATCGTCATCATGGGGTCGTCATGCCGGTGTCGAGCGCGAAGACCACGGTCCCGGTCGCCTCGCGGTTGGAGGGGTCGGCACGGCTTACCGAGTAGTAGGACAGTATGTGGATGCCGTCGGACGGCGGGGAGAGCGGGAGGAACTCGTAGAGTGCGAACGCGTCATCGTCCCAGGCATAGTAGGTGTCGGTGTTGGCGGCGGGGTGCGGGATGAGTGTGATGAACGGCGGGGTGGCATACCACGGGTCCACGCCGTCGGGTGTCGTCGGGAGCACCGAGACCTCGGTGTAGACGGCGGTGTTGTCCACGGGGTCGATTCCAATGTGAATGGGCTGGGGAAGTCGTCTACCCTCTCCGTCAATGATGCCGATGTAGTTGTCTCCAGGCTGAAGGTCGCCGGGAAGCACCGTGTAGCTGTTGCTCGGGGTGCTTCCGATAACCACGGCATCGCTCAGGTCGGGGAGCGCACCACGCTTGATGGTGAAGTCAGGTGTGCCTCCGGTCCATCCGATGCCGAAGGACCCGTCGCCGTTGTCCGTGGAGCTGCCAGCACTCGGTCCACTCACGGCTCCAGCGACATCGAGCTTCCCGGTCGCGCTGGCATACTGATTCGCGACACCCGCGCCTATGAAGCTGAGGCCGATTACGCAGGTCAGAATCATCAGTGTAATGAGGAGCGCCATCTCAAGGTTGAGGCTTGCTCTGGTTCCTCGGTTTACCCCCATACGCGTGAGGCAGACATCGTATCCCTTCATCGTAGTCTCCATTCAATTCGCCTACGCTAAAGTATAGCATAAGCTATAGTAATGTCAATGGATTCCACGGGGAAACCGCAGCTCAGCGCACCAGCCGGAGTGGCCACAGCCCTAGTAGTTGTAGTGGTTCCATCGGTTGTGCTTCTCCACCGGACGGCGGCGCT
>Ga0209540_10002281_pt1 | contig 13708 bp, 13 predicted proteins | sample BarGraIncu01121A_FD_184501 | JGI IMG/M metagenome (GOLD analysis project Ga0209540, IMG submission 184501) | Arctic peat soil microbial communities from Barrow, Alaska - Barrow Graham LP Incubations 011-21A (SPAdes) (version 2) | ecosystem: Environmental > Terrestrial > Soil > Wetlands > Peat... | reverse complement strand
CATATCTCCAAAGGGATATTTCCCCTCATTGCTTCATAACTTTGGAGAACAGGCTACTGCACCTTTGCATTTTAAAACTAAACAATGGATAATTACAGGGGCATCTGTATGCATCACAGCTGCACTTATTCAGGTTGATAATGAGGTTGATGATTGGGCGCACATTCAAAAACAAAAACATAACTGGGTGGCTAAATCTTCACCGGTCATAACCCAAATTGGCGGAAACTATGGTATTTATTCAGTTGCTGCATTCGGGCTGTTAAGTGCAGCATTTAAAAATGAAAAGGGAGTTCAAACCAGTCTGCTGGCAACACAGGCAGTTTTTACTTCAGGTGTCTGGGTCCGTCTGATAAAAATGTTTACCGGGAGAGAGAGACCCGAAGCAGATTATATCTACAGTAAAACTGAAGGGGGTAAATGGTATGGCCCCTTTGCACAGTATGATCAGGATTTAGCCATCAAAAGACCAGGTTCCGCTTTTGATTCTTTCCCTTCAGGTCATACATCCAATGCTTTTTCAATAGCAACAGTTTTTGCATCACAATACAAGGATATTAAAGCTATCCCGATCATAAGCTATTCAGTGGCATCGTTGGTTGGCATATCAAGATTAACTGAACATAAGCACTGGGCTTCCGATGTATTCGTGGGAGCTATATTAGGATATGCCTGCGGCAAGCAGGTTGTATCTCATTACAATAAAACACACCAAAACCTGCTCAGCCCGGAGCAACTGAAATCAAAAAGCAAACCAGAGGTCATGCTTTTTCAGAATGGGAATCAGGTCGGATTAGCTTTAATATGGTAATATGACTGGAAAAGCCAGTGACCCCGTCCCTTGTTGTCCGGATTATATTAACTACCAGAAACCGGAGATAGACGATTTCAGCCTGGTTATGTATATCAGGTGATTCCGGCTAGCCCTATGACCTGCCAGAATTGGTCAATAAGTTTGATCTTTGAAGATTATCTTTATATTTGCCCGACAGATAAGTGGTTTATTGGATATTTCTGAGGGGTTATTGGTTTGAAAATCTTCTGTTATTAATTTTATCACTGAATTACTATGTCATTCCTGATTCTCAGCATATTTATCTCGATATCATCTTTTGTCATTGATCTGCAGAAGGACAACACGCCTCCCTGGGCTCGCCTTGAAGAAAAAATACGCAAGGAAAATGACAGCAGGGCTAACTTTACATGGGATCAATATGCAAAATTGCTGACGGTGCTTTCCGATAAAAAATTCATTGTTCTGCCGATCAATGAAATGAGGAACAGATTTGACAGCTCCGCTGTTGTAGTAGGTATGAGACATGACATTGATGTCCATCCTTTTAAAGCCCTGGAAATGGCAGACATGGAAAAGAAATTCGGAATCAGGGCTACTTATTATGTGCTGCCGACTGCCGAGTATTACGGAACTATCGTTAATTCCTGCATTGAAAGGAATCCTGAGATGGGCGCTCTCTACCTCGAGCTTTATAAAAAAGGTGTGGAGATAGGCATTCACAATGATCTTATAACCATGATGATCCAGTATAATTGCGACCCTCTTACCGTTAACCGTGAGGAGCTGGATTATTTTCAATATCTGGGTATACCGATCTATGGAACAGCTTCGCATGGTTCCGAGCTAACAAAGAGTTTGGGTATCGCAAATTTTATGATATTCTCCGATTTTGCCATTTCGGACACCTTATCACATAATAGACATATATATCGTATTGGACAATACAGTCTTAAACAATACGGATACAAGTATGAAGCGTATCATATTAAATATAATAAATACCTTTCTGAGGCTGGTGGCGCATGGAAAGACCCAAAAGGCTTCGATGGAATCCTTGAACAACTGAGATCAAGCAAGCCGGGAGACAGGATCGAGATCCTTACTCATCCGGATTGGTGGGGTAAAAAAGCCGAAACAAAGTAACATTCCCGCCTCTGCAGCTTAACGCCATTGCACCCGTGTGCCGTTGCACCGTTGTACCATTAAAGTGCAAACCAGTAGGAAAACTTGATGTTGTGGATCACAATGGTCTGGTTTGGCACGAACTGGAAGATGTTCTTTCCTTCCACGAATAACGGGCGCTTTTCAGAGAAATATGTTTCAAAGGCAGTCAGATTGACCTCCGAAGGATCCGCTTCTACCTGCCCGAAATCAGGATTGATGGAAAAATCGAGTGTAAAATCGTTTGTCAGGCCTATCTTCCCGTCGACCCCGGCAGAGATTTTTGATGCTTTCCCCGTGTTAAAGGGATCTCCATTTCAGCGCACCAGCCTTTATCGTCGATCGAGGTTTTCATGAACCAAACCGGGTTCCAGCTTTCATCTTCGTTATTCCCGTCTTCGGTGACTGCCGCATCGTTCTTCGCTCCGGAAGCAGAAGCACAGAACAAGAAATCCGTCTGTTTGTCAAAGTGACTGTCAATATCAACGAACACCATGTCTCCGTTGAAATTATCTCTTCGCGACATTATCTTGCTGATCTTGTCAGGTTCTGTGTCATAAGCCCGGATAAATATGTATAGGTTATCATTGTCGTAAAGTATCTTAAAGGCAGTTTGCTGTGAGGGAGGCTTGTTTTCCACCGGCAGGGTCTGAATAAAATCTGTGGTCCAGTCTACCAGGTTCCAGCAATCGTCATTCATTAGTCCGTCGATTATGGGAATAGTTTTTGCATATGCCGTCTGATAAGTTCTCTTGACTGCAGTCGAGTCGGGTGAATAAGCATAGCTGCTAGTCAGCAATAACATCAATATCTGGCTGAGAACGAATTTTTTCAATAGAAAAGGCCTCATTTAGGTTATTTCTGTTAGAGGAAAATCTTATAATTAATAACAACTCTGATAACTCACCCGTAGTGCAAAGGTTACAAAATACTTTCTAAAGACTTCAAAAAGTTAGCATCGTTGCATTTCTGATACTATTGCAAAGCGGGTATTTTTCTGATGACGATCTCTTTTACATCCTCTTCATTAATAGTATTTTTGTGGATAATCCATTCAGGGTAGTATTGACGAAGCGCTTAATCAGATTATCGAAATCACGCAATAATGGAAAATAAGCTTCTATATAAGATCCATGTTACGGGTCGGGTCCAGGGGGTGGGATTCAGATGGAGTGCTGCTAATGAGGCCCGGAACCGGGGGATAACAGGTTACGTAAAAAACCTGCCTAATGGTAGTGTATATATAGAAGCTGAAGGATACAGGGAGCAGCTGAATTCTTTTGTAGAATGGTGTAAGGCAGGACCGGGGTTTGGTTTTGTTGATTCCGTAGAATCAGAGATCTTCCCTCCTGTCAATTATACAGACTTCCTTATTGAACATTTTTAGTTCAAAAACTAATCTCTGGGCAAGGCGACAGGTAGAGTCAGGGGAGAAACTATTTTATTAACTGACCATGCAAATACATCCCGATTACTCCGGGAGCTTCAGTCCATTTTCCCTCGATTGCTTTTCTATGATAGGTCAAACCTGTAAAAAATTCTGTATGAAATAATAACCTGCCCTCACCCAGGTCCTTATACAATTCTAAGGCTATTATCACATTCCCCTCTATTATTATAGAGTACTTCCGCAAATCAAAAGTTATGACATTATTGATTTTATCTTTTGAAAAAGAAATGTAAATGGGAACAGTTAAAATATTTTTATAATCGGCCTGGTTATCCGACTGGTAAATATTTAATCTGTAAGTGACTGAATCATAAGTACAAATAGCCACGTTAAGATTTATGTCTTCTAATTTCACCAGCCCTTTTAAACGCAGTTTTATACCGAGTTCGGAACCTAAGTCGTTATATGCAAAACCGGATCTGAGATCGCTGGAGACGACTTCAGTCCCTAGTTTTATTTCTCTAGGTTTGTGGTAAATAACTTTTACTTCCTGTAAGTTGTAAATTATCGGTTTCAGGTACACGTTTTTTACTGAATCCAGTTTGAACTGACTCACAGGCAATGTTTCCGATTCATATCCGATCATTGAAAACCTTAATGAATCATTGTTATAAATATTATCCAGTATTAATGTGAAGTCTCCGGCCTCGTTTGCAACAGTGCCAATATTCCTGCCAATAATCCCGACATTTACATAGCCAATCCCCGAATTAGTCTCGCTCGATAAAACCTTGCCTCTCTGAGACTGGCTGAAAATAAGTCCGGGTATAAATAAAAGAAAAAATGAAATTCCTGTTTTGATCTTTAGCTTCTGTACAAAGAGTTTTATCAATTTTTCGGATTGCATTTTAGTCGTCTTTAAATGTACTTAAGTTTTTAAGGCTTTTAAGCGGAGTAGCTTTAACATCTTTTGTGTGGAGAGAAGCTAATGCAATATGGGGATAGGCGGGAATATTAAAAAAAAATCAGTTAGCTCATTGTTTCATAGCTAACTGATTTGCTATTTCTTGTCGTTTATATTAATTGGATCCCTGCCAGTTAAAGGATATGCTTCTCTTTGCACCGCCTTTTTCAACAGTAATGCGGAAATGCTGTTCTACATTATTTTTATTCATCACATGATCATGATAAAATCTGATGATCTCCCTGTTACCAACAATATTCCAGTCTTTGTACTGACTTTTATTAAATTCGTCCATGACAGATTGAGGGATAACCGTATTTTTGGACATCTCTCTTGTTTCTACAAGCTCTCCCTTATTGGTGTATACTGCCCATAAGTCGTCACCTTTGGGGGTCTTCATCGTGACTTCATAACGATCAAGCTGAAGGTTTTCTGCTGCTACATCGTAAACCCATCCGTATTCCTTTAATGCATACGGGAATTTGGACCATGTAACAGGATTATTTTTATCGAACTGAACGTTAACTGCCTTAACGATTTCAGCAGGAACCTGGTCTTTCGTAATTTTGGTACTTATCGCAGGTTCGCGGTCTGTAACATTGTAATCATGATCCACCTGTGCAAGCGAAGGAATCATAAATGCAGCTAAGGTTAAACATGTAATAATTAACTTTTTCATAATTCAAACATTTTTAATTAATAATTTAAGTTCCAGATATAGAAACAATCTTGTTGCAAAAATGTTCAACACACATGAATTTTTAATGAAGAATTGTATAAAATTGCTGGAAGCGAACCCTCAATGGCTTGAAATGACTCTGTTTTCGACAAATTTTCTTATCTTTTGTCGTTATATTAAAGTAAATAAACACAACCATTTGTAATTCTTTTTCATCTATATAGAAAACCACACAATGAAACGGTTTGGTTATTTATTGATCCTCTTCTCATTATTCTCCTGTACCAAAGAAACTATAAAGACCCCGGCTTCACTTATTGATACAATCTCAGTTGACAAATATTATCAGAATGAGATCTTCACGGATAGTAATTTGAAACTATATGGTCAGTGGCAATTTTCGTATATCTATGACGATGCCGGTATTATCGCTGGCCCGGGTAAAGTGGCCCCCGATTATGATTATCTGGTAATTAAAAAATATGGGATCTACGGAAAAATTAAAGATAACAAAGTCACTGAATCAGGCGAGATTGTGGTTGTAAAGCAGGTTGCCAGTGAATTCCAGATAAGTCTTCATCCAGAAGCTCGGTATAGCCAGGCATTCGTGACCTGGTATTATGTTTCTTATACCGCAGGAGACTCAATGAAAATGATGGATGCTTCTGTCGGATGCGGCTTCTTGTATAATGCCTTTAAAAAACAATACAAATAATCCTGCTTTTGTAAGCTCTTTTCACCGCCCGGATTCCAACTCGTCCCCTTTTCTCCCCTTTCTTACTCTCTATTTCAAACCATTTTTTAAATTTGTATTATGGGGCAGATAATAATTCAAAAACTTACTTGATGAAAAAGACTTTTGCTTTTATGATGGCCATTTTTCTGGTATTCTCTATTAGTGGCTTTTCGATGGATAAAAACCAAAAATCGAGTCAAACTGCGAAAATAGTGCAACACTCAGGGAGAAGCGCTAAAGCCGGACGCAGACCCCCGAAAGCAAGAGCCGGCAGAAAGATCCATAAATCAAAATTAAAAGCAAGGCGGACTGCCAAAAAAAGTACCGGCAATAAGATCTTGCTCTGATAGTCCTACAGGCCTGGACTCTTAATTACCGGTCAATAAAAACAGCGACAATACCCCAATACCGTAATACCCTAAAAATTACCCTTCAGAATAATCATTCATGAAAACGGTATCCGATTCCTGATTCGGTAATAAGTAACCTGGGTTTAGCGGGATCATCCTCTATTTTCTTCCTGAGCTGGGCTACAAAAACTCTTAAATATTGTGTCTGTCCAATATATCCGAATCCCCAGATTTCTTTTAGAATGGCCTGGTGAGTCAACACCCTTCCGGAATTTTTTGCAAGAAGTGCAAGCAAAGAAAATTCAGTAGAGGTCAATTTAAGGATTTCGCCGTTTTTACGGGCAATATGATTTGGCAAATCAATCGTGAGTGTATCGAAAGTCAGATTTGAGTTTTCTTCACTATCCTGGCTGTACCTTAGCGCAACTCTTATGCGTGCAAGAAGCTCGCCTGTTCTGAAAGGCTTTGTGAGATAATCATTGGCTCCGTTATCGAGAGCATTGATTATATCGTCTTCTGAATTTCTTACTGAAAGGACAATTATCGGTTTCTGATACCATTCTCTTATTTTCTTAAGAATCTCAATACCGTCAGTATCCGGTAATCCAAGGTCAAGGATAATAAGCGCAGGGTGATGTGTAGCGGCAGCAATAAGTCCGTCTTTTCCTGTGCCGGCCTCAGAAATCTTAAATCCGTTTGATGAGAGAGTTATTTCAAGTAGACGGCGTATCTGCACTTCATCGTCAATAACCAGTATTGTTTCGGTTAAATTCATTTGCTGCCTGTTTATCCCTTTAATTCCACCGGTGGTATTTCTGTTGGAATTTTAATAGTAAATTTTGCGCCGCCATTCTGTCTGTTTTCGACTGTTATTGTTCCCTTATGAGCTTCTGTAAAGCCTTTTGCAATTGAAAGACCCAATCCAGTGCCGCCGGCTTTTGATCCTTCAACCCTGTAAAATTTATTAAATATAAGAGAAATTTCCTTTGAAGGAAATCCCGGGCCTCTGTCCATTACCTGTAAAGTCATTATTCCGTTGTCGTAAAATGCCTTAATCCTGAGACTTGAGGAAGACGAAGCATACTGTGTGGCGTTGTAAATCAGGTTGTAGAGTACCTGTTCCATTAATCCGAAGTCGATCTTTACAAAAGGCATGTCATCAGGAATAACGACATCCAGGCTGAATGGTCTGAGTTCATCCTGCAAACTTTCAGAGACTTTGTTTATAAGATCATGAATGTCGCACCAATCAAGCCGTGGTGATATCCTTCCGCTCTCAAGTCGTGACATATTCAGGAGATTTTCAATAAGACGGTTCAGTCTTTTGGAAGCCTTGAAAATTTCATTAGACAGTTCTTTACTAATTTCCTCCGGATGTTGTGTTGTAAGCAAAGAGTCTGAAGCCCCCATAATTGTTGCAACAGGTATCCTCAACTCGTGCGATATGGAGTTAAAAAGAGTTTTGTAAAGCTTGTCGGATTCGTTTAACACAAAGGCCTGTTTAGCCATATTCCGGAGGTATTCACGTTCGAATTTACCTGATATCTGGGAAATAAATGTCTCCCAGAATTGTTCCTCGCCCTGTGTAAATACAATTTCCTGCTGAATCGCAATAACTCCCAGGTTCATTTGATTTCCTTTCAAAGGATAAAATGTATAACTGGCTGACGGCAAAGTATCGGTGTGCTTTCCTGCCTTAGTATAGTGTTGAAACGTCCATATAGCAACACTCATGTCGTTTTTAGAAATTGTAAAATTTATCCTTTCATGACTGGCGTACTCAAGTTTATCCTCATCATTTTTAAGCAAAATCCGGCAATTAAGATTAAAATATTTTTTTATACTGTTTTTTGCAATGGTAATAACCTCCTCAATACCAGTAGCAATAGACAGATCTCTGGTAAGCTGATACAGCGCATTGGTACGTTCCTCACGTATCCTGATCTTCATCTCCTGCCTCCTGATTCTTGAAGTAAGCACCCCGCTCAACAAAGCTATAATGAAAAACATTATGAGCATAAGCATATCCTCAGGTTTATCTACATGAAGAGTATAGGGCGGCGGAATAAAAAAGAAATCCCACACCAGGGCGCTCAAGGTGGCCGATAACAGAATAGGTCCGGTACCAAAGAAAAATGCCAGTGTTGAAACAACGAACAATAATGCAAATGAAACGACCTGATAACCGATTAATCCTTTAATAAAAAAACAGATGATCGCACTAAGTGCAACTATTAATGAGGCAATTAAGTATTGACTTATATCTGAAGTAAAGGATGGCAGTGAGACTTTCTCTCTGAATGGGTCTTTCGACTGTATATCTGAACCTAATATGTAAACATCTATATTGCCACTGTAACGAATGAGTCTGTTGACAAAGTTGCCGAGCCTCAGGAGAGTCAGGAGGTTACGAACACGTGGTTTGCCTATTATTATATGTGTAATATTCTCTTTCTGCGCAAAATCCACAATTGCCTTAACCATATCAGAGTTCGTAACAATCCGGAACTTTATGCCTAATTGCCGGGCGAGATTTATATTTTTATTCAGTTGTTCGTTTTCTTTTGTATCAAGTTTGTGTGATGATTCTACATAAATCGCTTGCAGATCCGCACCCATTGTGTAAGAAAGATTTTTAGCCCATCTGAGTAATTTCGCAGATTGCTGTGTATGACTTACGGCAACCAACAGGTGCAATCCCGATTTCCATGGACCTTTGATGTGCTTGAGTTGCATGTACTCATGAAGTTGTTTGTCCACACGGTCGGCAACTATCCGCAATGCCATTTCCCTTAAAGCTGTTATATTTCCTTTGCGAAAAAAACGCTCGATTGCTTCCTTTGATCGTTCAGGTGCATATACTTTGCCTTCTGAAAACCTTTGCAGCAGTTCTTCAGGAGTAAGGTCAATAACTTCAATTTCATCAGCGTTTTCAAAGATTTCATCAGGCAAGGTTTCGCGGACAATTATACCTGTTATCTGTGCCACGGTATCTGAACGGCTTTCGAGATGTTGCACATTAACGGTAGTAAAAACATTAATGCCGTTATCAAGTATTTCCAGAACATCCTGAAACCTTTTTGCATGCCTGCTGCCTGGTGCATTTGTATGTGCAAGTTCGTCAACAAGAACAAGCTGTGGCCTCCTGGCAATTATTGCATCCAGATCCATCTCGTAAACTGTAGTCGATTTATATTGATAGGATTTACGCGGAATCACCTCGAAGCCCTCTGTCAGATCGGCAGTCTCTTTGCGGTTGTGTGTTTCAACATAACCAATAATAATATCAGCCCCTTTTGACTTCTCGGCATGTGCTGTTTGAAGCATGGTATAAGTCTTCCCCACACCGGCACACATACCAAAGAATATCTTCAGTTTGCCCCGTTTGCTTTTTTCTTCTTCTAATTTTATAGAAGCTAAAAGTTCATCAGGATCCGGACGGTTGTCAGGTATGTCCATTAATTACTACTTCTTGTCAAATCTGGAAATTAACTCTATGGCCTGTTCTTCTGCACTTTTTATCCGGAGCAGAAAGTTCTTCAACTCCTGAATATCGTTGAGGTTATATACTTTCCCTGTATCTTCATGTAAAGTTACAGACATTTTCTGCTTGTTTTCATTTAATTTCTCTGCCATTTCATTAAAAGCCTGTGAAATTTCGTAGAGTTCGTCATTCCCGTCAAGATAAATCTTCTGGCTGTAATTACTCGAAACTATTCCCTTTACTCCATTATATAATTTATAAAATCGTTCATTGAAATATGATGAAAAGATAAAGGTAAAACCATAAGCAATCAAAAAACATATGGTTCCGATAAATGTCATTTGAAGAGTAGCATTTTTTGCCGAAACTTTAGCGTCCTCAGTTTTTTCTTCAATAGCTTTCCCGTTTATTTGAGACAAAAGCATTAATTGCTGGTAGAGACTTTCAAATTTCTTTTGCAGGTAAAGAACCTCAACAGCCGGATTTGGCGATTTTATATATTTTACGAACGAATCGTGGTAATCGCTATAACTGGTTCCAATATCTGATACAAGCTGACCTTCGCCAACCTCTGTAATATTATTTTTTTCTGATTCAAGTGATTTGTTAAATAACCTAAACTCCTGGTTAATAAATAAAGTGTCAGGATTTTTGTTCATTATAAAGGGATTAATAATTCCCTGATTAATATTTGTCAGGTCTCCTGACATATCCCGGGCATAAACAACTGAGTAATGGTTTTCCTTAAGGATTGCACTTGTTTTCCTCGATAGCCTGTTAAGGTAAAAAGCAGAGGAGATTGATAACAACAAAATGATAACCAGGAAAAGCACCATACCCATTGTAAATCTTGTACTGCGGATTGAAGTTTTCATATAATATCGATTTTACTTGTTATATGTAATGTTCTGGTCAATTTTATATAGTTCAAGGTTTAAAATCAATACATTAACTCTTTCTTCGCCAAGAACTAAAAACTGAGGCATTTCAGTAAGATTTTTTACACTTTGAACCAGTTTTTGCTTTTGAATAGCATTGAAGTTTCGGGCTTTAGCAACCCGGTCCACTTGCAATAAAGCCGCTTTTTGGGAAATATGCGGGTCGAGGCCGCTTGCTGATGCAAAAAGCATTTCTTTAGGAACGGCCAATGGGTCAGAAATTGAATTCATTTTTGCAAACAAAACTCGCCTTGCCGTAACCTGTTTCTTTAAAGTATCACTTGTTGGTCCATAGTTGGACGCTCCGGATGGAATCGGGTTATAACCAATAACTGATGGTCTCGACCAGAAATAGATACTGCTATCGAACTTCTGGCCTATCAGCTCAGAGCCTATAATTTTACCATCTTTTTTTATCAGACTCCCATTAGCTTTCGACGGAAAAGTTAACTGTGCAATACCTGTCATAAACAGTGGATAAACAATCCCGGTCAGAATGGTCATTACAAGTAAGAATTTTAAAGCTATAATTGTTTGTGTTTTCATAATAATCTATATAAAATTAATAATTATCCGGAGATTCAAATCAAGTGTATTGACACTAACAGCATATCTATCAGCTTGATTCCAATAAATGGAACCAATATTCCTCCAAGCCCGTAGACAACTATGTTCAATGCCAGTACCCGATTGGCTGAAATAGGCCGGTATCTCACACCTTTCAGGGCAAGCGGAATAAGAGCCACAATAATTAATGCATTAAATATAACAGCACTCAAAATGGCACTTTCCGGTGATGTTAGTTTCATTATATTGATGGCATTTAAAGGAGCTATTCCGGAAGGTGTAACATAAAGTAATATTGCAATAGCAGGAATTATGGCGAAATATTTGGCTACATCGTTGGCGATGCTGAATGTAGTCAAAGCTCCACGGGTCATCAGCAACTGTTTTCCTGTCTCAACTACCTCAATAAGTTTCGTCGGGTTACTGTCCAGGTCAACCATATTCCCGGCTTCGCGGGCAGCCTGCGTACCTGTATTCATTGCTAGGCCTACATCTGCCTGGGCCAGGGCAGGTGCGTCATTGGTACCATCACCTATCATTCCAACAAGATGACCGTTGGATTGTTCTTCCCTGATCCGTTGAAGTTTGTCTTCAGGTTTGGCTTCAGCAAGAAAATCATCCACACCTGCTTCAGCAGCAATAGCAGCTGCTGTCTGAGGGTTGTCTCCTGTGACCATAATTGTCCGGATACCCATCATCCGAAGCTGTGCAAAACGTTGCTTAATACCTCCCTTAACTATATCTTTAAGGTGTATGACACCCAGGACCTGGTTATTTTCTGCGACAACCAGTGGAGTAGCTCCCTGACGCGATAGATCGGATACAATCTCTCCTACATTTTCAGGAAAAAATCCATTATTATTTTCAATGAATTTTCTGATTGCCGCAGCAGAGCCTTTTCTTATCCTGCGTAATTGACCATCTGGATTCTTTAAATCGATTCCACTCATACTGGTCTGTGCGGTAAAGGGGATAAATACAGTATCAAGAGTCTGCATTTCTCTGGCCCTTATGTTAAACTGTTCTTTGGCCAGGACAACAACCGATCGGCCTTCGGGTGTTTCATCAGCAAGTGAAGCTAATTGAGCAGCATCAGCTAATTGTTCGGCACTGATGCCTTCAGCCGGAATAAACTCTGTTGCCATGCGATTTCCCAGTGTAATTGTCCCGGTTTTGTCAAGCAGCAAAACATCCGTATCTCCTGCTGCTTCTATAGCTCTGCCGCTTGTGGCAATAACATTCTTGCGCAACAGTCTGTCCATTCCGCTAATACCGATTGCACTAAGTAACCCCCCTATAGTTGTCGGGATAAGGCATACAAGAAGTGAAATCAGAACTGGCAGTGTAAGGTTGTGATTTGCAGAAACACCTGATGCTTTCAGACTATAACCAAAATATGCCGGTAACGAAATAACAACTAAGAGGAAAATAATTGTTAGTCCAGACAATAGGATTATCAATGCAATTTCATTCGGTGTTTTCTGACGTTTTGCACCTTCAACCAGTGCAATCATGCGGTCTAAAAATGTAAAACCCGGTTCAGACGTTACTTTAATCGTAATCCGGTCGCTGATTACTTTGGTGCCCCCGGTCACTGCACACCGGTCACCGCCGCTTTCACGGATAACAGGCGCTGATTCACCTGTAATGGCCGATTCATCTACACTGGCAATACCATCGATTACATCACCATCAGCAGGAATAACGTCTCCGGCATCACATATTACAATATCTCCTTTTCTCAAATCATTGGCAAGAACAATTTCTTCTTTATTATGAATAAGTTTTCGGGCTTTTGTCTGTATACGGCTTTTACGTAAACTATCTGCCTGCGCTTTACCCCGGCCTTCAGCAACTGCTTCGGCAAAATTGGCAAACAAAACTGTAAACCAGAGCCAGAGTGTGATTTGAAAGTTAAAACTCGAAAAATGACTGTTGAAAATATCAGCAAATACAACTACTGTAGTCATGAGTGCTCCAATGCCAACGATGAAGATAACCGGGTTTTTCACCAAAAGAGCAGGATTCAGTTTAACAAATGAATCTTTTAATGCCTGTATTGCAATGTCCCGGGTAAACAGATTCATATTTCGTTTTTCCATACTATTCATTTTAAAAAATTAAAAAGTAATTCCCAAATTCATTAAAAAATGTTCAACAATGGGGCCTAGTGCCAGGGGAGGGAAAAAGGTCAGGCCTCCAACAATAAGAATAACGCTTATCAACAACATAACAAACAACCAATTGTCGGTTCTGAAAGTACCTGATGAAACCGGGGTTATCTTTTTCTTCGCCATGCTTCCAGCAATAGCCATTACCGGAACGATTATTCCGAAACGGCCTATCAACATTCCAAAGCCGATCATCAGATTATAAAAAACAGTATTTGCGTTGAGTCCGGCAAAGGCACTGCCATTATTTCCGGCAGCGGAACTGAACGCATAAAGAATTTCTGAAAGTCCGTGCGGTCCTGCATTATTCAGACTTGACAGCCCGGCAGGTATAGAACATGCAATAGCCGAAAATATTTTGATGACTATGGCCGGAGCTAAAACTGCCAGAATGGCCATTTTCATCTCAAAGGCTTCAATCTTTTTACCCAGGTACTCCGGAGTACGGCCAACCATAAGTCCTGCAATAAAA
>Ga0209540_10002279_pt1 | contig 13712 bp, 16 predicted proteins | sample BarGraIncu01121A_FD_184501 | JGI IMG/M metagenome (GOLD analysis project Ga0209540, IMG submission 184501) | Arctic peat soil microbial communities from Barrow, Alaska - Barrow Graham LP Incubations 011-21A (SPAdes) (version 2) | ecosystem: Environmental > Terrestrial > Soil > Wetlands > Peat... | reverse complement strand
CGCCGATCTGGGTCTGGCCGATCCCGGGGAGCTGGAGACGAAGGCCGCGCTCATCCACGAAATTGCCAGCGTCGCCCGCGCTCGTCATCTGACTCAGTCGGAGGCCGCACGCATTCTCGGCACGACACAGCCCGCGGTCTCCGACCTGTTCGCAGGCAGAATGGGCGGCTTCTCGATCGAGCGGCTGCTGCGGTTCCTCAACGCCTTCGACCAGGATGTCCGTATCCTCGTCTCTCCCAAGCCCGACGGCCGCGAGAAGGCGACGGTCGAGGTTGCCGGCGCAGTGACGGCGCTCTCGGCAAGAAGAGCAGGGCGTCGGTCAGACGCCCGCGGCGATCGGGCTCTCGAGGCATAGGCGCCGACAGCAGCGCAGCGGAATCCCTGTCGGTTGTTGTAGAGACACCCGAAAGGGTATATCTTCTATACCGTAACGGGAGCTGAGAGCGAAGTGCGGCACTTGTTCGAGTTCGACGAGGCAAGGAGCCGTGCGAACAAGGCCAAACGCGGTATCGATTTCGTGGAGGCACAGTCGCTCTGGCTTGACGGCAATCTGCTGCGAGTCGTCGCGCGAACCGGAGAGGAACGGCGCTTCATCTTCATCGGGTTGATCGGCGACAAGCACTGGTCGGCGGTCATCACGTACCGGGGAGACACGATTCGACTCATCTCGATCCGTAGAGCGCGCCCCTTGGAGGTGCAGTCGTATGAAGGCGAATGAGTTCGACCAGAAGTTCGATGCTGGCGTCGAGGACATCATCGACGATCTCGACATGTCCACCGCGACTCGCCCGAACAAAGAGCAGAAGCGGGTCAACGTCGACTTTCCGGTCTGGATGGTCGAATCACTCGACCGGGAGGCGTCACGCCTCGGAGTCACGCGCCAGTCGATCATCAAGGTCTGGATCGCGGAGCGGCTCGAGAAGGCCAGCTGAGCGAACGGCTGAGGTGCTATAATCAGCACCGGAATAGTGGTGTGGTCTAGGAGGTTGGCACATGGGCACCAGAGTGAAGTTCTCGGAGGACGTCGTCCCACTCGGAGACATGAAGGTGAACCCGGGCAAGATCGTGCGTCGCATCGACGAATCCGGCCGGCCGGCGCTGTTGACAAGCCACGGGCGTGGCGTCGCGGTCGTGCAGGCGCTGTCTGACTATGAGGCCGCGCAGGACGAGCGCGAGTTCATGCGCGCCGTTGTTGCGGGACTTGCCGACATCGACGCGGGACGCGTGGTTCCGATGGCGGAAGTGAAGCGCCGCTTGGGTCTCGCCTGATGACCGCGCGGTTCACCGTCGCGTTCGCCGAGTCCGCAGCAGACGATCTGCTGCAGGTCCTCGCGTGGTACGCATCCCAAGAGGTGCCTGACGTCGGGAAGCGCTTGGTCGCGGCCGTTTTTGAGCGAGTCGACCAGCTCGCGATGTTCCCGGACAGCGGCAAGGTCGTCCCTGAGTTCGACACGCCGTGGCTTCGCGAACTCGAGTTGCCGCCGTTTCGGATCGTCTATCGTCGTGAGGCGGCCAGCGTCATCGTCGTTCGCGTGTGGCGAAGCGAGCGCTTGATGGATCCGAGCTTGGACGGGAGGGCGTAGGCCCACATGCGGAGAGGCGGTCGCGGCTGAGCTAGACGACGGCCTGACCGCGCTCGCGAACGCGACGCTGGTGTCTGGGACAGGGGAGCGCAGCCGCGAAGGCGGACGCTCGATCGTGGAGCTGCACATCAGCGAGGGCAAGAAGCGCCAGGTGCGCAGGATGATGAGCGCCGTCGGGCATCCGGTGACGCGACTCGTGCGCGTGGGGTTCGGCTCGGTGCAGCTCGGGGCCTGCCAGTGGGGGCTGTGCGGCCACGGACCGACGCGGAGCTCGTGGCGCTGAAAGCCGCGGCTCGGTAGACCACCCGACCGGATGTCCTGGTTGGATTCCGGTCGGACATGAGTTAGCATATTTGCGAACATGGACGTGTGGCCTACACCATCGACTACTACAACCAGCGCGTGCTCGAGGAGATCGAGTCGTGGCCGATCGAGGTGATGGCGGACTTCGCACGGCTGATCGAACTCCTGATCGAGTTCGGTCCTGATCTGCGGACGCCCCATTCGCGCGCCATGGGTGGTGGTCTATTCGAACTGCGGCCTCGGGGACGCGAGAGCATCGGGCGGGCGCTTTACTGTTTCGCAGCGGGTCAGCGTGTGGTGGTGGTTCACGTCTTCATCAAGAAGTCGCAGTCGACCCCGCAGCGAGATCTCAACGTCGCTCGCAGGAGAATGAAGGAGGTGCGTGGTGGCTGAGGGCGAGTATGCGCCGGTTCCACATGTCCATGAGGCGTTCCTCGAGCGCGCCCGCAAACGCAAGGGATTCGCTGAGGCGTACGACGGTCTCGAAGACGAGTACCTGCTCGTTCGCGAGTTGCTGGCGGCGCGCGCCCAGGCGGGATTGACCCAGCAAGAGGTCGCGATATCCATGGGCACGACCAAGAGCGCTGTCTCACGACTCGAGGGTGCCGGCCAGCACTCCCCGTCGGTGAGCACGTTGAAGAAGTACGCCGAGGCGGTCGGCTGCGAGGTCGAGATCAGACTCGTGCCCGCGCGACGGGCGAGGGAATCCGGTGCTTCGCGCCGAGTCGGGTCGATCAAGCGCGCCGCCGATTGCGGGGACCACCTGTTGGAGGCGTAGCGTGCCGTCGCCGGCGACGCTCGCGCACATCCGACAGGGCATCGAGCTCGACGACGACCTGACCGCGCCTGCGAACGCGACGCTCGTGTCGGGCACGGGGGAGCGGAGCCGCGAGGGCGGCCGATCGATCGTGGAGCTGCGCATCAGCGAAAGACGCAAGCGCCAAGTGCGCAGGATGATGAGCGCCGTCGGGCACTCGGTGACGCGGCTGGTGCGCGTGGGGTTCGGTCCGGTGCAGCTGGGGGCCTGGCGGTGGGGGCTGTGAGACCGCTGGAGGACGGTGAGGCCGAGACGTTGAAGCGGGCGGCGCGGCAGAGTGAGGGCTCAGATTCGGATACGCAGTCTGCAGAACAGTAGTTAGAAACTGGCACTTCTACCTGGGCAGAGTCGGATCGTTCAGAGCCAGGGAGCGTCAAGGATCCGGTTAGATCGATCTCGCACACTACAAGCACTGGGCTGCGCTAAGGGTCCGAGGACGCCGTCGCAGACGGCGGCATCGGACCCTTAGCGCAGCCTGGACTCCCAGGGTCAGCTCGGCTGGCCGGCGCGGGTTCAGATCGGATCGGCCGGTCGATCGCGCCGCCGGCACCGGCGGCGCACGGAGCCGGCCGGCACGGACGGCATGCCGGGCAGACGTTGGGGCCGTGTTCTAACAAGCGTTTCGAGCCGACTCGCCCATGGTTGTCGCATACTGGAGGCGCCGCGGCTCGCGGCTCAAACGCCACACGTTGGACCGAGCCAATGTTGGTCGCGTGCTACCTTTGCGTACTACCGCGCGTTTCTGGTTTCGATAGGTGACGTCGTGCAGGGGGGAGTCCACGATGACGCGCAAGGCCCGGCTGTTGTTCTTCGGCGGTCTCGCCGGTCTCATACTGATCTCGGGCTGTCAGGCCCGATCGACTCCTGCCAAGTCGGCTCCCGTCCTCCCAAAGGGTGTGACGGTGAACGTCGCAGGCCGTGGTCTTGCTCTGTCTGCGTGGGTGCCGTCAGGGACGGTCGATACCTCACCCGTTGCTGTACGACTCACGCTCCGCAACAACTCGGGCCGCACTCTCCGCTGGAGCGAGTTCAACTTCGGAATCCTGGCGTCGACCGTCGTTCGCCGCACTCCTCTCGGGCCTGAGACATACTCGCTGGCCTTCGGACCGCAGCTGAAGGTCGGACGCTCGTGGGATTGGTCCAGGGAGAGATTTCCTCTGGTGCTCCGCTCCGGGGAGGCGACCTCACTCGTCCTTCCCATGCAGATGTACTACGGCACTTGGACTGTAAGAGGATTCGCCTTTCCCGGCGACGAGCGGTTGGAGACCCCGACCATTACAGTACTTGTGCGATAGGACCGGGTGGGCCGGTCCAACCAGCGCATCAAGCCGACCCGTTCGCAGTAGTCTGGACATGCAGGGTCCTGGCGGGCGGCTTATGCGCAACAACGTTCGACGTACAGAAGGGCGTCCCGTTGGCTGGTCAATTGTCAGCTTCTGAGCAGCTCGCCTACAGCACAGTCCGTATTGAGGCGCGTCTGGCGGCCGGCGGGACCAGCGTCGGAACCGGGTTCTTCTACCGGTTCCTCGAGGATGGGGACATGCACGTCCCGGCGCTGGTCACGAACAAGCACGTCGTCGATGGTGCCGTGGACGTTACGTTCTTTGCCCACGAATCCGCCGGCGGGGCGCCTCATCCCAGCTCGAACATCGCGGTCACACTTCCGTGTGTCGGAAACTGGATTCCGCACCCCGACCCGGATGTTGACCTCACGATTCTGCCAATTGCCCCGCTGATTGAGGCAGCTGGCGTGCAGGGCAAGGTGCTGTTCTACGTTGCCCTCGACCACAGCCTGGTGCCCTCGGTTCCGGACATGAGCAACCTGACCGCTGTCGAAGATGTCCTCATGGTCGGGTATCCCATCGGCATCTGGGATTCGACGAACAACATGCCGGTGTTTCGGCAGGGCATCACCGCGACGCATCCCGGAAAGGACTACGAGGGCCGAACGGAGTTCATGATCGATGCTGCGTGCTTCCCAGGGTCAAGCGGGTCACCCGTGTTCCTGTTCAACATGGGCAGCTATCCATCGAAGGATGGCGGGATCGTTGCTGGCTCACGCGTGAAACTGCTCGGTGCCCTATACGCCGGGCCGCAGTTCACGGCGAAGGGCGAAATCGCGGTCGAGAACATCCCCACAGCCCAGAAGCTGACAAGCAGCTCGCGCATCCCCGTGAACCTCGGGCTGGTCGTCAAGGCTCAGCGGATCCGCGATTTCGACCCGCTCTTGGAGGCGCTTCTCTAGCCGGCGCTGACGTCGGACAAAGGCACCGAGCGGACGGCGCAGGTAGTATCAACCAGCGAGGCATGGGCCGCCGCTCATGCCTAACACGTTAGCCCCAACTCAGCGACCGCCACGGCCAGTGTCTGACCGTGCTGGTAGCATGCGAGCCGTCGCAGAGGTGGACACCTGAACGCTGGAGGGAGCGGGATGGGGATTCAGCACGAGTTCCATTCGAACACCGAGCGCCCGCAGACGGCAAAGAAGCTGGCCATCCTGCGCAAGTACTTCGGCGTATGGCTGACGATTTGGTCGGGCGACAAGTGCCTCTCGTGGGTGGACAAGCATTGGTACGTTCTTGACCTGTTTGCTGGCACCGGTCAGTCGAATGGTGCAGACGGTGAAGCAATCAGCGGCTCCCCGCTGGTCTTCCTTGAACTGATCTCCTCGAAGGCACAGCGGCTGCGCGACGGCGGTGTGTTGATCACGCTGGTTCTGGTCGAGCAGGATGTCGGGAGTTGCGAGGCTCTCCGACTGCGAGTCGGAGACTTCTTGGCGCTGCACCCCGAGCTCACAGGCGTCGTGGAGGTCGACATCCGGTGTGCCGACTGCAATGCCGCAGCTGCGGAATTCGTCTCGTCTGTGGTTGTGACTCCTCGAACCCCGGCGTTTCTCTTTGTCGATCCGTTCGGGCTCGCGATCCGCTCGTCCACGATGAACAGCCTTGTGTCGCTGCCATGGGTCGTCGATGTGTTGTTCAACTACATGCTAGACGGGATCCGTCGCACATTCGGAGCTGCGTCCGGAACCTCAAGCCGCGCGGCTGCGAATGCTGCTACTCTTGCGGCCTACTTCGGTGACACCGTTGTCATTCGTGATGGCGCACAGATTGAGGATCCAAGGACGTACGCGAACGCCGTCTTCGGAGCGAACAAGCTCGCTACCGTCGCATTCTTCATGCGCTGGCCAAACAAGCAGGCTATCCAGTACATCTTGCTGTTCGCATGCCGTAACTCCGCAGTCGTCGACATCATGCGCAAGATCTACGCGAAAGAGATGTCTGACCAGTACGGACAGCCGACATTGTTCGGCACAGAGGAGCATCTAGCTCAGATTGAGGTCATCCAGCCGTGAGTCTCGCCACAATCACTCGCAAGTCGCTGCTGTATCGGAGCAAGGTCGAATACGGCGGCTGGACGGCGAACCACGTCCTCGGATGCAGTCACGGTTGTCGCTATCCCTGCTACGCGATGACCCTCGCCAAGCGCACAGGACGCGTCACCACTTACGAGGACTGGCTGGAGCCCCGCTTGGTCTCGAATGCGCTGGAACTGCTCGAAGGTGAACTGCGTCGGTATGCTGGGCAAATCGATTCTGTTCATCTCTGCTTCACCACGGATCCGTTCATGTACGACACATCTGCCGGCGTGCCCCTTGGGCCCATCGCTAGTGCAACCATGGCCATCATCCGGCGACTCAATAGGGATGACATTCCGGTCACCGTCCTGACAAAGGGCGTCTTTCCAGTTGAGCTCGAGGTCGAAGTCCCTGAGTTGCATCCGGACAACCAGTTCGGCATCTCCCTCGTGTCGCTCAGCGAGTCGTATAGGGCGGAGTGGGAACCGGGGGCGGCAGCGGCTGAACTTCGCATCGCGTCACTCAGGAGGCTCTCTGCGGCGGGAGCGCGCACCTGGATCAGCGCTGAGCCGTACCCGACTCCAAACATCGACGCGACCGCTCCGGAGATTGAGGCACTTCTTGACGAAGTCCGGTTCGTTGACAAGATCGTCTTCGGGAAGTGGAACTACAACCGCCTCGTCACTGAATACGATCGACAGCACAGCTTCTACGCCCAACTCTCGCCTCAAGTGACTGATTGGTGCCAGCGGCACCAGAAGCGTCTGCACATCAAGACGGGAACGCCTGGCGCCACAGAGTCGGCAGGAAGCTTCCTCTCGGTACCCTCTGCGGTGGGCGTGAGTTCAAGTTTGAACTGCACCACTTAGCGTGCTTCTTCTCCCGCCTACCTGGACGCTGCATAGCATTCCTCCGGTGTCTCGAATACCAGCCGTTTGTGCGACCCCGAGTTGAGCTTGGCGGCGACCGCGTCCAGTCGGCTTGGGTGACGTGGGCCAGGTTCGTCCGCGCCTGCGGTACTCGTCAGCCCCCTCCTGTATGCTGCTCTCGGGTGCACACGACGGCTTGGGGGCTTCGGGTGTCTGAACCGGTTGAGGCGTACTTCTCACAGCTGCGCGACATCCGCGGCTCGGGCGCCGGCGTGGCTGAGATCAGCTACTACGGTCCGCTGGCCGCGCTGCTCGATGAGGTCGGCAAGGGCCTCAAGCCCAAGGTGCGCGCGCTCATGCAGCTGCGCAACACCGGTTCGGGTAACCCCGACGGCGGCCTGTTCACAGCCACCCAGCTCAAGGGCTGGGAGCCTGGCCTCGATCCGCTTGCCGGGCAGTTGCCCAGCCGTGGGGCGATCGAGGTCAAGGGCACGGCCGACGACGCCTTCGCAATTGCCGCTTCCGAGCAGGTTGCGCGGTATGTCGACCGCTACGGCCTCGTGCTCGTCACGAACCTCCGCGACTTCGTACTGGTCGGCCGCGATGTCAGCGGCTCGGGGCTTCGCACACTCGAATCATGCCGCCTTGCAGAGACTGAGGCCGGCTTCTGGGCGAAGGTCGCTCAGCCTCGCAAGTTCGCCACGGACGCAGGGGAGGGGCTGACCGAGTTCCTGCGCCGTGTGTTGCTGCACAACGCGCCGCTGACCGATCCCAAGGATGTTGCCTGGTTCCTCGCGAGTTACGCGCGAACCGCGCGGCTACGGCTGGAGCAGAAGCAGGAGCTGCCGGCGCTCGACGCGCTTCGCGGTCAGCTGGAAGACTCGCTCGGCCTCAAGTTCGAGGGCGAGAAGGGTGACCACTTCTTCCGCTCGACCCTGGTGCAAACGCTCTTCTACGGCATGTTCGCGAGTTGGGTGCTGTGGGCGCGCGACCTTGATCACAACGTCGAGATCCCGTGGGATCGGCGGTTCCAGTGGGAGACAGCCACGGCCACTCTGCACGTGCCGATGGTCTACGAGCTGTTCCGCCAGTTCGCCGACGTGCACCAGCTTGGTGCGCTCGGAATAGCCGAGGTGCTCGAATGGGCCGAGGAAGTCATCTGGCGCATCGACCGCAAGTCGTTCTTCGAGAAGTTCCGTGAGGACCACGCGGTTCAGTACTTCTACGAGCCCTTCCTCGAGGCGTTCGACCCGCAGCTGCGCAAGGAACTCGGAGTCTGGTACACGCCCGACGAGGTCGTGAAGTACATGGTCGCGCGCGTCGACACGGTGCTGCGCGAGGAGCTCGGCATCGTCGACGGGCTCGCCGACCCGAGTGTGGTCGTGCTCGACCCATGCTGCGGCACCGGCGCCTACCTCGTCGAGGTGCTGCGTAAGATCGATGAGACTCTGCAAGCGAAGGGCGCCGACGCGCTCACGCGGCAGGATGTGAAGCGCGCGGCCATGGATCGCGTGATCGGCTTCGAGATCATGCCGGCGCCGTTCGTGGTCGCCCACCTGCAGCTCGGTATTCTGCTTGCGGAACTCGGTGTTCCGCTTCGAGACGCCGATGAGCGCGCGGCGGTGTACCTCACGAACGCGCTGACAGGGTGGGGCGACGGCGAAGTCGTGCCGCCGAAGGACAAGCGCGTCGGGCCGGGCCAGATGCACAGTACGGCGCTGTTCCCCGAGTTCGCAGAGGAGCGTGACGCGGCCGATCGCGTGAAGCGCGAGGAACCGGTGATAGTCGTGCTGGGGAACCCGCCCTACAACGGCTTTGCCGGTCTGGCGATGGATGAAGAACGGGACCTAGCGGACGCGTATCGCGAGACCAAACGGGCGCCCAAGCCAGTGGGCCGTGGACTGAATGACCTGTACGTTCGGTTCTTCCGAACGGCCGAGCGCCAGATAGCCGAACGCTCCGGCAAGGGCGTGGTCTGCTTCATCTCTAACTACTCGTGGCTCGATGGTTCGTCGTATACCGGCATGCGGGAGCACTTCGATGATGAGTTCTCTCACGTGTGGATCGACAACCTGAATGGCGACAAGTTCAGGACGGGCAAGCTCACACCGACAGGGGAGCCCGATCCGAGCGTCTTCTCCACGGACGCCAATCGAGAGGGGATTGGCGTAGGAGCAGCGATTGCGACTCTCTGCCGCGACGGACATTCCCTCGGCCGAGCTGAGGTGAAGTACCGCGAGTTCTGGGGTCGCAAGAAGCGCGAGAACCTGCTCAGGGCCCTCGATCGCGGTGACTTGGCGCCGTACCTCCGAGTTGAGGCGATTCCCGCACTGGGTCTGCCATTCTGCCCTCGCGATGTGGACGCAGGGTGGACCTCCTGGCCCACCATCGAGGGTCTCTTCGCAGAATGGTCTCCGAGCATCAAGACCTCCCGTGACATGGACTTGGTGTCGATCGACGAGTCGACTGTTCGAGGGAAGATGGAGGTTTACTTCAATGCGGCCGCTTCGGAAGGCGACCTACTGGGCGCAGTGCCGCACTTGATGTCCGCCGGCGGGCGTTACGACCCGGCGAAGACCCGCAGCGAGCTCATCTCTTCCGGCATTGGGTCAGGGCGGTTCTTGGACTACGCCTACCGTCCCTGGGACACTCGGGTTCTGTACTGGCACCCGCAGACCAAGCTGCTCGACGAGAAGAGAGAGCGCCTAGTGCGTGGCGCGGAGTCCGCCGAGCTCTTCTTGGTCTCGCGGTCAAGAGCGGAACGCTCGCGCGAAGGACTACCGCTCTGGCTGGTAGAGGCTGTACCCGACCATCACGTCATTCGGCCAAGCGGGGCTGCCTTCCCTCAGTACCTCGCCGCGGGGGAGGGCTCTCTTCTGGGCGACGAGACGAGCCGCCAGAACCTGTCTCCGCTGGCACAGAACTACCTCGCATCGCTCGGCTCAGGCCAATCCATGGATCTCATGTTCCACGCGTTGGCGATCGCAACGTCTCCCGCCTATGTGGACTCGAACAGTGACGGGTTGGCTCAGGGGTGGCCTCGCATTCCCCTTCCGAGGACCGCGGCAGCGCTTGGCGCATCCATTGACTTGGGCAGACGGGTTGCCGACTTCGCCCTCATGTCGCGTCAATCGGAGCCTGTCGCAGCCTTGAGGAGCATGGGAGGCCTGTCAAGCGTCGGCGGTCAACCCCTGGATCCGGCGGTTGACCTTGGTGTGACGGCAAGATGGGGTGTCGCGGGGCAGGGCGGTGTGTGCATGCCTTCGACCGGAAGGCATGCGGAGCGCGCGTACACGAACGAAGAGCGCACTGGCATGGCATTGGGTGGGGAGTCGCTGGGTCTTTCGGCCGAGCAGACGATTGCCCTTCTCGGCGACACGTGTTTCGACGTCTACCTCAACGACGTTGCCTACTGGCGCTGCGTGCCGTCCAACGTGTGGCGCTACACGATCGGCGGCTACCAGGTCATCAAGAAGTGGCTGAGCTACCGCGAGCGCGCGCTGCTCGGCCGCGACCTCAAGCCCGAGGAGGCGCGCTACGTCACCGAGATGGTACGGCGCATCGCTGCTCTCGTGCTCATGCAGCCCGAGCTCGACGCCAACTACGAGCGCGTAAAGGCCGATGTGTGGGACTGGTCGTGAGCCCCACTCCGAGAAGTAGGGTCTAGTTCCGCGGCCGAGCCAGTTGCGAGGAGAGACACATGGCGCGTGCATTTGTAATCATGCCATTCGACGCCGAGTTCGACGCGGTCTTCGATCTGGTGATCAGACCCTCTCTAGAGAGTGAGGGTCTGGAGGTGCTGCGGGCCGATACCCTGGACACGAGGCAGAACATACTCAAGGACGTCATTGGGGGTATTACGAACGCCGACCTGGTTGTCGCGGACATCTCCGTGGCGAACGCCAATGTCTACTACGAATTGGGAGTCGCTCACGGTTTGCGAAAGCCGACTCTCCTGTTGACGCAGTCTGTCGAGGAAGTGCCTTTTGACTTGCGCTCCTACCGTCTCCTTGTATACAGCACACACATCGCACGCTCTGACGTGGCGAAGAGCGAGCTCGCCGGTGTGGCAAGAGGCTTCCTGGACGGTCGGATACTGTTCGGCAGTCCCGTGACGGACTTCGCTGGAGCGGAGGTCTGGGCTGCAGCCGATCAGGGTGAAGAGCATGATCTGTCAATCGGGGAGTCCCTCTCGGAAGACGGCGCGGACGGGGTTCTGGACTCGATAGTCAAGACCGAGGAATCGTCGACGGTGCTGATTGCGACGATTGGGGCTATCGGCGAGTCGATTTCGGACGTCGGCGTGAAGGTGAGTCGACATACGGAGGAGATGGAGTCGGCCTCTGCGCAGCAGGGTGGCACCCGCGCCGCGCTGGCCGTGACGCTGGCGACGGCGCGGGACATCAGCAAGTTCGCGGAGGCTCTCGAAGGCCAACTGCCTCTGTTCGAGTCATCGTCCGTCGACATGGTTGACGGCTTTACCAAGTACGCGGACTGGCTGATGACCCATCCGGGCGCCGACACAAGTGACGCAGCGCAGCTGGCTTTGACGGCCCGAGGCACGCTAGTGTCGGTCTCTGAGGCTCTTGCGTCGACGAGGGAATTCAGAGACTCGATTGTCGCCCAGAAGGGGTTTAGCCGCGAGCTGAATCGTGCGCTGAGCAGGGCGGCGCGAGCGCTGGAGGGCGTCATATCGGTCATGGAACGCGTGGAGGCGCACTACGCTAGGGTTATCGAGGTCGCCGATGCACTCGAGGCGCGCGATGAGGGGTCCCGCGACGGCGACCAGTAGCTCCGACTAGAGGTGTCTGCGCTGCTCACCTTCGCTTCTGCGGGCCGTGTGACCGGAGCCACGCCATGCGGGGGCACGATCTCGGGTAGCCGGGTTATGATCGCGGTTGGGAATTCCGATCAGTGCCGCGCGCGGACGCTGACTCGATCGATAGGGGGTTCGAATATGGACACGAACGAGATCCTGCGGGAGCAGCTGTCGCGACTCCTCGAGCGGAGCCAGGCGCACATCGACTTCGACGAAGCCGTCGCGGAGATCCCTGCGGAGGCGCGCGGCACTCGGCCGGCCGGCCTGCCGCACTCAGCGTGGGAGCTGGTGGAGCACATCCGTCTGGCCCAGCGCGACATCCTCGAATTCTGCCGGGATGCTCCCTACGCCGACAGGAATTGGCCTGACGACTACTGGCCGGCGACTCCCGAGCCACCGTCGCGGAATGCGTGGGAGGAGAGCGTGGAAGCGATGCGCCGGGACCGCGAGGAGTTCCAGCGGCTCATCTCGGATCCCGGCGTCGACCTCTTCGCGGTCGTCCCGCACGGGACGGACCAGACCTATCTGCGCGAGGCGCTCTTGACGGCCGACCACAACGCCTACCACGTGGGGCAACTGACGGTCGTCAGGCGGCTGCTCTGAGCTTGGCTCGCGCCGTACGTGGTGACTTGTCTCTTTGGGGACTTCTTTGCAGATGAGCGTTGGAGGCACCAGCCGGGGGGACAGGACCATGGAGTTTCACGAGGCGAGGGCGGTCGGCAACATAGGGGAGCAGCGTGTCGCCGAACGGCTGCGCGTGTACTGCGAAGAGAATCCGCCAGCGGTCTTCCTCTCCAACGTCTTGGTTCGGTCGGGCAGGATGACTGCCCAGTTGGACCACGTGCTCCTCGACCCTCACGGGATCCTCATCGTCGAAGTGAAGGTGCGCAACGGACGCATCCGGGGGACGGTCGACGAGAAGAAGTGGACGGCTGTGTACGGCGGCATGACGAGGACATTCCAGAACCCGCTCGAACAGCTGCGGGGCCAGCGCAACACGCTGAGCAAGGCGCTGCAGGGCGCTTCCGACCCCATCGACCTCGACCTCATTCAGGGCGTGGTCGTATTCGTCGACGCGGACATCGGCTCTCTGGAACTCGATTCGCACAGCCGGAAGCACGTGACCTCCGTGGACCGCCTTGTTGCGGTACTGCGAGAGCGCACGACGCCGGCTGTGGGTGGTTTCTCGCACGCTGAGGTGTCCCGCCGCTACGAACAGCTGCGGTCGTTGGACCGGTCGGCAGACCCGTCGGTTCAGGCCAGCCACGCTGCGTACCGCGGCGGCGCGAGCCTGCTATCCGGCCCGGTGGTCGCGCTGCCGGCGCCGCGACCGACGGTGACGTTCAGCGGGAACCCTCATCGGCCGGGGCCCAAGGTCGCGCCCGAGAACCCGATTCCGTGGAGAAGCGTTCTCAGGCGCATTGCACGCATCTCGGACAAGCGCCTGGCTGCTGCCATCCAGTTCGCGGCGATGTGTCTCCTCTTGCTGTGCATCTTCAGCGGCGTGCTTGGTCCCATCTTGAACGCTGCGATCAGGTCGTTCACAGCGAGCATAACGGGTGTCTCGGCAGCGCCCGCGCAGGCGCCCAAGTAGTCAGTCGAACGTCGAGCCGACGACCCGTCCTTGTCGTAGCGTGAGCACCCCCCGACCTGCGGGTATACCGTCCTTGTGCGCGCCGAGGGCGCGAAGGGGGCGTTGGTGATGGGCAGCACGCACCATTGGCGGAAGGATTCCGTAGTGCGGTCCGGACTCGTCATCGACCCCGGCTGGTTCCTCAGACCCGACGGCGTCGACGGCTCGAGGACGATCCACGGCGTCGCGCACACCGAGCGCGTGCGCGCACATGCCCTGGAGCTCGCCGACATGCTGGGCTTCGACGCGTGGGAGCGCGAGGCGCTCGAGTACGCCGCGATCTGGCACGACATCGGTCGCACCGACGACGGTGCCGACTACTACCACGGC
>Ga0209540_10002276_pt1 | contig 13719 bp, 11 predicted proteins | sample BarGraIncu01121A_FD_184501 | JGI IMG/M metagenome (GOLD analysis project Ga0209540, IMG submission 184501) | Arctic peat soil microbial communities from Barrow, Alaska - Barrow Graham LP Incubations 011-21A (SPAdes) (version 2) | ecosystem: Environmental > Terrestrial > Soil > Wetlands > Peat... | reverse complement strand
AATGAAGCTAATAAAAATCAGCGCAAATAAGAGTTCTTTTAAAACCGTCACGTTTCGGGATGGATTTAATTTTATTATTGCCGAAAAAGACAAGACATCTGGAGATAAGGACTCAACTAATGGCTTAGGTAAGTCATTACTATTAGAAATTATAGATTTTTGTTTGGGATCAAATCCATCCGAAACATTAAAAAAAGACGAGATGAAAGATTGGACATTTTATCTCGACATTAAGCTTAATGACGATATTTTTACCTTAACTAGAAGTGTTGATAACCAAGGTGAAATTACAATTCATGGTAATCTTGATATATTTGGGATATCAAATAAGGGTGATAACACCCTAAGCACGGACGCATTGAAGGCTATATTTGGTAATTATCTATTTGGACTGAACGACGCAAGGCTTGAAAACAAAAAGAATAAACCATCTTATCGTAGTTTAATATCATACTTTATGCGAACAGGAGCAGATGCGTTTTCTGATCCTTTTACATACTTTGCGAAACAGCCAACATGGAGCAAGCAGGTCAATAACGCATATCTTCTTGGTCTCGATTGGGAACTTTCAACTAAACTATCCCAACTAAAACTTAAATTAGAAAAACTCGATACAGCAAATAGCGCAATAAAAAACGGTGCATTAGATGATTTTGGTGGCACAGTTGGCGAGTTGGAGTCTGAAAAGATTAATTTACAGACCAAGCTCGATATAAAAGCCGAACGCTTAAAAAGTTTCCAAGTTCACGAAGACTACAGGGAGATACAGAGCACGGCAAATATACTCACCGAACGCATACATAATTTTCTAAATACGACAACAATTAACTCACAGATTATCGAAAAATATAAATGTGATTTAGGAAACGAAAAAGACGAAAACTTACGAGTGGAGCAGATATACAGAGAAGTGGGTGTTATTTTTGGCGAGTCTTTACTTCACGAGCTTGCAGACGTAGAGCAATTTCACAACCAAGTAGTTACTAATCGCCGAGACTATCTTAAATCCGAAATTGATAGCTTATCTCAGGATAATATAGATCTACAGAAGAAAATCGCAGCTTTGTCTAAGGAGAGATCAACATATATGGAAATTCTCGATAGTCACGGTGCACTAGACGAACATGCTTTATTGCAGAATGAGGTTAGTAAAGAACGCGCAAAGATATCAGATATAGAAAGTAAAATATCTAGACTTACAGAAATTGAGGAACTAATTAGTAATCTTCGTGTTGATATAGAAAAAATGGTTTCTAAAATGCGTAGAGATTATAGTGAACGCCTTCCGACTATCGCCACGGCAGTTAAGATGTTTAATTTGAATTCAGAATATCTCTACGCACAACCAGGAACGATGTCAATTGATATCAGCAAAGAAGGTTACAAGTTTAAGGTTGATATAAAAAAGTCTGGGAGCAATGGTGTCGGTAATATGAAGGTGCTATGTTACGATCTAATGTTAGCCGAATATTGGAAGACAGTCGTAAAAAAAGAGATTCCACTATTTCATGATTCAAGAATATTTGCAGACGTTGACCCTCGACAAATTGCAAAAGCTCTTGAGTTAGCAAAACTAAAATCCGAAAGTCTCGATTTCCAGTATATTTGTTCTATGAATTCAAGCTATATACCAAATACCTACCTTTCAGATGACTTCAAGAATACAGTTGAAGATTATACTGTTATTAAATACCACGACAGAGACGAAACCGGCTCTCTACTTGGAATTACCTTTTAACATCTATAGTCGATCGGGTCTGAATAGACTAGCTAATTTATCGATTTTTGTCAAAAAGATACGCAAACTATTTACCATGAAGTTTTGGTTCCGAACTTATGTTGCCATATAGCGCTACTCAACTGACTTACATTTTCAACTACAACATTGCATTTTGATATACAATAAAACTAGGTCTTTGTGGTGGAGACCGATAAGAGGAGCCTGTGAGAGCAGGCTCTTTTTGATATTACGTGGACAAAATAGCCAAACGACCTTGATAGTTTTGCTCGGTACGTATAATGAGAGAGTACGTAAAGTGAAGGGTTAATTTACATAATCATTAAAAAATATGGAATATTAAATTAAATGATATTCTTTTATTGCACTAACCATAATACTAATGCTATACTGATTTCAATTAGGTTAATCAAGGACGTCTAAACACTAACTATGAGTAATAATAAAATAAATCATGAAAAAAGCAATCTCTCTCTCTCTCTCTCTCTCTCTAATAAGTTAATTCATCGCAAAAATTCTTTGTCGTTTACTAAATCTACGTCTGGTTTTACTATTGTAGAATTATTAGTAGTTATTGTCGTTATCGGTATCCTTGCTGCCATCACAATTGTTAGTTACACAGGTATAACCAGCCGTGCCACAGTTGCCGTCATACAATCCGATCTAACCAATGCATCAGGTCAACTAAAAATATATCAAGCAACTTATGGTTCTTATCCAACTGCTCTAACCAACAATTGTCCATCTGCTCCAACTGCCGATAATACCCTATGTCTAAAATCCAGTCCCAACAATACTTACAGTAATTATTTATCCAATGGCACCACCTTTGCCTTAACTAGCACTAATACCAATGGCACAGCCTATGGTATTAACGATACTTCTTCTCCAGTAGCTCTAGCTGGACCAACTGATTGTCCAACCGGCTTTATACCTGTGCCTGGATCTGCTACTTACGGTCAAGCTGGTTTCTGCACTATGAAGTATGCTGCTTCCCAAGTTGGTGCAACCAACGTACCAGTCAGTGTACCCAGCGTCCAGCCTTGGGTAAACATTTCCCAAACGACCGCCATAGCTAACAGCCCAAATGTAGCCAATTGTACTGGTTGTCATCTTATTACAGAAGCTGAATACATGACCATCGCTCAGAACGTACTTGGTGTAGCATCTAACTGGAGCGGTGGAGTAGTTGGTACTGGGTATATCTCTTCAGGACATAACGACAATGCTCCAGCCAATGCTCTAGCCCCTGACCCAAGTGATGCCAATGGTAACGCCGGTGAAACTAATCAAACCTTTGCTCAGAAACGAACCCTTACTTTATCTAATGGTCAAGTTATTTGGGATATGGCGGGGAACGTATGGGAATGGACGAGTGGCACATCAACTACTGGTCAACCTGGTGTAGCTGGCAATGCATACGCTTCTTGGATACAATGGCCTAACGTCACAACACCAGGTACACTTTCTCCAAACGTTTTTCCATCTGGTACTGGTATTACAGGTTCAGGTGCTTGGACTAGTACGCAAGGTATTGGACAGTTACTTAGTAACCCTGCCGAGGCGAGCCTGCACGGCTTCGTCCGCGGTGGCGATTGGAACTATGGCAGCAATGCCGGTGTCTTGACACTGTCTTTGCGCAATTCGCCGAGCGCCGCGATTAGCGGCATCGGTTTCCGGGTTTCTCGGTAGCGGTAGCTTTGGGTTGGCCTGTTCTGGGATATTATTTTAAATCTTTGTTCTTTGCCAAAGAGCTGGGCGGAGTTCTTCCGCCCATACTCTCGGTCTTTTGAAATGGTCATAGAATAAGCAAAACATAAAATCAAGAAGGTCAGACTATTAAAAAACAAGAATTTGTAATTCACACCAAGATGTTAGAAGTAGCCCTGTGGCTATTTGAGAAAGTTAATACATTTCCAAAGAAACAACGTTTTGTTTTGGGTGAACGGATTGATAATTGTACGTTGACTTGTATACGCCTGATAATCGAGGCTAATGAGGCAAATAGCCCTCAGGTTATTCTACAAAAACTTTATACGCTTAATATTGAGCTGGAAGTACTACGCAGTCTGCTGCGTGTAGCCTATGAAATGCATTTTATGAAAGCCAACTCGCTGGGCTATATCACAGCACAAATTGACGAAGTTGGTAAAATGCGTGGCGGTTGGGTTAAGCGTTATAAATCTTCAAAAAGTGATAGCTGACGTGGTCTCAACGACATTTTCGGTAATAGTAATACTGTCGGTAGCGATAGCATCAATTGATGTGGCTGATGATAATAGTTCATCTTGAATAAACAATCGTATTGCCATAATTTATATTTTTTGACAAGATGTTTGCTGTTGGCGTGGGAAGCGTGAGCTTCCCACGAGGCGAATGACTTGGCTATTGCCTCTGGTTCAAGTTGTCCAGCCAGCATGGCTCGTAATTGTCCGCGGTAACGTTTTTTGAAACGGCGAACGCTACTGCTACGCATGCGCAGATAATGAGGATAAATTACATAGCCGACATAGGGTACACCCTGTGTGGTCGGGTAGACTCGGACTTTATGAGGATTTATAGTTAGATACAATTCTTCATATAGAAATTTCGTCATAGCTTCTTGCCAAATGCGCAGCTGCTCTTTGTTTTCATGGAAGATAAGGATGTCATCCATATAGCGGATATAATAGCGGATTTTGAGTGTTTGTTTAGCGTACATGTCGACTTGGTGTAAATAGATATTGGCAAATAGTTGACTGGTTAAATTACCGATAGGAATACCACGTCGGCCTTTAGTAAAATAGTATGAATCCGATTTGAACAATGAGTCATGCTCAGTACCGCTGTCGGTTGAGTCAATGATGATTTTTAGCAAATTAGTTATCTGTTGATCATTAATTTTTGTTTGCAATAGTTCAAGTAATTTGTCGTGATTAATTGAGGCGTAATATTTAGAGATGTCTAGTTGACAAACATATAGATTCGGCCCGCCAATTCTAAGAAAGTGTTGAACGCGAGCAGCGGCGCCATGTATACCACGACCTGGTCGACAGGCATAAGAATCACGGATAAAGAACCGTTCATAAAATGGACATAGATAGTAATGGATGGCATGGTGAACGATACGGTCGCGGTAAGCTGGCGCCTCAATTAAGCGCAACTTTGGATCGGTAATAATTTTTCTGCGGTAAGGATACGGTTGGTAGATATTGTTCCGCAGTTCAACCTGGAGCATAATCAAACGTCCTATAAGGTTGTAATTAAAGTCGGTTGCATAATAGTTTAGGCGCTTACCCTTGAGCGCGTGTTTATGGGCTATTATTAGCGTTTCGAGAGAGGTAATAGTTGAAAAAGTATCTTTAAAAATAGTCACTACCATATTATAATGCTTATGGTTAGATGATTATTAGGCGAGCCTGCACGGCTTCATCCGCGGTGGCAATTGGAACAATGGCAGCAATGCCGGTGTCTTGACACTGAATTTGAACAATTCGCCGAGCAACACGAATAGCAACATCGGTTTCCGGGTTTCTCGGTAGCGGTAGCTTTGGGTTGGCCTGTTCTGGGATAATAAACCTTAGCCCGACATCTATCAATTGAATTAGTTAGTTGATTAATTGGTATATCTGCGCAATTAATATCCGGTCATCATAACCAGTCTTTGCCACTTTTTATTAAATGGTGAAGACGAATACGATTTGGCTGTGCGGTTAAGTCTCGCACAGCCTTTAATGGATCTAAACGCTAAATATCATGTAGTTCGCGGCGCGTCTCTGGTTTTTTTGAACGACGTCTTTTTTTAACATTATTAGCGCTAGAAGCTTCATTGGCAAACATTTTATTCATCTGTTCTTCAATTACAGATTTTGCTGTTGCGTACTTCTTTCGGCTATTATCCAAGACTGCATTTTTGATGTTGTCGTCGGCCTCTATATTCAGCGGCATCGTTTGGCCGGAAAACGCGTCTTCGGCCTCATCGCTTGTAACCTTCATGTAAAAGTGATATGGTGCGAGATTGACTATATCGCCCTTTTCAACCTCGGGTTTCATATATGGCAATATGAAATCTTCATCTTCCGGATTGGCCTTAAGACAAAGGATAGTTGCTGCATTTCCAGCTATTACTTTTACTATATCTTTATCTTCCATCTGAGCAATATTCTGGTGGGATACTATCAAGGATATTCTGAATTTTCGCCCCTCGCTGGTTATTGAACTGAATTGAGGAGTGGCAAAATTCTGAAATTCATCGACATACACGAAAAAGTCCCGACGTTTAGCTTCGGGTATTTTGGTTCGCTGGTAAGCCGCCATCCAGATTAAGGCAGTCAAAATAGTCCCAAAGAATTTACTTTGATCTTCACCAAGATCTCCTTTGGATAAATTCACAAGTAGAATTTTGCCCTCGTTCATAATATCTGCAATGCGTAAGGTGCTTTTTTCTTGAAGTAGAATGTTTCGGGACATTTTAGACGTCACAAAGTGACCTAAACGATGTGTAAGTGGGGCAGTTGCATTGGACATTTGCATACTACCCATTAATTTAAACTCTTTATCCCAAAACTGTTTCAATATCGGATCATCTAAAGTTTTTGTCACTTCTTTCTGGTATTTTCTGTCAGTCAGCAATCTCTGCAACGTGTAAAGCGTAGGATTTGGCGTCTGTAGAGCCGTAAGGGTTGTATTGCGTAATATATGTTCCATACGCGAACCCCATTGTGCTTCATCCGAGAGTTTTGCAAATATTGATATAACGGCACTAGTTATCCATTCGTGTTTATCGTCTTCATCTTTGAAATCTATACCAGGATTAAGAATGTTGAGGCCGATAGGGAAGTCACGATCCGAAGGATCGAACACTACAACGTCCTTACGGCGGTTTTCGGGTATGATTTGCAGTAGCTCACGGAACATATCGCCGTGAGGATCAAGCACAGCCAAACCTTTGCCGTTTAACATATCTTGATATATCGCATTTTTAAGTAGAGTTGTTTTACCGGTACCAGTCTTTCCGATTATGTACATATGCCTTCGGCGTTGCTCTAATGTAATGCCTATATCTTGGGTGTTACCGCCAAACAGATTGGCGCCGATAATAACATCCGGTTCAGCATCGCTGCGTTTTATGGATAATGGTGCTGCTAACTCACGGCTACGACTCTTAACTAAACCTTCGGTTTTTGTCAGGCTAGTATCAGGAAAATGATAAATATCCGCCAGCTCGGAACTAGAAAGAATAGTTTGTTGGGTGAAGATATGTCGTACTAAACTTCGTTTCTGGAAGCGACTTAATCGTTTAACACTAGAAGATATATACGGCACGGACTTTCGCACGCCTATTGATTGCCCCGTGTTAGTAAAAGTATTGAATGACGAGGCGATTGCATAAAGTCGACTCTGTATATTGTCTGTATCCTGTGAAGCGACAAGTATTCTTATAGAAACCTCAAACAGGTGCTGATCTAATTTGTTTTTTATGGTACCGCTCAGTTCTTGTTCGTACGGATTATCGACACGCAATTTATTAGCGTCGTAGTTCATCGACTCTCCATTTGTAGAAATCATAGTTATCACGAAACCTATTAGCTTTGCGCCCATAGCTATTAGCCAAAAAGGGGCAACGACCAAGCGAAGTAAAAGTCGTGGTAAATTAATTTTATTAGCGGTTAATTTTGATGATATTTCTTTGTTAAGTGCAATTCGATTTGTGATATCGCGAATATGACGCAGTTCATTTGGATGGGTATTTCTTAGAACCGGCACCAAAACAATCTGGAAAGACACGAGCTCACCAGGCAATAGATTACGCATATATCCGGTTAAATAAGCAATCGGGTCATGCTCACCGAGCGTCTGGTTATTATTTAGCGGCAATACAAAGTCTGATGTAAACTTCAGTTCGGATACGCCAATTGGTGTATCCGCTAAGGTTTGCAAATAATCACCGATCTCTATAATTTTAAGTCCCGGTAAGAAAGAGAGGAGCGTACGTTTTACTATATCTATATCTTCTTTTGGAACCATGATTATGTAGCGAATTCCATCATCCCGAGTCGCCACTAACTCCATAGAGTAGGGTTGTTTACGGGCCGCCAGACGGTCCCAGAAACCATGGTAGCCAACCATACTTTGCATGATGATATGTAATTGTTCTGTGGCGTAGGCCGACTTCGTCGTGCTTGATGGAAACGTTAATTGCAGATAGGCAGATTCAATAGGTTTATTGTCAATACCTATTCGTCGTAAAAAGGCAGAAAAGAATGTGCGTGAGTGTTGAAACAATTTAAAAATCAAATATATAAGAGAATAGGCGACTCCAAACTCGATCAATAGTGCACCGAGCACAAAAACAGTTAACCAACCAATGTCAAAATGGTGCTCTATGCCGTAGTGTGCTGGTCCATTAATAATATTGTCGATAATCTGTTCCATAACAGTAATCTCCCAAAATACGCTAAACTACAGCACCGCACCTTGCCTTGTATTAGTTTATCTGTTCTTATGATAGCATTTATTTTTTATATCTTGTATTAATTATTTTTTATACCTGTCACTCTATCTATATAAATTAATTAAGGAGAAAGTATATGCAAGGTACACCAAATAATAAAAAAACAGCTAAGAAGGGGGTTCCTTATACTCTCAGTTTGCCCATTGAAGAGCGAATGGTGTTTATTGCTAACCTTATAATCGACAATCTAGAAGACGACTCGACATTTTGGTTAACAAACAAAAATAGCAAAGGAGTAAAAGATGCCAATTCAAAACAAAATTCCTAATGCTATCGCGGCCATTAGAGTGTCAACTACGAGCCAAGGAACTCATGGCGATTCTCCAGAAGCCCAAAAAGAACAAATCGAACGTTTCGCTGGAATTCGCGGTGTAAATCTAAAAGAGATTTTTCTGTTCATGGAATCTGCCTCAAAAGAAAAACAACCTATGCAGCAAGCTGTAAATTATTGCATAGACCCTAAGCATAAAATAGATATATTCATTGTAAAATCGATAGACCGTTTCACACGAGGCGGTTCATATGTCTATAGCAATTTAAAGAGTCAGCTCGATAGATGTAATGTACAGTTAGTAGATATCTATGGCGTAATTGGTACACGAAAAGTAAACACATTAGAACATTTGGGTGTCAGCTATAAATGGAGTGTTTATGATCCAACGAAAAATTCCGAGATATTGGAAGCAGAGAGGGCAAGCGATGAAAAACGCGATATCATGAGTCGGATGATTGGTGCCGAAATACGCTATGCTCGTCTTGGGTATTATATGCGTAGACCGCCACTCGGGCTTACAAGCGAAACCGTAGAGACGATAAATGGTAGCCGTCATATTCTTATACCCGATTCAGAAAAAGCACAATGGATTATAGCTATGTTCGATTTAAAAGCACGAAAAACACTCTCCAATTTACAGATAGTGAATCAGATAAATGATATGGGCTATCGTACACCTATACGTCTAATACGAGACAAGAAAAATAGAATGAAAATCATAGCACGATGTGGTGGAAATAAGTTGACGGTAAAAATTATGGACAGGCATATAAAGAATATGCTATATGCTGGTGTAATATGTGAAAAATGGACATGGTATAAGCCAATCAAGGCAAGATTTAATGGGCTTGTATCTATTGAGACCTTTAATCAGGCGAACTGGGGTGGTGTGGCTATAGTACAAAATGGTACTGAATTGGAAACCAAAGATTTAAAGGCAAAAACCAAACAAATCCAGAGGTCAACAAACGACAACTATCCGTTTAGAGGCGTAGTGGCTTGCCCGGAATGTGGTAAGTTGTTTTGTGGCAGTGCATCCCGTGGTAGGAATAATAAACGTTACCCAGCCTATCACTGTAGCCATCATGGACACTACTTGCGCATACCAAAAGAACGCTTTGAACAATCAATATATGAATTCGTTTCTCATATTACTACGAAAGCCAGATATGTAGAGAAAATTACCGGCTACGTTATTGCCGAATGGCATAAACGCGAGAATCAAAACACAAACAATATAAAATCTATGCAGTCTGAGATTACAAGAATGGAAGAAAATATACGAACTTTTGTAAGTAATATGAAATATATGAAAAGCGCTATCAGCATTGAGTATGCCGAGGATGAAATATCTAATACAGAGTCCGAAATAAAAAAGGCAAGAGAAATTGTTGCATACTATCAAGATAAGATTGTCCCTTCGGATGCCGAAATAGAACATCGGGTTCAACAGCTCTTATCGAACATCGGAGACTTAATATCAAGCGGTGATTGCGACTACACTATAAGGGCGCTACATTTTGCTCTTCTTTTCAAAAAAATACCTTCTTACTATGAAATAGCTGAATGTGATCCAATAAACCTATGTGATATCTTTCAATATTCGGAATCTAAAAGTATTTGTCTAGCTCGATGAATTTTATAATTTGCCAAACAAATTATTTATTCGTGAGTAAGCGCGAATATTCTGCGTAAGGTGGGGTTAATATATTTAATCTTCTGAATAAGTTATAATATATTTAAATGATAGACGATAAAGAAGTGATTGCTAAACGGCTCAAACAATACCGCAAACAAAGCGGTCTAACTCAAGCTGCTTTAGGTAAAAAAGCAGGAGTAGATAAGAACACGATCGCTAGGCTAGAACGCGGTACACACCCAGCATCATTACTAACTATTAAAAAACTAGCAGAAGCTTTCGATGTAACAGTCTCAGATATTCTTGGTCGTTAAGCCTTGTGACGTTTGTCGATTTTTTGCTTCAGCTTCGAAAAACGCTCCGGTTCGTTTAATGCAAGTTTATGAACATCGAATCCAAAGTCTTTAAGCATTTTGCGTGCATCTTCCAGTGTTGAGTTCTTGGAAACATGCAACTTCATGTAGTTCAGGGCTTTTTCAATATCTTCGTCGATAATTTTGTATGGTTTTGTCATATTATCTCCATTGTATCACCGAACGAAGTCATCTATCTTTACGAAACGAATCATTTGCCATGCCAGTTGAGTAGATTCAATTCGGCGCATAACCTCGCAGCTATTATTCTGTGAGAGAATATTAAGGCTGCCTTCGTAGAGAATTGACCTATCAATGATAGCTAGTTTTCGGTGGTGACCGCCAGTGAAAAGCACATTAACGCCCATATGTTGAAGTTTGGATAGTGCAAATTGTGTCTCTCTGCGCATATTTTCATCATCGTGAGTTTCGGGATCGCGTGTATTGATAGTTACCCTGACATGCTTTGACTTCAGCTTTTGCAAGGACGGTATCAGCAAATCCAAACGTCTATTGGTGACGAACGGGCTCTCGATAATGACTTCGCTGTGACAGTTTTTCAGGTCACTAGCAAAACGAGCATAAAAATTGTCTTCATTGTAGAGTGAGGAGTCGATTAGACCACTAGTCGTGTCTGAGTGCCCTTTAGACCAAAGCATTGTTGTTCTCCTGGCTCGAGTAATACACTACTTCGCTATTTACCAAAACGACGCCAAGATTAGCCAATTTACTTTGCATAAGATATAAACTTGGCAAAATATGGTTCCACCTATTATCCAGTGAGCGCACCAATTAAAAAACCGACCTTCTGGTCGGTCTTTTAATTGGTATGAAGAGATTCAAATTCTCGACCTCAGAGGGAGAGAGTGAGAACCGAAAGTCTTCGGTTCGCAAGGCCGGAAGCCGGATGACGAACGTCACCGACTGAGGCGGGGTTGAGAAAAATTCAGAATGAATTTTATTGTGACTGAGTCTCTTCACCCGTACCTGACTTTTACGATTTTGTCCTGGTTTGGTGGCGTTTTGGAGTTGTTACTCGTGGTAAAAATTACCAATGTAAGATATTATAAAAGTGTCCACATTGAACAAAATGATCGCCGAGGTTTATTTTTGGTTATCAAACTTTTAAAGCGGCAACCATTCAAAAAACTTAGCGAGCTTGACTTATTTTGCTCGATATAGACAACCTAGGATGGTTGTCGTTTTTTCATTAGAAACAAAGAAAGGAGTAAAGTTATGAGCAGCAAATCCAGTAATGACTTAATCGCAAGCGTACCTTACGCGGAGGGTAAATCTATCGATTATTACGATGATCGCATAGTCTTTAATCACACTGAAATATTTTATGATGACATTACTGGTTATGGTTATCTATTATCTACATATCGTAGTTCCATAAATATGATTCCTATCTCTAATTCCAAGACTGTTTCGCTATCTATATCTACAGGCGACGATAGAAAGGCGGTTGTTTTTTCGCGAAAATATGAAATGCCAATGTGGTTTCACTCTAAAAAGCAGGCGGATTTAGATATAATTTTTTCTGAAATAGTCAAAATAACTGATGCGGTCCTTGCGCAGCGTGTGATTAATGATCTTTATTGCAGAGTCCGCAAAGGGGAGTCATTAAACATTGGCGGTTTAATTATAGAAGAAAATTCTGTGCGTAAAAGAGGTACGTTCAAAGAAAAAGAACTAGAACAATATGGGCGTTCGTATATCAGTGCAGGTCAAGTTTTTGTGGAAGATGGAGAAGGCAAACATTTTTTCTCCGTATCACTCGGAAGTATTAACGCTCCATTACTCGGCTCTCTACTCGACGCAATTTTTAAGGAATAAAAGTACTATGACTTACGAAAACGACTACTTGCACAGCAAATATAACGCTGGTACGCCACATAACAAAAAGACGACCCGAGTACAGACTATTACTGTTAACCATATAATAAAACAGCCTAATTACGCGTTGCGTAAATGGGGCTTGGGAAGCTTTGTTGCATTAATTTTATTTCTGTTTTTATTTTGGCAACCTATTTCTGATTCTTCTGCCGTTATTTTTTCCTCAACATCTTCTGATATAAAACAAGCTGGTCGTGATGCTGGATTAAATATGCATGGTCAAGCGATATTTTTAAACAACGATCCAGAGTTTGTTGACGCTAGTGCGCTCGCTAGCGCCTGTCCACATGACGAAGAAGTCGTTGAATACGGTTGTTATCTTCCTACTTCTCGTAAAATATATATTTTAAAGATTAATAATAGCGAGCTAAAGGCAATAATGTTAACGTCCGTAGCTCATGAAACCTTACATGCTGTATGGAACGATATGTCATACGACGATAGCCAAAAAGTAGACGATGAATTGACGACATTTTATAAATCAAACACCTCTGAGACCCTAACTACCGATGCGAAACCGTATCAAAAAGAAGATCCAACGACTTTTGTGGATGAATTGCACTCACTTGCTGGTTCAGAAGTAGGTTTGTCTATTCTGCCGAGTTTTTTACAGAGCCATTTTAGTAAATACTTCTCTGATCAAAATAAAACAGTTCAGTCCAACATCTCTTTTAACCAAAATATTGAAAACCAGACTGCAAGTATCAAGTTCCAAAAAGAGCAGTTAGATGCCGATAGTAAAGAACTAGACAACTTCCAAGCTGCGCATCTTGATAATATAGAGCGTGTAATGCAACAAAATCTTTATTATGGGGATACTTACACCTACAACGAGAACGTAGACGCATATAATCATAATCGAGAAATTTATAATGATATGGTTAATAAATACAACACTAGCGTGAATACATATAATTCTGTAAGACAAAACTTTGTTGACGCATATTCCGCCCTATTCCCTGGCAAGACCGTTCCAGTTCCAGATGCCAAATAACGTTACACCAGGATGTGAGCACATAGCGCGGTGACTTTGACTCCTTAGTAAAGCCTCGACGCCTATGCCAATTTTGGCAGTCGAATCACCAGAATGCGCCCCTTTCAATTAAAAAAAGAAATTTTGTGGAGGAAAATTAAAAAACTAATCGAAGGATCTTTATTGATATATATTTAAGTCTTAATTCCTCAACCCGCGCAATCCTCTCTATTTTTTGCTATAATATATACAGAAACGAGGAACTAAAAAATGAAAACATTAGTCCTATACGACTCGAATTTTGGAAACACAAAACTGATTGCAGAAGAAATTGCAAAAAATCTTGGTTC
>Ga0209540_10002274_pt1 | contig 13721 bp, 9 predicted proteins | sample BarGraIncu01121A_FD_184501 | JGI IMG/M metagenome (GOLD analysis project Ga0209540, IMG submission 184501) | Arctic peat soil microbial communities from Barrow, Alaska - Barrow Graham LP Incubations 011-21A (SPAdes) (version 2) | ecosystem: Environmental > Terrestrial > Soil > Wetlands > Peat... | reverse complement strand
ATCTGGGCTTGAACCACACGCACCCCAGCCATCAGCTTCGTAGCACTGCAATTTACCGAGGGTGGTGTCGTAGTACATACTGCCCAGTAGCGCATCGTTGTTGCTGGCGATTGGTGCGCTAGCTCCACGGTCAACTGTAAATAGGGTTGTTGGTCCACCATTAATACCACCACCAATTTGGACATTTGGAGTTGAATTACTATTTAGTACCATCGAGAACGTATCTACATAGAAAGTACGTGCCACGCCGGCATTTTGAGTGAAGTAAACATACGGACTTGTGGCTGTCGTACTATCGGTCGTGATATAACAGGTTATTTTATTAAACGTGGTCAGGACAGTCGAGACTGTTTGGGTATTATAATCGGCGCAATTGACAAAATTAGTTCCAGAATCGCGTGAATAGCGAATGGTAAAGTCGGTAAAATTGACACTTGTCGCTGCATAAACGGTAATTCGATAGAGGGTACTTGGTAGGGGGTTAATCGCTAATTTATTGCGAACTCCCTGTCCAGCGGTGGCAGCCGTATCTACCTGGGCACTGTCGCTGGCATCGTTGCCGGCTGTTGTAGTGCGGGTGACGGCTGAACTGTTAACCGCTGTCCAGTTGGTTGTAAAGTTGGCATTATCGTCCACGCCACTGTCTGTTGCATAATTATAATCAGCAGCGATTGTAACACTTAAGTTATCTACATAAAAGGTTCGGGCGGTACCGCTGCCTGTTTGTCTAATTAAAATTGCGTTAGCTGCGGTAATTCCCGAGGCAGGGGCAGTAAAAGTACAGTTAATTTTTGTCCAGACGCTAGTATTAACAGCTTTGTTTGCAATACATGGTACTGATGTGGCCGTGCCATCGATTGAATAATAAACATCCATGTCAGTGAAAGAACCACTAAGGAGACGAGTTGTAAGTGAAACGTTATAATTCGTCTTGGCATTTAGCTGTGTACTAAGGGTATTTTTTACGCCACTACCAGCAGTTGTGTCTGTCGTAACTGCAACCGAGGCTTGACCAGTTGCAATATAATTTCCGGCAGTTATATAACGACTAACAGTTGATCCATTTAATAAACTCCAGGTATTGGTTGGGAAAGTACTAGTCGAAGCACCAGCAGTTTCAGCACCACTATCGGATGAATATTCGGTCACATTACTATTAACAGAGAATAATCCAGCTGCAGAAGCAGTCTGGACGGTCAATAATGTACCGTCAACTGGGTTAGTTGAGCTATCGCGGATAGTTAAGCCGTCGGTAGTACCAGTGTGGCTAACAACAAGCTCGGCACCACCAGCACTTTGCATGGTGTTGTCATAGGCGGACTGTAAAGTGGTTGAACTTGAGGCACCAGCTGCAGTCCAATCAGCACCATTCCAAATCATTGTGGCGGTTGTATTGGCGCGCATACCTATTTTGTCACCCATATTAACTCCACCGTTGACCTTTAGTATAAAGTCACTTGTTCCACTGGCGGCCGTAAGGTAAATTACTCGTCCAGCAGTGTTGTTGGTTGGATCATTCATTGTGACTGTCTTGCCTGACGCAGTAAATCCGACGATTATGGCTGATGAACCGTCTATTGAGGCCTGTCCGATTGTACAATCGGCCGCAGCTGCAGTACAGTTGGCGTCAGCAATCGTCGAGAACGTTGGTGTACCGAGGACTACTAGGCCTTTTACACCTGAACCGATGCCTGTACCACCTGAAAGTGTTAAATTGCCACCATTGGCATTACCAACAGTGGCATTACCACCTTGGACAGTGACTGATCCACCGGCAACAGCGGTAGTTGCACTGCCTGTACCACTAATCAAAAAGCTGTTTGGAGCAGCAGCAGTTACGCCGTTTCCAAGATATAAACCATTAGAGGTGTCAAAAGTTGCGCGAATTATACTGTTTGTGCTGATGGTGGTATTAGTTTTACTACTGAGGTCAACTGAGCTATTGGTGCTAGTCACGGATGTATTACTATAACCGCTCAAACTGAGTGTGCCGGTGACACTAGTTACGTTAGTATTGCCGTTTCCACTTAAACTGGCCGTTCCAGCTGTGCTGGTTAGATTCGCGTTGCCGCTACTGTTTAGACCTAGTGTGCCGTTCGTAGCGGAAACTGTTGTATTACCGGCCGTGCTCGTTAGACTTACGCCGCCGCTAGCAGTCAATCCCAAGGTTCCGCCAGTACTGGATACGGTAGTATTCCCAGCCGTACTGGTTAGGCTAGTGTCGCCGCTACCACTGAGAGTTAATTTTCCGCTAGAACTACTGACCGAGGTATCACCAACACCGCTGACGGCTGTTGTTCCACCACTGGTTATGCTCATAGCGCTTTTTGATTGAACAGTAGTTGTGCCACCGCCAGCCGCACTGCCGGAACCAATGGTGACATTTGTCGAACCTGCGCCAGTGTTATTACCGACATTTACGGTTTGCGTTATACCACTGGTGACGGCCGTATTACCAATCTGGATAGTGCTAGCACGACTAATTCCCATGCTAATAGTGCCGTTTGTGCCTGTGCCGTTTTTAAGACCTGAGTCAATTGAAATATTACCACCATTGCCGTTAGTGCCACCACCATCTCCGCCTTGAATCGCTAAATCACCACCTGCAAGTGCAGCTGCGCCAGTTCCTGCGGCACCAGCTGTCAAAGTCATTGATTTACCCGCTACGCTGGCAGCGGCGGTTGTCACAGATATAGTGTGGTTAGCCGCTGCACCGAATAATATATCGCCAGAATTATTTAATGAAAATGCATCATTTCCACCTGATTGTAAAGTGATTAGATTACCAGTGCTAGTTTTATTTATAAATATACTGCTAGTGTTGGTTGAAGCATCAGTTTGAACACCTTGGGCTAATTGTAAAAATTGGGCACTAGTTAAGCCATTTAATAATCCAGAGTTCAGTGAATAAGGCGTAGAAGATAATCGCTTCATTGGTGTCATTTCGCCGTCGGGTACACAAGATGTAAATGGGGTACAGGTCGTATTTGTGTTACCTATGTTCACAGATAGCCAGAGTGTATCTTGATTCCAATCAATATTGTTTCCAAATGCTGTAATCGAACCAAGCGAGACTGATAAAAAGCCATTCTTAACCATGACTCCTTTGCCATTATTATTTAAATAACTTTCTGTCCACTCTGGAGTACCAAGTGGTGAACCAGTAGTTGCGACACTTGCACCGTCGCCATCTTGATAAATTTTGAATTGAATATTGTAATAACCGTCAGCGACTGTCGCACCCTGAGATGTAAGCAATCGCCCCTGAAAATTAAGTTGCTGGTTAATACCAGCTGCAGCATGGGTTTTTGAGCTAATCAAAAACGTGCAGGCAACTAAAATACCTAATATTAGGAAGAACGCAATTAGTTTTTTGCTAACCCTCGATACCCCGGAATGCATTTTTGTCCAAACTTATGTTTTATTGATAAAAATTGTCTGTCTCACGCATACTTTTTACCTGCTACAATCATAAACGTTATTTAGCCATTTTACAATGGTAAATGGGGTACTTTTTTGTTGCTATTTTGACTAAGAATGAAGCATTATATTGCGCGTACGTAAAACCCGTTTTTCGCGCTGTTCACCAAGCCAAAAACTAATTACAACGGCCACAGCGGCTGCGTATAGTGGCCATAGAACTAATAATTGATTAGTTGTTGTCGTCGAGACTGTGCCTGCGTTAGCGGAACTAACTTCACCGTTGACAATCACGGCTATTGTCAAAAACGCAACACGTCCAGTTGAATCGCTTGCTTGGAGACTGACTTGATAAATTCCAGCTTTAGTATAAGTATGAGCGGCGTTAAACTCGACGTTATCATTACGAGAAATAACCTTGTTGGTTGAGTCTCCCCATTGAACATTAACGGCGTATGGTGGCGTACCACCAATGATGTCAATTGGAATACTGAGTTCTTGATTTGGGAATGCTCCGCGAAATACTGCATTAGTGATAAGTATCAGCTGTGAACCGTCAAAATTTAGTGATTTAATCGAGCTAGATTGGTTTGGCAAAGCGTCGTAATAGACGTTTACTATATTTGAATCTGGTCCTGGTTGGTTGAGAGCGTCATAAACTTTGGCAACTAATTTATTTGGACCAATCATTAAATCAATATCCAGCGAATAAGTTCCTTTATCATTACAAGGCGTTGACCCTGCAAAGATATCGTTTTTGAATAACTCAACCAAAGTCGTGGCTGGGCAGGTACCAGTAACTGTAATTGGCGTAGTACTAAATCGCTGTTGATCAGTTGGTAATTTGATAGTAGCCCCGGTAGTTGGAGCTTTGCCTGGCATTACGCCAGATAAACCAATCGAACCAGCTTGAGGGCCAGGACTTTCGGCGTAGGCAGTAAAAACAATTAATGGCAAGATTGCGATTAAAAGAATCACACCTAGAGCAACATAAGACGTATGCTCGTGTTGTCGTAATCGCCCAGTGTGGCGATGCTCAATTATTTTTAACCACTTTAACATAAGCTACATTATACCACGCAATAAACTACAACTTATTCAAAATAACTATATTTCAATTGTTATTTTTTGCTTTTAGACTTTTTGACTTTTGGTGCCTTTGGACTCTTTTGGGCTTTGCCAATAATGAATCGGTTATAGCGTTTGATAAAGAAGACGAGGATCGTGACAACTGCGATTATCAAGACAATTAATATTCCAATTAATTTGTATGGGATAATCCAGAAAGTAAGAGATTTTGTTAATATATCCTTATTATCACCGTAAGTGATTTTCAAATCAGCTGTGTATTTACCAAATAGCATTTTATCACCGATTGTTGCTTTATCGAGTGGCTCTTCGAACCTTCGTATACTGCTAGGTAATATATTGTGTGGGTTGTTGTTAACATTAACATTAGCAATTTTTTTGCCGAACATGTCGGTAATTGTTATTAGGCCGGATGGTTGTTCATGAATATTTCCTTCATTCTTTAACCTTTGGAAAAAGGTAATTGGTGTTTCTTCAAAAATTGTGCCAATTTTACCATTTTGGCTTACTCCAAATTCAACTAGTGAAAGTTTTTCTTTGGCTGTACCATTAACTTTTAGCATAATTAGTGATCCAAGGCTTGCAGATAGTGAAACGCCAGTTCCGGTAAGTGTTGGTGCGCGGCCAGTAAAACGAATAACTCCATAATAACCACCAGGAGAAGCGTTAGCGGGGACTTTGATTGTAACTGGCAAGCTTTTCAATTGTGATTTTGTCAAAGTAACTTCAGATAGTGGATTTGTCCATGATTTGATAGAATAAGGACTTATTTCTGTATCGTCTAATAATAGTTTTGGTGTACCGTCTTCGCCACCGGCCACAAAGTCATTAATTTGGTTACTAACTATCAAGGTTCCACTAGAAATATTGCGCAAACTAATTTGGGCTTTTACGGTTTGGCCTGGGTTAGCTACAAGGTTAACAACGGGTGGTGATATTTCTAAAGCTTGACCAGTTTCAGTGGCGTTTGTTATTGCTTTTACTGGTGATAGGTAAGCTATTGATCCGAGCAGAACAGATATTACTGCTAGTGAAATTAGTAATGAGTTTTGCTTTTTCATGTTCTAGAATTTTGCCGTACAGACGTAAGTTAAGGTAGTAGTATATTCACCGGCTGCCTGGCTACCAGGTACGTTAACAATGTATGTTGCAGTAAATATTTGGGAGTTCGTTGCCGTATCACTGGCTGCTACTTCCTCGCCAGATACGCCTGGTGTAGTAGCTGTAAATTTGTAGCTATCAGCTAGGCTATAATCAGAAGCTGCTTGTCCCCTTAAATGTTGGTTGATATCAGCATCATATGCAGCAGTAACTTCTGTGCCTGGTAGGGCTATAGAAGTTAGGGCAGTGTTCTTTTTAAGATTAAGTCCGAATTGACTTACGCCTCGGGTATTAGCAGTTCGTGCAGCTAGGGCTGTCACGCTGTTTGAGCCTGATTTAAGTGTCGTTCCATTCACTGATATGCTATAACCACTGGCTGCGTTTGTCGATGCAGCCATTTGGGATGTAGCTGAGGCTGTGTCAGTTGGGGAGAACAATTGGTTAAAGGCGACTGCGCCAGTTGTTATGGTGGAACAGTCTGGTATTCCGCCTGGGGCTGTTACAGTAGCGCCAGCACAAAAGATTAATGATTCGGGCATAGTACCAGTTAAGATAATTTGCGTAGATGTGCTAGCAGCAACGGTGCCGGTGTCAATTGCGGTTCCAGTTGTATCAATACTGGTGTAAGTCGATATACGGACAAAGAAAGTCATTTTAGTGTTATCAGTAGTGCTTGGGTTAGTGATATTCGTTAAATCGTAAGATACTAGCGTCCCAGCATCAATAGATGCCGCTGCACGGGTAAGATAAGGTACTCCATTGGTAGTTTTATCTAGAGTGAACCCAGATGCATTTACTTGATTCTCCAGCAGTGTGGCACCAGCTGTGGTAATTAGCCCAGTCGGCATATCACACGTACCAACACCAGCGGTTGTACAATATTGGAATTTAATCGAACCAACGCTTACTGTAGCTGGTACGGTAAATTTGAATCTATGCCTAACAACTCCACTAACTTTACCGCCGGCATCAGTTGTGCCGTCAATAAGTGTTAAACTGCGACTAGTTAAATCTGCGGCGTAAGTATTCTGACTATCGAGTGCGGATAGAAATGTCGCTGTTAGTAGGACAACACATAATAGTATATTAAATAATCTGCTGTTACTTGCTCTCATCACCTATGTTACCCCTAACTCTTATTGAGATAATAGTAACATAAGCTTTAAATCGATGTCAATGAAATTTTGTTAAAATCTATTCAATCTGGTAGGTATCTGTGGATATCTATTTAGAAAGTAGGAGTACAAATATATGTAAGTGTTGTTGTGTATGATCCAGCAGGTTGGCTACCAGGTACGTTCACGACATATGAGGCTGTGAATATTTGAGCATCTGATCCGCCAAGCTCCTGAATAGTACCATTTTTTAAACCACTATTAGCTACGTTGTTGTTACCATCAGTTCCATCAGCTGCGATAGTATTGAATTTGAATATCTCTGCAACGTCGTATCCAGACGAAGGTATGGCTTGTCCTCTGAGGGTCAATCCGGCAGAAGGTACTGCAATTTCAGCTCCAAATGTTAATGGTGCAGTTGTGGTTGTATTTAACTTGAGATTAAGTCCGAATTGGCTAATGCCATGTTGGCTAGCTACTGGTGCAAGCATTGGTGCAACTGTATTGGTACCAGACTTCAAGGTTGGCCCATTGACGGTTATATTGTATCCTGACCCGGCATTGGTCGAAGCGGACATTTGTGATGTGGCTGTGGCTGTATCGGTTGGGGAGAACAGTTGATTAAAATCAATTGCGCCACTAGTAGCTTTGCTACAGTCAGGAACGGCGTTCGTTAAGCCGATTGTATGACCCGTACAAAAAATCAATGATTCGGGCATGGCACCAGTCAGTACTATACTGTCATTTGTGCTTGCTGCGACTGTACCAGCGTCAGTTGCGAGGCCCGTCGCATCGGTTGACGAGTAAGTACTAATTCTTACGAAGAAAGTTTGGTTGGGAATAGTTGGTGGTGCGGTAATTGACGTTGGGTTAACTATTTGGGTTAGTCGCAATTCTACATTAGTATCGGCGTCAACATTGGCTGCTGCCCTGGTTATATAAGGGGAGCCATTAGTTCCGTTTTCTAATGTAAAACCAGTTGCCCCAACTTGACTGTCAACCGTACCGGCACCAGTAGTTATTAAACCAGTAGGCATAGTACAAGTTGCTGGCGCAACGTCAGCAGCTAATGTACAATATTCAAGCTTAATCGATCCGACCATACCACCAGTTGGCAATTTGAATTTAAACACATGATTAACATTTCCACCAACTTTTGATCCACCATCTGCAGTACCAGCCTGAAGAGTCAAACTACGATCAACAATCTGCCCTGGGGCGGCGAACACATTACTAACAGGTATAAACTGAACTAACAAAGCACTGATTATCAAAGCTGTGCCTAAAAGGTTCTTGATAGATGGTTTTTGTATTTTTTTATTCATTGTGGTGTTTATTTCTCTTTTTATTTATTGCCCTATTTATTGACTCAAGAATAACACGAGCGTTATGGGGTGTCAACGATTTTTTATATATTTTTTACTAGCTGTGGAAAACTATTGTAAAACTTACATTTATTTTATTAATTTTAATATGTTCCAGTCACTATAATTGTTTGGTCACAGGTGTATTTACCGCCTGGCGTCATGTCAGCAACATTAACTAAATAGCTGATTGTATAATTGGTAATTCCCGAACTTTTAACTGACTGGGCAATGGTTTCGCCACTAACATATCGATATTGATTAGGTACTGCATAATTAGGGGCAGTCGATCCAAAACCGAATTGACCGGTGTCTGGGTTTGACCCTAATGATCTTGGAAGAGTATTTGCCACTAAATTAATGCCAAATTGGTCCTTGCCCGTCTGTGAGGCGGCAGAAGTGGCCATAGCATTAATCGTGTGGTTAACATTATTGGGGGCTTTCCCAACAATCTGAGCGACATAACCATAACTGGTATAATTTGATACTGAAAAAGTTGCAGTTCCAGTTGTAGCGGTTCCTGCCGAAAAATTACCAAAATCAACGCCGGCGCCACCTATGGCAAATGACAAAGTTGGGTCAGATGAGGTTTTAGTACCATTATCAATCTGGAAATTACCAGAAGTTGAATTACCGACAGACAATGCTCCTGTTGCTGTATCAGTCTTGTAATTAGTAGAACTAGATTGGCCTTGATCGTCAATTCCAACGGAACTTTCGTCGATCTTGAAATTTGTTGATTGTAGAGTTTCGGCGAAAACTGTTAAAGGTTGAGATATTATAAAGCATACTAAAAAACCTAATATGGTAATACCCGCAACCAACCTCTTAAACATAATCTCTATTGTCGATGAAATCTGGTAATTTTGCAACTGGGTTTTTCGTCTGTTCGGGTCCTGTCTTCCGGTTTGCCCCTTAAATTTTTTATCGATTACGACAAAACAATTTAGTGTCGTCCCCACCGAAAGCCACCCTGACATAATTAATCTTATTTGTAAATAATTTGCCAGCTATAAGTTTAAGCGTTATACTATTATTCAAACAATTAAGGTAAAAGAAAATGGCTAAAAAACCACCTTCAGAAACAAAAACAAAATCAAAATCAACTGAATTACCGATACCTGAGACCTTAAAAACTCAGGATGATGTTGCGTCGCCTGAAGTTACGTTAAATACTACTATTGGCAAGCCAAAAAAAAGTAAATTAGCCAGACATGTGACATACCGCCCGAGTCATAAAGCTACCTTTATTGGTCTTGGAGTTGTTATTTTGATACTGGCTATTAATGCCGGTGTGATCGCATTTATTTTAAGGGGACAGAGCTCAACTAGTTCTGAAATCAGTTTGGGCGGAATCAAAATTAACCCAGCCGTCTTGGACACTCTAGGAGTCAATAAAACTGCAGTAGGCAATCTAGGCACGGAACTTGTTGTGAACCCAAATTCCCGTTTTACTGGGAAAGTTACGGTTGGAGGTGATGTTAATATCGCAGGACAACTGACGCTTAATAGTAAATTTTCAGCATCTGATGCCAGCTTAACTAAGTTAGAGGCTGGTGACACTTCATTATCGAAGTTAAATGTAAATGGTGATGGGACGATTTCAAATTTAAATTTACGTAATAACTTAATAGTGGTTGGCACAACCTCTTTGCAAGGCGCCGTAAACATTGGCCAGCTATTAACTGTTAACAATAATCTGAACGTAACAGGTAATCTAGCAGTCGGTGGAACTTTATCAGCTAGAAGTTTTCAGGCTAGTAGCTTAGTATCAGATACGACTTTAACGATTGGTGGACATGTTATAACGAGAGGTTCGGCGCCAGGTGTAAGCGCTGGTAATGGGCTAGGCAGCAATGGCACAGTTTCAATTAGTGGTAATGATGCGTCCGGAACGGTAGCTACGAATATTGGGGTTGGCAGTGGCGGAGGAATTTTGGCCTATGTGTCTTTTAGGGCTTCGTATTCGAATACTCCGCATGTAGTTGTTACAGCAATTGGTGGGCCTGGAATGGGCAGCGTATATGTTAATCGTAGCGCAGCTGGTTTTAGTATTGGGGTTAACGGTTCAATTCCACCAGGTGGATATGCTTTTGATTATATTGTTATGCAATAAATTATTGTATAATTTGATTATCTAAATCACCAATGACCACGCAAGAGCATACTTTTTATCTATAACTACCTATGGAGTTATAGATAAGCGTTCGGCTAAAATCAGTTATTGCAACTGATTTTACAGTCTCTTGCTTAGGCCATAGGTAATTTTGATAATCAGGTATCAAATATTAACAAACAACAAAATTTCATTATCTCGAACAGTAATAATGCCATTAGAAATTGGGAAGCTAACTGGTTCAGTGGCGGTTTCAATAATTACTTCACAAGGTATTAATATTGAGAAAAAGTCAGCGTGATCTGGCAGGACATCGAATTCACCAACTTTATTAGTGGCGGTGACTGACTCGGCTTTGCCTTCAAAATAGACATTAAATGGTGCACGGGCGATGACGTTAAGAAATGGTATGTCTTGGACTTGTTTCATGCTTTCTCATCTTTGGCTGATTCTGTGTTCTCACTTTTTTTATCGTCAGATTCTTTGACTACTTCCGTATCGGCTATTTTACCTTCAAGGATTTCTTCAATTCCATCCAGTGTTTGTTTAAGAGTAAAATATTCGCCAGGTTTACCGCTAAACTTTTCCGCCACCGAGAAATCTTGAGAAAAGAACTGAATTAATTTTTTAGCATTCTGATAATCAGCCCGGTCGGCAGGCGATAATTCGTTTTCACCAACGATGGCAATAATATTTCGCAGTGAATCGTATTTTTGCATAATGGCTTGGACTTTACCAGCTAATTTATAGTGACGTTCGCCAACGATTTGTGGTGTTAATAGTGATGAGGTGGTTTTCATCAAATCAACTGCTGGACGAATACCAGTTTCAGCGATGGCACGAGAAAGTACAAGGACTGAATCGAGCTGTTGCGAGATTGCTTGGACGGCAGGGTCTGATAAGTCGTCTGCTGGGATGTAAACGGCCTGGACTGATGTTATCGTACCTTGTTCGGTCGAGCTTAAACGGTCTTGTAAGCGTCGCAGATCAGAGAAAACCGAGGCCGAATATCCACCTTCGGACGGAATAAGCCCCAGGTTAGTGGAAAGTTCAGTCAAGGCCTGGATATGGCGATAAATATTGTCAACGAAAAATAGAATGTCGCGGCCCTCGACATCACGGAAATATTCAGCAGCTGTGGCGGCAGCTGGGGCGACCATAGAACGAATAGCCGGTGTGCTGTCCATTTGTCCAAAGTACATGACGGTATTTTTTAAAACGTTAGTTTCTTTTAATGTTTCGTATAACTCGTTTCCTTCGCGAATACGCTCACCAACACCGCAGTAGATTGATAAACTTTTGGCGTTGCTGGTAACGTTGTGAATTAATTCCATTGTCAGGACTGTTTTACCAACGCCAGCACCACCGACAATGCCAATTTTACGGCCTTTGACAAATGGTGTTAGAAAGTCGATAACTTTAAGTCCGGTTTCGAGCAATTCTAATTTTTCACTGTTGCGGTAGCTTTTCGTACCAGTCGGCTCGCTGATGGATCGTCTAATCTCATTAGAGGCTGCACCACCATCAAGTGGCTCGCCTAAAGCGTTAAAGACTCGTCCCATTGTTGACGGCCCAACTGGTACTGTAACTTTTTTATTACTACGAAAGACTTTTTGACCACAACGTAGTACTTGGCTATTTGTTAAGTTAACGCAAACAGCTCGATCTGATTTGAATAAATTAACTTCAAGAAAGACTTCAGGATGGCCTTCGACGATTAATAGTTCTTTGACATCTGGCTTTTCGCCAGTTATTTGGATTTCAACCATTAATGCACGCAGGGATTGGATAACTCCAACTTTTGAGCCAGTAATATTGTCGGTAGTTTGTTTCATCGGTTTGCTCCTAATCTCTGTCTTTTTTTCTTGAGGCTGATCATGACTTCGCGCATTTGTCGGTCACTTTCGGAGCGTTTGGCACGGTGAAATTCCAGCATGTAATCGTCAATTAATTCGCCAGCTCGTTTTTTGGCGACTGCCATGGCGTTAAAGCGACTGGCGGCTTGGGCTAGGCTTGATTCAAGGATAGTTTGGCTGAGCGCTAGTTTCATCATAGTTATTTCCATTTGATCGGCAATCTCGTTAAGTGATGGTTCAAATATAGTATTTGCGGCTGTCATAACGTCCTCATCAACATTTTCGCTCATGTTTTTCATGCTTGAAACAAGGTCGATTGACCTGATGTTTTGGACGCTAAGTGATTCATATTCTTCGAAATAGACAATAGTTTTGCGATAGGGCAGGATAGCATCGATAACCGGGCTAACATCAATATAGTGATCGGATTCAGGCACTTTGAAAAATCTAACATAAGGCACGCCAATTTGGGTTAATTGGTTTGCGCCATGTGAGCCCAAAACGATAATGTCGGTTGTCTCTGGGTCGTAACTTTGCATCATGTTTTCAATCATTCGTTGGTCGATTTCACCACTTAATCCGGCTTCGGCCGAGATAATAATAAAGGCTTGTTTTGCGTCGTCGTCGGCCAACTGACGGTTGGTTATACGAGTTTTAGGGTCAATTCGAATCGAGCTATATCGTTTCCATAATAATTTAAAGAAACTAGTCGAAAGCTCGACTTTGTTTTTGACTTTAGCAACCTGCGTACTAGCAAGACTCTCAAAAATACCAGTTAAATCTTCGATGGTATTAATCTCTTTGGCCTCTTTTTCGATAGCACTGGCACGTCGCATATTATTTTCCACCCTTTCCGCTAGATTGGGTTTCTGGCTCTACGACTTCGAGTTTTTCGGCTGGTTTTGGGGTATGCTTTTTCAGTAATTCTGCCTCAATTCGGTCGAAATCTTTGTCCACTTTGGCTTCATGAAAAATCTTTTTGACTGATTCTTTTAATCCAGCAACATCAATTTCCGTTTCGCCGTCACTTGACATAATAGTCTCTAGGATTAGTTGTTGTTCAGCGAGTGAATGCAGTTCTTGGGGTGGTTGTTGAAGCGCGGCGTAAAGAAATTTACCAGTATTTAAATCAATAGTGGTCTCTTTTGACAGTTGCGTACTAAAGTGTGAGAATTCTTCGGCCTGATGGTAGCGGGCGAGGGCTTTAAATAATGTACTAGATAACATTTTTTGGCGTACAGTTTGGGCTTGGCCACCAACACGCGAAACTGATAATCCAGCATTGACGGCTGGTCGGATGCCAGTACGGAAAACATCAAGGTCGAACACAATCTGACCATCGGTAATCGACATAATACTGGTTGATAAATAGGCAGTAATATCATTATTAGGTGTTAAAACAACTGGTAGGGCGGTTAAAGTTTTACCGCTGTCGAGTAATTTTCCAGCACGTTCCAATAGGCTGGAGTGAGCATAAAACGTGTCGCCAGGATATGAATCGCGTCCAGGGTCAACTTCTTGTAATAGTGATAACTGTCGGTAAGCTTCGGCGTGGCTGCTGAGGTCGTCATAAATAATAATTACATCTTCACCTTCGTGCCACAAATATTCGGCCATGGCACAGGCGGCATATGGCGCCAGGTAGGATTGAGCCAGTGAG
>Ga0209540_10002273_pt1 | contig 13722 bp, 11 predicted proteins | sample BarGraIncu01121A_FD_184501 | JGI IMG/M metagenome (GOLD analysis project Ga0209540, IMG submission 184501) | Arctic peat soil microbial communities from Barrow, Alaska - Barrow Graham LP Incubations 011-21A (SPAdes) (version 2) | ecosystem: Environmental > Terrestrial > Soil > Wetlands > Peat... | reverse complement strand
AAGGACGTGCAACGTCCCTGCAGCCTCTGGACAGAAGGGCTGTGCTCGGTCATATGTACCGCACCTGCGAGCAACCTGTCGTCCTGGCATGTCATCTCCTTGTACGATATGAATATATATTCATTTCATTTGAATGTCAACCTCCGTGAGCAGACTGAAGCCCTTGCATCTCATAGCCAGGAATGGCTGTCACATTCCGTGCCGACCAATGCTTTTCCATGAAGCACCACATCCAGACGGTCCGGGCTGAGAAAGCCCTATGGAGCAAAACTGTTACGTCCAGCTCAGTAGTCGTGGTACCGAAGGCACCGATTCACGCACATGCTGAACAAAATGGTATACCATGTTGGCATACCTGCAGGAGACCGCCGACAAAATGAACAGTCCACAGGTACGGGAGAAACCCATGGAACCAGGGTTGTCAAGCACAGAAGCACAGAAAAGACTTGAACAGATCGGGCCTAACGAGATTCCTGAGTACCATGACCCATCGTGGCTGGTCCTGTTCCGTAAGGTATGGGGTCCTGTTCCCTGGATGCTCGAAGTCAGTCTGATCCTTGAGCTGGTTACGCATCACTACACTCAGGCGACCATCATTGGCACGCTCATCGTTTTCAACGCCGTCATCAGCTTTGTCCAGGAGCACCGGGCACAGGACGCGCTGAGACTTCTGCAGCAGCGCCTGGTGGTTCACGTCAGGATCCTGCGCAATGGCACGTGGCAGACTATGGATTCACGGCTGGTGGTGCCCGACGATATCGTCCACCTCCGTATGGGAGATCTGGTCCCTGCAGATATTACGCTGTTAGACGGCAATCTGTCTATCGACCAGTCTGCACTGACCGGTGAATCGCTGCCGGTAGATGCGGCCGTCAGCAGTAGCATCTATGCCGGCAGCGTGGTGAAGCGCGGCGAGGCAAGCGGCAAAGTCACGGGCACCGGCACCCATACCTATTTCGGGCGGACTGCCCAACTGGTCGGTTCGGCAAAAACCGCCAGCCATCTGCAGGAAACCATCCTTGGTATTGTGAAGTACCTGCTTGCCCTGGATGTGCTGCTGGTCGTCGGCGTTCTGGTCTACTCGTGGGTGCACGCCATCCCGCTGCTGGACACAGTCTCCTTTTCGCTAATGTTATTGGTCTCCTCTGTGCCCGTCGCGCTGCCCGCCGTCTTCACCCTTGCCTCCGCGGTCGGCGCTCAGGAGTTAGCCAGCCGTGGGGTCCTGGTAACTCGCCTTTCAGCCATCGAAGAAGCGGCCGCCATGACTGTCCTGTTCAGTGACAAGACAGGAACGATCACCGAAAACCGACTGAGGCTGATCGATATGGTTCCAGTGTCAGGCATGACGCAAGATGATGTTCTGCGTCTTGCGCTGCTGTGTTCGGACGAGCGTTCGCAGGACCCTATCGACCTTGCCATCATCACACGCGCACGCGAGTCAGGCATCTCACCCGGTACGGCCACCATTTCCAGCTTCATCCCGTTTGATTCGGCGACCAAGCGCACGGAAGCGATTGTCGCTCAGGACGGTGTCAGCACTCGAATTGTCAAAGGCTCTCCTCAGATCGTTGAAGCTCTCGTCGCAGACGGTCAACCCTTCGCACAGGATGTCGAGCGCCTTGCTGCGATGGGGAACCGCGTACTCGCTGTGGCGGCAGGGCCCGAGGGTCATCTGGCTATGGCTGGATTGTTGGCACTGGAGGACCCGCCACGCAGTGATTCGGCAGACCTAATCCATAATCTGAAAGACCTCGGCATCAGAGTTGTGATGGTCACTGGCGACACGCCCGAGACTGCTCGCACCATCGCCGCGCAGATCGGGCTGGGCACGCGCGCATGTGATGCGGGCACACTGCGGGACAACATGCCTGGCACAGATGCTCTGGACTGCGACGTTGTGGCCGGAGTCCTTCCGGAAGACAAGTATGCGCTGGTTCAGCGCTCTCAGCATGCTGGTAGCATCGTCGGCATGACCGGCGACGGTATCAACGACGCGCCCGCTCTCAAGCAGGCGGAGGTAGGCATCGCCGTCTCCAACGCGACGGATGTTGCAAGGGCAGCTGCAAGCGCTATTCTGACCAGCCCCGGTCTCAGCGGAATCGTTACGGCTGTGACGACGGGACGCCAGATCTATCAGCGCATGCTGAGCTATACTCTCAACAAGATCATCAAGACCCTGCAGATAGCCCTGTTTCTCGCCGTAGCATTCTTCCTGACCGGCCACTTTGTAACGTCGCCGCGCCTCATCCTCCTGCTCCTGTTCGCCAATGACTTTGTGACCATGTCCCTTGCCTCTGACACGGCAACAGCGTCGCAACTGCCGGACCGGTGGCGTGTGTCGCAGCTGACCGGTAGTGCTCTCCTGCTGGCAGTCGCCTGGCTAGCACTCGCATTTGGCACGCTGTACGTCGGAACCAGCATCCTCCACTATGACCTGCCACACCTGCAGACTCTGGTCTTTGTCATGCTGGTCCTGACTGGACAGGCAAACGTGTATCTGGTCCGCGAGCGTCGCCACTTCTGGCGATCGCGGCCGGGACGGGCGCTCCTCCTGAGCACGCTGGGGGACCTGCTGGTGATTGGGTTCATGTCTTCACGTGGAATTCTCATGGTGCCACTGCCACTGAACGTTCTAGCAGTCATGCTCCTGGGCATCGTATTGTACAGTGTCGTGCTCGACTTTTACAAGCTAGTCGTCTTCCACTGGTTTCGCATCGCCGGTTGAAGCAGGCACGGACCTGAAGATTGTGACGGTGAGTCTTTCGCTCCGGCTATGACCAAAGCATCGTGCCCCGGACAAACGCTCACACATGTCATAGAATCGATTTTCCTCCCCTGATGGTCACAACGAAAACCCTCGGGGACAAGACCCGGGGGTAAAAACACCCAAGATGGCAGGAACCAGACCGGCCCCAGTTACCTGATGAGGAGTGCGACGACGAACACCACGACCATGAGAGCAATGGCGATGAAGAGGATCTGACGCTCCTGCTCCGTGGGTGTGGCGATGGAACCCCGCCACCATGAACGCAAAGGGTTCCGGACGGGCTGGAACACGGACCAGGAAGTTCCCCGGCTGGTTGTTGCCCACGTGTCTCGCGGGGCAGAGCGCATTCCCGTCCAGGAACGCCGCCCGGCGCGCAGCATGGCCTCTCGGACGCGTGCCAGCACCGGACGTACGCCGACTGACCACCACGAGGCCCACCGCGCCGAGCGGGACACAGACGGGGGCTTCTGCGAGGGGCCAGGTCCCACGCGCTCTATCAGGACGCGTCCGCACGACGGGCATCGTTCGGACTCCCATGGAATGACGGAATGGCAGAAAGGACAGGGACGAGATCCCGAGGGAATGTCTCCGCACGAGCCATTCATACTCTGCCACAAGTCTTGCAGCGTCTTGCCTCGATGCTCCTCTTCCATAAGGGTCTCCTACCCCGAAAATGTATTCCGCCTGAACAGCGTGAACACCATGCAAGGGTACGCAAAGAAGGCTGCCGGTCCCTCTTGGCCAAAGGAACCGGCAGCTTGTTTCAAGCCTGCTCTGATGTTTTCTACTTCCTGGTCAGCAAATGACAGGCGGCGGTATGTCCGGGCGCAACTTCGATCATCGCGGGCTCCTGCTCTTTACAGATGGGCATCGCGTAGGGACACCGCGTGCGGAAGTGGCAGCCGGACGGAGGGTTCACCGGTGACGGCACATCGCCCTGAAGAATGATACGTTCGCGTTTCACATCAGGGTCAGGCACCGGCACTGCCGAGAGAAGAGCCTGCGTATACGGGTGAAGCGGGTGGTCGAACAGCTCATCGTTGTCGGCAGTCTCGACGATCTTGCCAAGGTACATGACCGCAACGCGGTCAGACATGTGACGTACAACAGCAAGGTCATGAGCAATGAAGAGATACGTCAGGTTCAGCCTTTGCTGCAGCTCCTGGAGCAAGTTGATGATCTGCGACTGAATCGACACGTCCAAGGCCGAGATGGGCTCATCCAGGACAAGCAGTTCTGGATTGATAATAAGCGCGCGGGCAACCCCGATACGCTGACGCTGACCACCGGAGAACTCATGAGGATAGCGCCTCTCATATTCAGGGAGCAAACCTACGGTCTCCATCATGGTGGCGACGGCCTGTCGGCGTTCCTTGCGGGTGCCGATGCTATGTACATCCAGAGGTTCCTGAATGATATCGCCCACAGGCATGCGTGGGTTGAGTGAACCATACGGGTCCTGGAACATGATCTGCATGTTCCGACGGAGGGGCCGCATCTGATTCGGAGTAAGCTTAGTGATGTCCTTCCCTTTGTAGATGATCTTCCCGCCGGTAGGCTGCAAGAGCTTCAGTATGGTGCGCCCAGTGGTCGTCTTGCCCGATCCGGATTCTCCCACCAAGCTCAGAGTCTCGCCGTGATCGATGAAGAAACTCACCTCGTCCACAGCCCTGACTGAGGCCACGGTCGTAGAGAAGACTCCTCCCTTGATGGGGAACCACTTTTTGAGATTCTGGACTTCTACGAGTCTGGTTGCCATGGTCATTTCTCCTCTCTGCCTATGATTCGATCGGATGGAAGCAACGAGTGAGGTGACCCGGGGTCAGTTCGACGATTTCGGGTTCCTCCTCGCGGCACTTCTCCGTAGCAAATGGGCAGCGCGGGTTGAAACGGCAACCCTTGGGCATATGATATGGGGAGGGGACCATGCCGTCAATGGCGGGCAATGGCTCGTTGGTCCTCTTCTCGGTGAATTTCGGAATAGACTGCAACAGACCGTACGTGTACGGATGACGTGGAGACTTGAAAATCTCTCTGGCAGAAGCACTCTCGACAATCTTGCCGGCATAGGCGATGTTGATGGTGTTTGCCATTTCCGCGACGACTGCAAGGTTGTGGGTAATGATGAGAATGGCCATCCCCAACTTCTTCTGAAGTCCGCGCATCAGGTCCAGAATCTGTGCCTGGATCGTGACGTCGAGCGCCGTTGTGGCTTCGTCGGAGATTAGCAGCTCAGGGTTGGATGACAGCGCCATGGCGATCATGACCCTCTGACGCATACCACCGCTCATCTCATGGGGGTACTGGCTGAAGCGCCGTTCGGGCTCGGGGATGCCGACCAAGTAAAGCATCTCGATGGTACGCTTTTTCGCTTCGGTGGCATGAATCTTCTGATGCAGGGTAATAGCTTCGCTAATCTGATTCCCAATCGTATAGACGGGGTTGAGGGATGTCATGGGTTCCTGAAAAATCATGGCAATTTCAGAACCCCTGATTTTCCTCATTTCTTCCTCAGTCTTCTTAAGCAAATCCTCGCCTTTGAATAAAAGTTCACCACCAATAATTTTCCCAGGTTTGTCTATAAGGCGCATTATAGAAAGCGAGGCTACGCTTTTCCCGCAACCACTTTCTCCAACCAACGCAACAACTTCTCCGCGCCCAATTCTAAGATCCATACCATCAACAGCCTTAACCACACCATCATCTGTGAAGAAATATGTTTGTAAATTCTTAACATCGACTAATATTTCATTTTTTTTCATTTTTCACCTACCTATAAAGCCTTGGATCCATTGCATCACGAAGACCGTCACCTAGGAAATTGAAACCAATGGCGGTAATCAGGATTGCCAACCCCGGCGTCCATACGAGCCAAGGAGCAATTGTCATGGCATATTGAGCATTCTGGAGGATGTTACCCCAAGAAGGGGTTGGTGGCATAACGCCGAATCCAAGATAACTTAACGCTGCTTCATAGATGATGTTTCCTCCGACTCCAAGTGTAGCAGACACGATAATTGGAGCAAGTGCGTTAGGAAGTAAATGTCTCCAGATAATTCCTGTATTTGATACGCCTATTGCTCTCGCGGCTTCAGTGAACTCACTTTCTCGAAGGGAAAGGAACAGACCCCTTATTATTCTTGCATCTGTCATCCAGCCGAAAAGCGCAATAATGAGGACAATTTTCCAAACTCCTGCACCAGGAATAACTGAAGAAAGAACAACAAGCAGAGGAAGCACTGGGATTGAAAACATTATGTCAGTGAATCTCATTAAAACTGTATCAAGGATACCTCCATAATAACCTGCATATGCACCAACAATTATTCCTACAAGAAGTGCAGAGAAAACAGACGAAAACCCTACCAAAAGAGAAATCCTTCCACCAAGTAGTACTCTTGTGAAAACATCTCTTCCTAGTTCATCTGTTCCAAACCAATGTCTTGAAGATGGAGCCTGCAAAACATCAGTTGTTGCATTGCCCATTTCATTCATCGTATAACGAGTGAAATACGGACCAAAAACACAGAGCAAAACTATCATACCCAGCAGAAACATTGAAAACATAGCTAACTTATGTTTCTTTAAGTGTTTACCGACAAGGTACCAGTAACCTTCAACCCTTCTACTGACTTCCTTTTGTTGAGTTAACTCTCCAATCATTTCTGCCTCCTAACTATACTTAATGCGAGGATCTACCATAGCGTACAGGAGATCCGCAACAAGGTTGCCCATGATTAGGAGGTAAGATTCAATCAAAAGACAGGCCATTGCAAGTGGAAAATCATTGCTCTGCATCGCGCTAAGCGTCAATCTTCCCATCCCAGGAATTGCAAAAACAGTTTCAGTAATCATAGCGCCAGAAATTAGACCAGGTAGCGCCAATCCAAGTAAAGTGACAATAGGGATAAGAGCATTTCGTAACGCATGTTTTACTATAACTGTTCTCTCTGGAAGTCCTTTTGCCCTTGCGGTTCGTAGATAGTCCTGATGCACTACCTCAAGCATAGAACTTCGAGTGTATCTCATCCAGGAACCCATTTCAACAAAGGAAAGTACGATTACCGGTAATATAAAGTACTTTGCTTGGTCCAACATTCTTGCAAAAAAGGGCGCGCTTTCCATACCAGGAGTCATTACTCCACCAATAGGTAACCAGTGAAGCTTTAATCCAAAAACCATCAATAAGATAAAACCAAACCAAAATGATGGCATTGACATGCCAAAGAAAGAAAAACCTGTAAAAATATAGTCAAATACTGTATATTGTCTAATGGCAGAATAGATTCCTATAGGCACTGATACCACAAATGCCAAAATGAACGATGCGAGTGAAAATTTTAGAGTCCAGCCTAGTGCGTGGCCAATAAGTTCAGTGACGGGTCGACCGCCTGCAAAAATTGAAAGACCCCAATTCCCTGTAAGCATAGACCAAAACCATTTGAAAAACCTCAAATAAATCGGGAGGTCAAAACCCCACTGATGCTTCAACCTTGCAATATCTGCAGGCCTAATTCGAGGGTTAACCAGCATTTGTGTAAATGGATCGCCAACTAAACTAAGTATCAAGAAGGTGACAAGAGCAACTCCGATGAATAGTGGGATCATCTGCAGGATTCTTTTTGCGAAATGTGTTTTCACTATTTACAAAAACCTCCTTGTCATACTCGGGGCCCCTTTGCAAAGGGGCCCCGCAAAGAATTCAAAAATCAAATTGTACTATTTCTTCTCCCAATACCAGAGTTCAGAGTTATAAGTATAGCCAAGAGATGACGAAAGGCTATACTGGAATCCTGCCATTGCAAGATTACTCTTTGGAGTGTAAACGTCTACCCACCAGTTCAAAGGAATTTCAGGAACAAGTTCAGTTAATCTTTGCAGAGCAACAAAGTAGTTCTTGATTCTGACGACTGGATCAACTTGATGCGTTGCAGTGTAAAAAGCATCGTTGAGAACTTTGTCCGTAATACCAGTATAGTTCTGTCCTGCCCAGTTATTCGCTTCAGTTGGAATTTGATCTGTCCCAAACAGGGTATAGCCAGAAGGATCAACGGGGTCTCCACCCCATGCAAACAGTGCAATCTGGAACATTCTATGAGTCGAATAAGTACCAAAGAAATACGTAGAATCTAGGAATTTTAGTACAATTTCAATGCCAATCTGCTTCATTTCGGCTTGAAGAACCACTCCTGAATCTTTCCTATCTTGCCTTGTAGTAGTAGAAAGCTCAAGAGTCAACTTCTTTCCGCCCTTGTACCTGTAGCCATCTGCTCCGACTTTCCACCCTGCCTGATCAAGTAGTTTCTTTGCCATTTCAAGGTCGTATCCAGGGGTAACCGTATTAGGCTTGGTGTATTGTGAACCCGGGAAGAAAATTAAGGTATTATTCACGCTTCTTATTCCAAGATGGACTCTATCTATAATATCCTGGTAGTTAATTCCGTAAGCAATAGCCTTCCTGACATTAACATCACTTAAGATAGGGTCGTCAACATTCAAGTCAAAATGCTCCCAGTAAGTAGAAGGAACGTACTGAATCTTTATTGTCTTAATAGCTGCTGCTTGCTTTGCCTCTTTTGCTCCAAGTCCAATGAGAGTAACGTCGCATGTGCCTGCTTGAACATTCATAAGCATTGTGTTCGTATCGGGGTACCATCGATAATCGTACTCCTGAACAAGAGGTTTAGAGCCTGCCCAACCGAACCAGTAGGGATTTGGAACCAACGAGATATAAGCACCTTCGGACCAAGTTTTAATCTGATATGGTCCTAAGTGGACTGGTTTCTTCACAAGGTTAGATGCCGTAAGGTCTTCGGTTTTTACTTTGCTGTAATAGTGGGATGGAAGAATCGGAAGTCCCATATTTGCATAAGGAGTTAAGGCATTCCAGGTAACAACCATTGTGTATGGGTCTGGGAATTCGATTTTCTCAATCTTATCATATGGGTCAGTTGTGGGAATCTGAGAGACTTTTCCTGAAAGATAAATCTCATATACTGCATAATTGATATCTGCCTTGTAGTCAACTGGAACGCCATCAGACCACTTTACACCCTTTCTCAAATGATAAATAGTCGTCATGTAATCCTTGCCATTGACTTTGTAGACTTTCCATGTGCCATCAGCAACATTGGGGACATTGAGAGAAATCCTTGGGGCAAGCGTTCCGTTCGGGAACTCATAAATCAAACTATCTTCAAATTGCATTTCAAGTTCCCTTGCCGCCATCATCGATGTTGCGAAAGAAGGAAGTGCGTCGGGTTCTTGTGTTTGTGCAATTGTAACCTTTCCACCAACCTGTGGAGGAACAATAATTTTGAAGATTGCATAAGCACACTCTGCTCTTGTTGAACCATCCTGAGGAGCAACTACTCCTGCTGGAAGCCTATAGGTCATAATTTGAATGTCAGGCCTGTACGCAAGAGTTACTGCACCAACTGCCCAGCTTGAAATTGATTTCAAATCATTTGCCCAAACAATTGGGTCTCCTTTGAAGGCATTTGCTTCTGCTTCTTTGCCAAGAACTCTCACACCAAGAACAGCAAGCTCCTCTCTTGTAATATTCTTGGCCGGGCCAAAAGTACCATCCGGATACCCTTTAATATATCCGGCTTTGGTAGCTGCCTCGACATAGCCGAATGACCAGCGGGACGCTAGAACATCGCTGAAGGTTGCTTTGACGGGCTTCGCAAGAGCAAGGCTCTTGGCGACAACGACCATCTTGGCGAACTCTTCGCGGGTGACCTTGCCCTCGGGCTTGAATGTGCCATCGGCGTACCCAATGATGACCTTCTTGGCGGCCAGCGCGGTGATCTGGTCATACGCCCAGTAGGAGGCTGCGACGTCTTTGAAGCCAGCGGCGTTCGCGGTTAGTACTGGAGAATAGACAGCAAGCAGCAGAACGACTGCAAGAACGATACATAGGAATCTCCTCATGTAATTCTCCTCCCTTAACAGAGTAGGTGCTATAGACAATTTCAGGTGGAGCGGTGGTTGGCTAGCACCTCCTTCTTCGCAGGCAGTTATCGCATTCATTGAACTCATTCACTCAGTCACGGTTACCAATTAGTAAAGATACGCCTCCCAGACTCTACACACAGTGCACGTTCCTGTTACGCTACGACGCATGGCAAGGCACGTCAACAACTATTTCCACATTACACAAACGTTTTTTTTTGTCAAGCGAGGGGCGAGGTAGAGGTCTTGGGCGCCGAACGAATTGTGTCGACAATCGTTCGGACACCTTGATGCGGCGGTGCGTTCCTGTGGCGAATAGTGAAGGTGACGAGCACCCTCCGTGGATGCGCCCAGGATGTGAAAAGGGGCCTTCTCACAAAGGTCCCTGGCGACTGGTTGGATGGAAAATGGTCGATCAAACCTTATTCTCCCGCTGTTCCTTGCGCCACTTGAAGAAGTCGAGCGCCACCTGTGGGAAGATGGCATAGGACAGGACATCTTCCTCCTGCTGGGCGTACTCCTTGATCTCGTCGCGGAACTTGGCCATCTGCGGTTCGATCAGATCGGCGGGACGGCAGTCGATGGTCGGTTCGTCGCCGATGATCAACTGCTTGATCTCGTCGGAGATCGGCACCGACGCGCGGCCATACTCGCCCTTGACGAGAGCCTTGGTCTCCTTGGTGCACTGCACGTACCGACCCATCATCACGTTGAACACAGCCTGTGTGCCAACGATCTGTGACGTGGGGGTGACAAGGGGCGGGTAGCCAAGATCCGCGCGCACCTGCGGTACCTCCTTGAGAACCTCCTCATACCGGTCAAACATGTTGGCCTGCTTGAGCTGGCTGACCATGTTGGAGATCATGCCGCCAGGCAGCTGATAGATGAGCGCGTTCACGTCGACCCCCATCACTTTGGCGTCCAGCAGACCCGACTCCAGCGCCTTCTCGCGGACCGGAATGAAGAACTGCGCCACGACGTTCAGGGCTTCGAGGTCGATACCGGTGTCGTACGGCGTGCCTTTGAGTGCGGCCACCATCGTCTCCGTGCAAGGCTGGGAGGTTGCCATCGCGAAGGGGGAGATGGCGCAGTCGACGACGTCGGCCCCAGCCTCGATCCCTTTGAGGTAGGACTGCCCTGCCAGACCGGTCGTATAGTGGCTGTGGATCTGAATTGGAAGGCCGGTCATCTTCTTGAGCGCTGCCACCAGGTCGTAGGTCGCATAGGGGGTCAGCAGACCGGCCATGTCTTTGATGGCGATACTGTCCACTCCCATCTGTTCGAGTTCGCGGGCGATACCCACATACTTGTCGACCGTATACGTCGGGGCAATGGTGTAGACGATACAGCCCTGTGCGTTCCCGCCCAGCTTCTTGGTCGTCCGGATGGCGCGTTCCACATTGCGCATGTCATTCAGCGCGTCGAAGACGCGGATGATGTCGATGCCGTTCTTCAGGGACTTCTCGACAAATGCATCCACGACGTCGTCGGCGTAGTTCTTGTAGCCGAGGACGTTCTGGCCGCGCAGGAGCATCTGCAATTTGGTATGCTTCATGGCATGGCGGATCGTGCGCAGACGTTCCCATGGGTCTTCGTGGAGAAAGCGCAGGCAGGAATCGAAGGTCGCCCCGCCCCACATCTCGATGGAGTGATACCCGACCGCGTCGATCGCCTCGAACGCAGGCTCCATCTCCTTCGTAGTCATACGGGTGGCAATGAGCGACTGCTGCGCATCCCGGAGGACCGTCTCCATGATGCCGACCTTGTGAGCAGGAGCCATACTGGAAGATGGAGATGCCAAGTCTGGCCTGCTTTCTGCACTGAGTTCCTCAATCTCGACGTCGAACGACTTGCTACCGACGTTCATGCTGAACTTGTTTGACACGTGAACCCCCTCTGCAGCGATTTCTCCACCTCGAACCCGGCAGGACAGCGGTACCTCTGCCACCTGCGTTTTGTTATTATACCCTATTGTGTCCCGATGTGACACAACACTCCAACCCACACGTACCGGGGTGAAGGCTCCCTGTCGTCATGAAACCACGAGGGCCAGAAACGTCTAACCCCCGCCGAAGCGGGGGTCGACTTACGCCCTGCGAGGAAGCGCGTATTATGTGTTGGACGGTGTTGGAGAGTCTAAGGTAGACCTGGACCCATCATGCCACCACGGAACCCACGGCCGGCCCCCTGTCCGCCGCGCATGCCGCAACCTCCAAATCCTTTGCCACCAAGAATTATGGTCTTGTCGTCTGCGCCCGTGAAGCTGGTTGCCATCACTGTGTTGGCATCCGTCGACGTCTTGAAGCCTTCAACCTTGACCGCATCGCCAACCTTTACGGTGACATCAGCGGCGTTGCGTCCGAGGACCACTGTCACAATGGTGTTGTCGGCCTGCTTGATCTTGATCGTCGCCATTGCCCTGGGAGATGGCTTCTTCGTGTCGCCGGTGGAGGCGGAAATGTTGGTTGGAACGTTGACTTCAGTAACCATTCCCGCGACGCTCACCGTTTCTATGTTGGGCGTCCCGTCGACCTTGCGCAGCGTGACGGTCTTGCCATCTGCGCCCGTGAACGTCCAGACTTGCAGATCCTTGACCCTGTTCCGCGTTGCCGACGTCCCTTCGACGGTGACGATGTCACCAACCTTCATCGTGAGACCTGCGGTTTCCTCGCGGCCAAGCTCAAGCGTGTAGACTGTCCCGTCCGCGTTGTCCTTGATCTTCGCATAGCCCGCAGGTCCACGGCGGAAAATGCCCATAATACCGTGGCTGGCCCCGGTCGTGCTTGCGGTCGAAACCTCCATCACCGTGCCCGTCACCGAGATGACATCAACACCGGTTCCCTGTGGCATCGTCACGGTTCGTACCTTGGTCGCTGCTGATGCTATGGCGATACCGCCCGTAAGGAGCCCGGCGATGACAACTGCCAGGACAACCTTTCCCAACGTTTCCCTCATAGTGTTCTCCCTTCTTACGGGGTCACCCCCGGAGTACAGCACCCATGGATGTTGCCACCTGTAGTACGCCGCGAGGAGGGGTTTCGTACGCGCTAGCCTGTGAAGAACGCTGCTGTCACTCCTGGTACGGATTCGGCCGCGCAGACTCGACGCACCTCGCAACCCAGCTTTCAAACGAGTGCACCCACACGTCCGCGGAAATGGCGCATGCGAATGACAGGTCAACTACACCGGAAAAAGGGAAAAGTCAGGAGTGGAACTGGAAACCGAAATCTATGGAGTGGCAAACTCCGCCGTGAACGTGATCGTCTCTGCAGCCTGACCCAACTGCGAACCCACCGGCGCAACGCTGAGCAGCCTGGCGTCGGGAGGTCCGCCGCCGGTCACAGTCAGGGTGTAAACACCTGGGCGCACAAAGATTTCGTAGGGGACCATTGAACCGGTCCACTGCTGCGCTCCATTCAACCGGAACGCGAGGCGTCCCGACCATGCCGTCCCCTTCTGGGTCGCCTGGATGTGGACAACGGTCTCACCGTCTGGCGCCATAACGCGCCTGACCTGTCCGAAGAAAATGGGCAGAACCATCCCCAGGACAACGCAGAACGCCAGGAAGACCGGCAGGCCGCGCTTCGCCTTCGACAGTTTCTCCGAATCGCGCCAGCCGGAGCGTGCCTGTTCCGACCTGGCCGAAGGCGCCACTTTGTAGCGGGAACGACCACGATAGCGGGCCCCGTCTGCACTCCTGGATGGACCAGCAACTGTCCTGTACGAACTGCGTGACTTGTAGAGTCTCATCTATTCTCCATCTTCAGTGTAGCAGGCTTCCATGCACTGCCAATCCTCGGGTGAGGACAGACAGGGCCGCGCATACTGCGCGGCCCTGTCGAGGCGATCCTTGAGTGTGAGACGCTGCAGCTCTTGGGGCGTGCCGGCTGCTCTCTCCTGTCAGGAGCGACGGAACAGGCTCACCAGTGCAGCGAGGAACCCAAACAGAACCACCACCATCGCTATCGCCGACACCCACGCTCCTGACGACAGAAACG
>Ga0209540_10002268_pt1 | contig 13735 bp, 13 predicted proteins | sample BarGraIncu01121A_FD_184501 | JGI IMG/M metagenome (GOLD analysis project Ga0209540, IMG submission 184501) | Arctic peat soil microbial communities from Barrow, Alaska - Barrow Graham LP Incubations 011-21A (SPAdes) (version 2) | ecosystem: Environmental > Terrestrial > Soil > Wetlands > Peat... | reverse complement strand
CTCTATCGCTCTTTGTATATTGACGTTTGTTGCAGCAATTACCCGGACATTTGTCTTTTGTACCTTGGACGAACCAACCTTTATAAATTCTCCGGACTGAAGAACCCTCAAGAGTCTCACCTGGGTAGAAAGAGGTAGTTCGGCAACCTCATCGAGAAAAAGTGTCCCTCCGTCAGCAACTTCAAAATATCCTTTCCTGGTCTCAAAAGCACCTGTAAACGAGCCCTTTTCGTGACCAAAAAGCTCTGAGTCAATAGTTCCCTCCGGTATTGCACCACAATTTACGGCAATATACTGATTGTGTTTCCTCGGACTGTTGAGGTGAATGATTTGAGGAAATACTTCCTTACCAACACCGCTCTCCCCGGTGATAAGAACAGATAAATCTGTTCCTGCAACCTGGACAGCTACATCAATTGCCCGGTTAAGCACCTGGTTATCTCCTATTATATCGAACCGTAGTTTTATTGCTCGTAAATCCATAGTTCACAAAAATAGATAAAATTTGTACCTTTGGGAAATTTAAACCCCATTTGTAATGAAAATTCTTGCGATTATTCCTTCCAGATATGGCTCAACTCGTTTTCCGGGAAAACCTCTTGTTGAAATTGAGGGCAAAACGATGATCCAAAGGGTATATGAGCGTAGTTCATTGGCTTTTAACCATGTCTGTGTTGCCACAGACGATCAAAGAATTTTTGATGAAGTTACTCGCTTTGGGGGAGATGCGGTAATGACATCCACTTCTCACAGAAGTGGAACTGACAGATGTTTTGAGGCCTTGAAAATTATTGAAAAAAGAGATGGCAATCTCTATGATATTGTTGTAAATATTCAGGGAGATGAACCGTTTATCTCACCTGAGCAACTTTTGGAACTAGTTGGTTGTTTTAACGATGATGGCACTAAAATTGCGACTCTTGTAAAGAGGTTCTTACCAGAAGAGGACATTTTTAACCCCAACAGCCCTAAAGTTGTAATCTCAAAAGAGTTTTACGCGCTGTACTTCAGTAGAAATGCAATCCCTTTTCAAAGAGGAGCAGACAGTAAAAATTGGAATATGAATTTGCCATATTATAAGCACATAGGGTTGTATGCCTTCACCAGAGATGCATTAGCAGCTGTTTCAAAACTGGAACCTACTCTTTTGGAGACTGCTGAACAGTTGGAACAATTAAGGTGGCTTGAGAACGGTTTTAGAATAAAAGTTGCAGTAACTCAACACTCTTCTTATTCTATAGACACTCCTGAGGATATCAAAGATTTAATATCCAGAAATGTTATTAAAATAAATATATAATGAAAAAGAACCTATTTAAAATTCTTTCGGTAGCCTTTATTGGGTTGGCCATCCTTTCGTGTAGTAATCCATCCAAAATGGCTAAAGACGCTCAATTGGTGAGCGTACAGAATAATCCTAAAATACTTGAGGTAATTGCAGACGAAATTACCGCAACTTACACCATGAATTTTCCGGAGGGTTATTTTCATCCTAAAGCTATACTTGAAGTTGTTCCCGTGTTAGTATATCAGGGTGGCGAAGTTGCTGCTCCTGCATTCAAACTTCAAGGTGAAAAGGTAACTGACAACTACCAGGCAGTTCCTCTTGCCGGGGGAAAAGCAAGTAACACTGTTAAGTTTGCATACAAACCAGGTATGGAACAGTCTCACTTAGAGCTTAGAGTTGCCGTTTGGAATAAGCAAAAGAAAATAGAATTTCCTTCTGCACTCAAGTTGGCAGATGGTGCTAACATTACCTACAAATTGGTTCATAGTGCCGGTACAACTGCTTTAGCTCCTTATGATTACAAAAAAATTCTATCGGAGAAAAAAGAGACTCAAATTCTTTATGAAATAAACAGTTCTGTTGTTCGTCCTAAAGAGCTTACTAAAGAAGAGATTAAGGAATTTAAAAATTTCCTGGCAGAGGTTGAGAAAGATAATCGCAGAGAGATTAAGAGTACAAATATTGTTGCCTACGCATCTCCGGATGGATCTATAGATCTGAACAGCAAGCTGTCTGACAAACGCGGCGAGACAGCCAAGAAGGCATTTGATAAGATTACCGAAAAAGCACCCATTGCTGCACCTGTTAACGTTTCGACAATAGCAGAAGACTGGGAAGGTTTCCAGGAACTTGTAGCTGCGTCTACAATTCAGGACAAAGAGCTCATCCTTCGTGTGCTATCTATGTATAGCGACCCAATGGTTCGTGAAAGAGAGATTAAAAACATGTCTAAAGTATTCAAAACACTTGCAGAAAAGATTCTGCCGGAACTTCGCAGGGCAAGATTTATTGCAAATATAGACTATTCAAACTATAATGACGAGGAGTTAGTTGAACTTGCAAAAACAAACATAGAGATTATGGATATTGAGGCTCTTCTATATTCTGCAACATTGGTAAAAGACTTTGATACCAAGGTCAATATTTACAGCAGGGCTGGCGAAAAATTCAAATGTGACCGTGCTTATAACAATCTTGTGGCAACATATCTGGACAATAATAAGTTGGCAGACGCTAAGATTGCCCTTTCTAAGATTGGCAACAAAACATCTAAATACTACTATAATAATGCAGGGTTAATTGCTCTCAGAGACAATAATCTTAAAAATGCAATGGAGGCGTTCAAGAAATCAGATCTTCCTGTTGCAAAACAAAACTCAGCAATTATTGATATTCTTGAAGGCAGGTACAACGACGCTGCAGCCAAGTTAGCCGGTACAGGTGATGACAACGAAGGTATTGCATTCATTCTGACAAATCAACTGGACAAAGCTTCTAAAGCAATAACCCACGATTGTCCGCACGCTGCTTACATGCGTGCCGTAATAGCAGCTCGTCAGGGTAACATGATAGAAGTTGCTAAACAATTGGCAATTGTTTACAGCGGAAGTGAAGCTCTCAAGCTTCGTTCACAAAAAGATATTGAGTTTGCAAAATTCCGCGAATAATACATGATCCCGAAATAAAAAGGGCTGCCTCAATTTAGTTTGAGGCAGCCCTTTTTTGGTATACAATTTGTGTCTCCGTACATCCCGTATGTCCATTTTTATATCTTTGCACTTTTATGTAATAAATTGACTTATGAAATTTACACGTTTCCTGATTATAACTTTGGTATGCTACAGCAGCGGTTTATTCGCCCAAACGGTGGATCAAAGGTCAGACAATCCAGACTCTCTGGTATTTGAAACGGAGAAGCTTTACATCCATACAGACAAGGAGACCTATCTTTCCGGGGAAACTATTTGGTTCAAAGGTTATCTTTCTAACAGTTCATATCTTACAAAAGTGCCTGTAAGCAACTACATATATGTAGAGTTCTATTCAGACACACTTATATCCAGAGTGAAAATCAAAAATTCCGATAAGGGGTTTGCCGGACACATACAGACCTCCGGTGAAATTGCTCCAGGCACATACAGACTCAGGTGCTATACTCAAAACATGCAGAACTATCCCGTTGAGTATCTGTTTCATAAAAAAATCGAAATTCTCGGCAAGAACAATAAATCTGCAGGAGACGGGAGTAAAAGAGCAGAGGTATCCGCTTATGACATAGATATTCAATTTTTGCCTGAAAGTGGGAGATATTTGGTAAACAGACCCGCCGGGATTGGTTTCAAGGCCGTTGGTTCAGATGGCAAATCCGTGAATGTAAGGGTTATGCTTTACAACTCTAAAGATACCCTTGTTGGCCAATACAGTTCTAAGCATAATGGAATGGGGCTGGTCAACCTCTTCAATGCAGACTCTGGCGGATATTATGCAATCGTGAGCGACAGTTCTGGATTTACTAAAAGGGTGTTGCTGCCGCAGCCGGAAATTTCAGGCGCAATTATCGGCATTACAAGAATTGGAAAAAAGATTAACATATCCGCATATGTAACCCGCGATATTAAAGGATCTCTGCTTGTGATAATGAACGGCTCGGAGGAACTGTTTAAAAAACCTCTTGCCGGCAGTTCTTCTCTCGAAGACTCCGAGAGTAACGTTATCATGCCGGAGGGAGATCTTCCGGATGGTGTCAATTCTGCACAAATCCGGAATGAGAACGGGGATATTCTTGCCGAAAGGCTTTTCTTTATTAATAACCACTCGCGCCCAAATATTGAAATTTTACAGGACAAGAAGCAATACGGACAAAGGGAAAAAGTTGAACTTACCTTTCAGTTGAAAGATAAATCGGGGGATCCGCTCTCCGGAGAACTCTCTCTTGCTGTTACAGACAGCGAACTTGCCCCTCTGCTTCTTAATAACGAAAACATTGTCAGCTACATGGAGCTGAGCAGCGAACTCCGCGGAGAGATTGAAGATCCTGGTTACTATTTTAACAATCCTTCGGCAGAAAGTGAGAGGTATCTGGATATTGTAATGATGACCCATGGTTGGAGGTACCATACTTCTGGTTTGCGCAAATTTAAAAGGGAATACTCTCAGGAGATATCCGGATCTGTCTCGGGCCTATTCAGAAAAGAGGTAAAAAATACAACACTTATGATTTTTGCCCCGACAATACAGCTTCAACAAGCCTATCTTCTTGAAAAGAAAAGCACATTTACTCTTGAGGGGCTCAATTTCCCTGACAGTACAAAGTTTCTGTTTGGAGTAGTGGGAAAAGGCGGCGGACAGCTCTACGGGCTCAACATACGCAAAGAGGTCTTCTTACCTCTGTCATTTCCACGCATCTCCGTATATAACAAACAAATTGAAGAATTCGTAAAGAGTACCGCGGATCTGTATAATACAAATTCAATAGCAGATGAGAACATAATCCTGAAAGAGGTGGTGGTGGTGGCCCAGGAGAAGGAGTTCTACAAGCCAAAATACAATCCCTCTCCTTTTTTGCAATCATTCAGCAGGGGTCAACTAAAAGAAAGAGGGGAACTTGAGCTTTATGATCAGATGTTTTTACAGGACTACCTCATTGTTGCCTTTCCGGGGCTCTATGTTGGGAGTGACCCGCAAGGTTATCGTGTTTTGTATACAGCCCGGGGCATTACGATGAATGGTCCGGGAGAGCCTCTGCTTTATGTAGACGGATTGCAGTGGCAGAGCACCGCCCTTTTGGACCAGTATGGTTTGACAGTAATGGATATTGAGAATGTTGCATTTCTTCGTGGCCCTGCCGGTTCAATGTTTAATACCATAAACGGGGTAATACTTGTAACTTCCAGAAAAAACGGAGGTATCCAAAAGGGTGCTGCAACAAATACCGCTAAGATTTCTCCTCTGGGTTACCAAAGGAGTGTCGATTTTTACTCGCCTAAATATGAAAATACAGCAGAGAAGAAATCTCAATTGAAAGATTTAAGAAGCACAATCTACTGGAACCCTTGCATTAAGACAGATGATAAAGGAACTGCCACCGTGGTTTTCTATACAGGCGATCGTAGTCCAAAGCTGAATATCAGCGCCCAAGGAGTCACCAGTTCCGGCGAGTTTGTTGTTTTTGAATAGGCACACGGGTAGGCACACGGGGACGTATACCCTCTAATCCAGCTTGAGGACCGCCATAAATGCACTCTGCGGAACCTCTACATTTCCGATCTGGCGCATTCTCTTCTTGCCCTTCTTCTGTTTTTCCAAAAGCTTGCGCTTTCTGGATATGTCACCACCATAACACTTTGCGGTAACATCTTTTCTGACCGCCTTAACAGTTTCACGGGCGATGATCTTTGCACCAATAGCTGCCTGAATTGCAATGTCAAACTGTTGACGAGGAATTAGCTCCTGAAGTTTTTCGCACATCCTTCTTCCAAAGTCATATGCATGTTCTTTGTGGATAAGGCTTGAGAGAGCATCAACCGGCTCCGAGTTCAGAAGGATATCAAGCTTAACCAGTTCTGCCTGCTTGTAACCTATTACATGATAGTCAAATGATGCGTAGCCTCTCGAAACAGATTTCAGTTTATCGTAGAAGTCAAAGACAATCTCCGCAAGGGGCATCTCAAAGTTGAGTTCCACCCTGTCACTTGTAAGAAAGTGCTGGCTTATCAACACTCCTCTTTTATCCAGACAGAGCTTCATAATAACTCCAAAATACTCAGATTTTGAAATTACCTGAGCGTGGATATATGGCTCCTCAATATAGTCTATAAGGGTCTGAGCAGGAAGTCCGGACGGATTATGTACATCCATTGTCTCTCCATGTGTTGTGAATACCTTGTATGAAACGTTTGGTACTGTAGTAATTACATCCATATCAAACTCCCTGTAGAGACGCTCCTGAATAATCTCCAAATGGAGCAGTCCCAGAAAACCTCCGCGGAATCCGAATCCCAAAGCAAGAGAAGATTCCGGCTCAAACACCAAAGAGGCATCGTTCAACTGGAGCTTCTCCAGAGAAGCCCTTAAGTCTTCATATTCATCTGCATCTACAGGATATAATCCTGCAAAAACCATAGGCTTAACTTCTTCGAAGCCGGCAATTGAGGTGGTACAAGGCCTCTCCCTGTGAGTTATGGTATCTCCTACCTTCACCTCACTAGCAGTCTTAACCCCAGAAATTATGTAACCGACATCACCTGTACGAACCTCACCGGTAGGGATCATCTTCAGCCTCAGCAGCCCAACTTCGTCGGCTTCATACTCTTTGCCTGTATTTATAAATTTTACCTTGTCTCCTTTTCTTATGATTCCGTTCTGAACTTTAAAGTAGGCTATAATCCCTCTAAAGGAGTTGAACACCGAGTCAAAGATAAGTGCCTGAAGCGGAGCCTCTTCATCGCCCTTTGGTGAAGGCACTTTCTTCACTATAGCCCTGAGAATTTCTTCAATACCTTCACCTGTCTTTGCGCTTGCCAACAGTATATCTTCCTCATCACAACCGATAAGATCTATAATCTGATCCTTTACGGAGTCTATCATTGCGGATTCCATATCTATCTTATTGAGGACAGGAATAATTTCAAGATCGTGATTTAAAGCAAGATAGAGATTTGAGATTGTCTGGGCCTGAATACCCTGTGTAGCATCAACAACAAGGAGAGCCCCTTCGCAAGATGCGATTGCCCTGGAGACTTCATATGAAAAATCGACGTGACCAGGGGTGTCAATCAGGTTAAGTATGTATTTTTCACCATCTTGAATATAGTCCATCTGGATTGCATGACTCTTGATGGTAATCCCCTTCTCCCTCTCCAGTTCCATCGAGTCCAGTACCTGGTTCTCCATCTCTCTTGAGTTGAGAGTGTGTGTAAACTCAAGAAGTCTGTCGGCCAGAGTGCTTTTGCCGTGATCTATATGTGCAATAATACAAAAGTTCCTAATTTGCTTCATCTTAATGTAAAAGGCTTATAAGTGGATGCAAAGGTAAAAATAATTACCAGAATCACCCGTTTGGTGCTACCTTTGTTCTATTAGTAACAAATCAAAACATAATGACAACTATCGCAAAATTACATGAGATTGCATCTCAAGTTAGGAGAGATATTGTCCGAATGGTCAATATGGCCGGCTCCGGCCACCCGGGAGGCTCTTTAAGCAGTACCGATTTTTTAACCGCCCTTTTTTTCTATGAATTGAATCACGATCCAAAAAAATGGACCAGAGAAGGAAAAGGGTTGGATATGTTCTTCCTTTCTGCCGGACACCTCACTCCAGTTTACTATAGTATTTTGGCGAGATCGGGATATTTTCCGATTCAGGAGCTTGCAGAATTCAGAAAATTAGGTTCAAGACTCCAAGGCCACCCATCTGTCGAGAGAGGGTTACCCGGAATCCATATCGCGTCCGGCTCTTTGGGACAGGGACTATCGGTTGCGGGTGGTGCAGCCATAGCAAAAAGACTCAATGCAGATAAGAATTTTGTATACGTCCTTATTGGCGACGGCGAAAGTGAGGAGGGACAGATTTGGGAAGCCGCTCTCTTTGCTGCACAAAAAAAGCTGGACCACCTGATTGTAATGACAGACTGGAACGGACAGCAGATTGACGGCCCGGTAAGTTCAATATTGAATCTGGGAGACTTAGATGCTAAATGGCGTGCCTTCGGATGGGATTGCTTAGTGGTGGATGGCCACAATATGGAGGCGATTTTAAACTCATTCAAATGGGCAAAAGCGGGTGTCGGAAATGGGAAACCGAAAATGCTTTTGATGAAGACAGAAATGGGCAAAGGTGTAGATTTTATGCAGGGAACCAATCAGTGGCATGGGAAAGCACCAAATAACGAGCAGACAGATAGGGCATTAAGTCAGTTGAAGGAAACTCTTGGCGATTTCTAAAACTTAAATCCATTAGTTATGAATGAGATATTTACAAATACGGGAAATAAAGATACAAGATCGGGTTTTGGCGCAGGTCTTTTGGAAGCAGGTCGCAAAAATCCGGATATAATGGCTCTTTGTGCAGATCTTACTGGCTCTTTAAAAATGGACGAATTTGCTAAAGAGTTTCCAGACAGATTCATACAGTGCGGTATTGCAGAAGCAAATATGATAGGAACTGCGGCAGGTCTGGCACTTTCCGGCAAAATTCCTTTTGCTGGTTCGTTTGCCAATTTTCTAACCGGCAGGGTTTATGACCAGGTGAGACAATCTGTTGCATACTCAGACACAAATGTAAAACTCTGTGCATCGCACGCTGGCATTACCTTGGGAGAGGATGGGGCAACTCACCAGATAATGGAGGATATCGGGCTCATGAGGATGTTGCCTAACTTAACAGTTATTAACTCTTGCGATTATAATCAGACAAAAGCTGCAACCATTGCTATGGCAGATTACCCTGGTCCCGTCTACTTAAGGTTCGGCCGCCCTTCGGTTCCAAACTTTACCCCCGCAGATCAAAAGTTTGAAATAGGCAAAGCCTTGAGAATGATTGAGGGAAAAGATGTAACAATCTTTGCAACCGGCCATCTGGTATGGGAATCGATTGTTGCTGCTCAAGAGTTGGAGAAAATAGGAATCTCGGTAGAGTTGATAAATATTCACACAATTAAACCTTTGGACATTAAAACAGTCATAGAGTCTGTAGCAAAGACTGGAGCTGTTGTTTGTGCGGAAGAGCACTTGATTGCCGGCGGAATGGGAGAGCTTGTCTCCGGACTTCTGGCAAGGAAACTGCCAAGTCCTGTGGAATTTGTTGCTGTAGATGACATGTTTGGCCAAAGTGGGTTGCCAAGTGAACTTTTGAAGGAGTACAGACTGGATTCCGGCAGTATCGTGGAGGCTGTTAAAAGAGTTATAGTCAGAAAATAATTTATGTAACTGAAAAATGGACGATAAGGATCTCTTGGCACTCTATAAAGAGGATGGAAAGGGGCATTACGCTTTCAACCTTATTGTCGGCAAATATAGCGAAAGGCTGTATTGGCACATAAGAAAGATAGTTGCATCCCACGAAGATGCAAATGATCTTTTACAAAATACTTTTATAAAGGCATGGAATGGTCTACCCGAATTTAGGGAAGAGTCCAAGCTCTTTACCTGGTTGTACAGAATTGCAACAAATGAGGTACTCACCTTTCTCAAAAGGAAGAAGGTAAGGTCCTTTTTATCGCTCACAGATTATTCCAAGCAGTTGGAAAACATACTGGAATCCGATGTATACTTTAATGGAGATGCAACCCAAAAGGCATTACATAAAGCAATACTGAAGCTTCCGAAAAAACAGAGACTAGTATTTAATATGCGCTATTTCGATGAACTTAAGTATGAAGAGATATCTGAAATTTTGGGCACTTCGGTGGGTGCACTTAAGGCTTCCTATCACCATGCAACTCAAAAAATTCGGGAGTCTTTACAAGAGTTACTTTAATCCTTTTTCATTTTATGTAGTCAAAGATGTATGAAAGAAAAATTTAACATAGACCAGCCACATTTAAAGGAGAATCCGTACTCAGTTCCGGAAGGGTACTTCTTCTCCTTACAGAGTACCATTTCCGACAGAATTTCACAAAAAGATTCTAAAGTGGGCCTGTGGTCGTTGATTAAACCACAACTGGCACTCGTCTCCACATTTGCACTAGTATTCCTTATGGGATACGGGGCAATGAAATTATTTTCACCCTCCGTTACCGAGAGTGGATCCGAAATGCTGATAACAAATTCCAAAACCCTCGAAGACAACCATTTGGAAGCCTCTTTTATCGACTTTTTTGACGATGAGACCGACTCACTTACTAAAAAGACGGAGATAGTAGACCCGGAGGAGATTATTGAGTATCTGAATACCGATGCGGGCATAGTATATTTAGCCTCACTTGAATAAATTACCGCTATTATGAAAAAAACAATTATATCCATCGTCGTTTTATGCTTTGCTATTGGAGCGTATGCTCAGGAACCTGTACAAAGCAAGCAACAGAAAGAAACTGGCAGGTATGAGCAGGTTCAGAGTGCAAAAATTGCATTTTTTACTACTGCATTGGAGCTAACCCCGCAAGAGGCCGAAGAGTTTTGGCCTATCTACAACAATTTTTGGAAGGAAAGGGAGATTGCTCACAGAAAAATTCAGGGAAGTTTGAAAGTAATTGACAAGTTAGTTGATGGAGGAACGCTAACATCAGACGGCGAGCTCAAGAGAATGCTCGAGGCTTATGTGAGTGGCTTTGCCAGTGAAGGAGTTATTCAAAGAAAGTATTTCGAAGAGTTCTCAAAGGTGCTCTCTACAGAGCAAGTTGCCAAGCTTTACATGGCAGAAGAGGACTTCCGAATCAAGATGATACATCAACTCAGGGGTGAACATAAATAATCTCCGCTATTCTTATTTAAATAGCCTAAGTAGCTACTTAGTGCAGTTTGGACTTTCATAAACCCGTATTTAGTGCAGTTAAGTAAAATTTTCATGGCTCTCTAAAGTTTCCCTCTTATGGATTGAACTGCCAGTTAGAATAAGGGCTACCGGATAAAATACCCACCTGTTTTTGGTACTCCTACAAATTTTATATGCTTAGCGTCTTTTAATTTCCTGATATATCTTTCTGCTGTTGAAAGGCTTACGCCCAATACCGATGCAATGGCCGGGGCTTTTAATCCTGGCGTTTTCTCTATTACTGAGTATATGGCGTTTAGCTCCCCGTTTACACCTTCACTTTCGGCTTTAAAATGCACCTTTTTTACACCTTCATTTACACCTTCATTTACACCTTCATTTACACCTTTAGTAGCTTTGGTTTTGACAGAAAGGTCGGGGAAGGTTACGGTGGTTACATTGTCTTTATCCGTCCAAACAGGCATTCTAAAACCATTCTTTTTACAATCGCTTATCATCCGCAATGTGCCACTGCCCAGCATTTCTATGTACTTTCTTATAAAACATATTTGGGCAATATCCGGATTGCGGAGTATGGAGCTATGTTCCTTTTTTAAATCTTTAATGGTAATGCCATCGGGCAAGCCTCCATAATTGGAAATTTCGGTTCTATCGCTAAAAATAGAAATCTGCAAAAAGCCATTTACTGAGTTGTAATCCCGGTGAACCATTGCATTGAGCAAACCTTCACGAACAGCTATTAAAGGATAATTCAATTTTTCTTTCCGCAGGATGCCATCTACCACAATGTTTTTTCCGAAGGAGATTTCTATAAAATTGAGAATGGCCGTTATGTTTTGGAATATGCTGCCATCAAATGTTTTGTCGTTTAAAAAATTATCACCCGATACAGTGGAGGGATAAATGGTAATCCTGATTTTGGATTGAAGTATAAAACAGGTAGGCTTTTTACCAAACAGAACCATGCATGCATTTGTGAGATTGCCATTTTGTATCAATCCCATTTGAATTAAAAAATCTTCGGCATCTTCTATTACACTGTTGGGCTTGTATGCTTTGTATAATGCAATGGTTTGATTGATTTCTTCGGTATCTAAATCCTGCAAGGAAGAACCAAGCACTGTTCTGCGTTCCCAATGGAAATCTGCGTTCTTACGGTCTTTGATGAGTGAGGTTAAATTACTGACAGAGGATAATTTGGTAGCATCGTTTTCACGGGTAAATATTTTGCCTTTGTATTGGTATGGTTTTTTCGCACCTTCCCAAACACTGATGAGTATTAAATCCTTCTTTTTGTAATTGACCACCTGAGTAAATATGGGAGCAATGGGCTGTATGTATTCTACCAGCATTTTTTGAATAGTCGCACACATTTTTTCAGCATTCTCTACACCCACAATTTTCTTATTGTCTTCTACACCAATAAGCAAATCGCCACCTTGTGTATTGATGAAGGCTGCAATAGTTTTGGCGATAGCGTCTTTGTTTACAGTTACTTTAAACTCTAAACGGGTGCCTTCCTGTTGTTCCAGCAGATTGTCTATAATAAAGCTATTTTCCATTTTATACCGTTTTTTCGTTTAGTATATTTTGAACAAAATCCATGTCGGTGAACTGTGTGTTTATATAAGTCATCATTTCATCCAAGCGGTAAAACTCCTGTGCCCAATTACCATTGCGTAGCGTAACCGGTTCATGGTTTTTTATTACATACTCATATATTTCAATGGTTCGTTCATCAAAAAAGCGATTGGGTTCAACCACAATTTTATCACCTGATTTTAACTTCATTTTACTAAACAGCAACCGTGAAAAAACCACATCCCGATGCACCAAGAACCAATAAGGCTTTTTGAGTTTGATGGCCAGTTTTATCTCCTCGAAAGTTATATTCTTTTCCCCAATATTGCCCGAGCCATAATAAGGCCGGATGATGCCCAAAAACAAATCACATTCTTTTACAGCATTGAGGCAATTATCTAAATTGGATAATGTAGGGTTTACTTTTATACTGCCGTTGTATGAATTGAGCACATCGTAATCCAACAATTGCAATTGAGCCACAATCTGTGAAAGCTGGTCTTCAAAACCATACACCGTAGAGCCGACCATTATTTTTATTTTTTGCGTTGCTTTTGCCATTGATGTTATTATTTCATTATTGAATTACTTGTTTTGCACGGCTCATTATATATTCCAATCCCATAATGGCAGACAGGTTTGCTTCAAAGATTTTTTGACTGTCTTTTTCCAATTTAAAAGGCTTTTCTTTTACATCCTTTAGTTTGCCCATTTGGTTTATGTATATTAGTGCTTGTCATTACTTCTTCTTAAGTTTAATAAAATTTGTTTCTCTTTCTCCCAACTGCATAACTTCATTCGTCAACTTCTCTTCTTTGACAACAGCATAGATTTGATCTTCCAACCATATTGCCTTTTCATCTTTTAAATATTGACATGGCAAATATTGTCAAATATAAGAAAATACCTAAGGCTTTTATTCGTGCGGTTGGTGAATTGGTCATTGTTGTGTCGTCTGTTAGGCTTGCTTGTATCAACAGAATAAAACAGATCAAATGCTTGCGAAATGAAATATTTACTTACTTTTCCTTGCTGATACACCAGATTGCTGGAAAGTAAGTGGGACAGGATTCTTTTTACAGTTGCATATCCCATCTCATAAGCTAGTCCAGCATGAATCTCCTTGCCAATTGTGAATAAAATTATTTTGCAGCTCACGAAAATACAAAATAAAGCTCATTTTGCAAACTTTTTGAGCCCAAAATCACTTTTTTGTGAGCTTTAAAAGTTCAGGTAGAACTCCTTTGTAAGAGTTTTGTACTGCTCAGTATATTCCAGACCTCCTGTTTCCTGCATAATCAGAACTTCCTCAACAGATGTTCTTAAAGAGTCCGTCGTTTTGCCCGGTTGATGTGATTTCGCAAATTCAAGTAGATATCTTTTCTCTTTCTTGCCCGCCAGTGTTTTTACCTTGCAACGTCTTGCCAAATG
>Ga0209540_10002266_pt1 | contig 13738 bp, 13 predicted proteins | sample BarGraIncu01121A_FD_184501 | JGI IMG/M metagenome (GOLD analysis project Ga0209540, IMG submission 184501) | Arctic peat soil microbial communities from Barrow, Alaska - Barrow Graham LP Incubations 011-21A (SPAdes) (version 2) | ecosystem: Environmental > Terrestrial > Soil > Wetlands > Peat... | reverse complement strand
CGAGCGAGGCCTGCTGCAAATCGTCTTGCCCATTGCCAAGCGCCCCAGCGGCGCGGTGCGCGTGCCGATCGAGCTGAGGTCGAAGCCATGAGCGCCTCGGGCGGCGAGCAGACAGGCATCAGCGAGACGCCGGTGCCGGGCGCCCGCTTCGAGCTGCCGCTGCTACCGCTGAAGGAGACCGTCGTCTTCCCCGACTCGATGATGCCGCTGGCTGTCGGGCAGGAGCGCTCGGTCAAGCTCGTAGACGACATCGTCAGCGGCGAAGGGCACGTGGCGCTCGTCGCCGTGCGAGCGAAGGACGCCGAGGAGCCCGCCTGGCAGGACATCTACTCGGTCGGCGTCGAGGCGGCCGTCTCGCGGATGCTCAAGATGCCCGACGGGACGCTGCGCCTGCTCGTTCAGGGCATGCGCCGCATCCGCCTGCTCGGGCCCGTCCGCGACAAGCCCTATCTCGTCGGGCGGTTCGAGGAGGCGCCGGACGTCATCGACGTCTCCGACGAGATCGAGGCACTCACCCGCAACGTCCAGACGCAGTTCGCCCGCGTCATCCAGATGGAGCCCTACCTCCCCGACGAGCTGGCGATCGCGCTCGCCAACATCGACGACCCGGGCATGCTCTCCTACCTCGTCGCCTCCAATCTGCACCGGCTGACCGTGGCCGAGCGCCAGGAGTTGCTCGAGCAGACCAGTGTCGCCGAGCGCCTGCGCTCGCTCTCGCGCATCCTCGCCCGCGAGGTCGACGTGGGCGAGCTGGAGTCGAAGATCCAGACGCAGGTTCAGTCGGAGCTCGACCAGGGCCAGCGCGAGTTCATCCTGCGCCAGCAACTGAAGGCGATTCAGGAGGAGCTGGGCGAGACGAACCCCGACCAGGCCGAGATGAAAGAGCTGCGCGAGCGCGTCGAGGCCGCCGACCTGCCCGAGGAGGCACGCAAGGCCGCCGATCGCGAGCTGGGCAGGCTCGAGCGCCTGCCGAGCGCCGCCGCCGAGTACGGCGTCATCCGCACCTACCTCGAGTGGATCGTCTCCCTGCCCTGGAAGACCGAGAGCGAGGATCACCTCGACCTCGAGCGCGCCAAGCAGATTCTCGACGAGGACCACTACGACCTCGAGAAGGTCAAGGAGCGAATCATCGAGTACCTGGCCGTCTCGAAGCTGAAGGGCGACGTCTCGGGCCCGATCCTCTGCTTCGTCGGCCCGCCCGGGGTCGGCAAGACGTCGCTCGGCCAGTCGATCGCGCGGGCGCTGGGGCGCAAGCTGGTGCGCATCTCGGTTGGCGGCGTGCGCGACGAGGCCGAGATTCGCGGACACCGCCGCACCTACATCGGCGCCATGCCCGGAACGGTCATCCGCGCGCTCAGAGACGCCGAGACCCGCAATCCGGTCTTCCTCATCGACGAGATCGACAAGATGGGGATGGACTACCGCGGCGACCCGGCCAGCGCCATGCTCGAGGTGCTCGACCCCGAGCAGCACTCGAGCTTCCGCGACCACTACCTCGATTTGCCGTTCGATCTCTCGCGCGTGCTCTTCATCTGCACCGCGAACCAGGCCGAGACGATTCCGCCGCCGCTGCTCGATCGCATGGACACGATTCGGCTCTCCGGTTACACCGAAGAGGAGAAGCTGGGCATCGCCAGGCGCTACCTGGCGCCCAAGCAGATCGCGGCCCACGGTCTCGATGCCAAGCGGATCGCCTTCTCGGACGAGGCGATCAGGCTGGTGATCCGCGAGTACACGCGCGAGGCCGGAGTGCGCAATCTCGAGCGCCAGCTCGCGGCGCTGTGCCGCAAGAGCGCCCGCCAGATAGCCGAGGGCACGAAGAAGAAGATTCAGGTCGAAGGTAAGGAAGTGCGCGAGTGGCTGGGGCCCCGGCGCTTCGCCGGCGAGGTGCGCAGGCGCACGGTCGAGCCGGGCGTTGCAACCGGGCTGGCCTGGACGCCGGTTGGAGGCGAGATCCTCTTCATCGAGGCGACGGCGTACGAAGGCAACGGGCGCCTGACCCTCACGGGCCAGCTGGGTGACGTCATGCAGGAGTCGGCCCAGGCCGCGCTCTCTTACGCACGCGCCCATGCCGGCGAGCTCGGTATCGGCGACGGCTGGTTCGCCGGCCACGACCTCCATCTGCACGTCCCCTCGGGCGCGGTGCCCAAGGACGGGCCCTCGGCCGGTATCACGATGGCGACCTCGATCGTCTCGCTGGCGACGCAGCGACCGGTTGCCGGCGACCTGGCCATGACCGGCGAGATCACGCTCACCGGGCAGGTGCTTCCGATCGGAGGACTGCGCGACAAGCTGCTGGCGGCGCAGCGGGCCGAGATCAAGCGCGTGATAGTGCCGCGCGAGAACGAGCCCGATCTGGAAGACCTGCCCACTGAGACCAGGCAGGCGCTCGAGCTGATTTTCGTTGACAGCGTGGGCGAGGTGCTCGCAGCCGCGCTCGAGCCGAGCAGCGAAGCGGCCCCCGGCGCGATCACGCGAATCGAGCGTGAGGCCGCCTCGGTCAAGGCTCTCAGCGCGAGCCGCAAGAGAGGTAAAAAATGAGGGAGACTTTGCGGGACGACCTCGAAGCTTCAATCCTGTACGGTGGAACGAGACGAAGGACTTGGAAATGACCATGTGCGAGCGATGCAAGGGGAAAGCGATGAACAAGAAAACGGAGAGGCTTTCGGACGCTGCCACGAATGTGCGCCCCTACGTCGAGCGCGCGCTCAAGGACGAGGAGCTGCGCGACAACGTACGTCAGGCGTTCCAGGCCGCTAAAGAGGTGTACGGAGAGCTCGTCTCAAAGGGGCAGATCTCGAAGGCCGCGACGCACGCCGTGACCGACCGTGAGGTTCAGGAGAACCTGCGCACGGCCGTTGACGAGCTGCGCCACGCGGCCGCGCGCATACAGGGCGAAGAGGGGGAAGCACACCGCGGCCGGAACACGGCGCTGCTGATGAGCGGAATCGCGCTCGGAATCCTGTTCAACCCGGTCACCGGGCCGCAGGCCAGGGCCTGGTTGCGCGAGACCGTGCTGGGACCGATGGATGAGATCGAGTACACACCGGGCGACGACTCCGCCTCGGGCGACGGCGCGGCCGCCTAGCGCCGGCTCGAGTTTTCGCCTCGGTCCGAAAACTGCGCGGGCCGGTACTAGTCGCGCTGCTTTGCCGGCTTCGGCGAGTTGAGCAGGGTCGCCAGCGAGCGGTTGTTGATACGCGGCAGCGCCGAGATGTCGGTCGAGTGCAGGAGCACGGCACCGGGCTGCTGCTTGCTCACGCCGGCTGCGATCTGCTTTGCCCAGGAGGTCGTACCTTCGGGGAAGGCGACGTCGTGGAGGACCTGAAGACCGCGAAGCCACTCGTAGGGGTCGACGGCACTCCCGTCGTATCCGAGCGAGAGCAGCGCCACCGGGTGAGCCTCGAAGTGGAGATGCGGCGGGGTGGTGATCGCGTCGCCGGAGTTCCCGACGAAGCCGAGCACCGCGCCCGCCTTGACGTGGAGGCCGTTCAGCGCCAGGGGAGAAAAGGCCGAGAGGTGCGCGTAGTAGAACTGGTTGCCGGCCTTGTCGCGCAGCCAGAAACGATTCCCGCCCAGGTTGTTCCAGCCAACCGAGAACACCGTTCCATCCGCGACCGCGAGTAGCGGCGTGCCCATCGGAGCGAAGATGTCGATCCCGTGATGCCAGCCGGTATCAGCCCTGGGCGCGTTGAAAGAGTCCGAGTAAAAGGCCTGCCCGTAGACGGGGAATACGTGCCCCTTGCGGCTGATCTTGGGCTCCAGGCCGGAGGGGATCGGCTGAACCTTGCCGCTACCCGAGCCGGCGTGCTTGCCGGGGTTGGTCGACGTCTTTCCGGTGCTCGTTTTGGGCTTGTCGGGCTGAGGGCCGGGCTTCGGCATCGTGACAGTCGTCGTCTGCTTCTCGGATTGAGCGAAGGCGTTAGCCCAACCGATGACGATCTCGCTTCCCGCCGGAAGCCCGCCGTGGGCAACAACAACATGCAGATCGAGAGCCAGCATCGACTGGTGACGCCCCTTGGTGTCCGGGTCGCCGCCGCTGGAGGTATCCACCAGAGTCTGCATGTAGCCCCAATCGCCCAGCTGAACTTTGCCGCTCGGGGTGATTGTGATCGGCTGGCCGAGATAGGTGACTCCGCTGACGACCGTCTCGTCGACGCTGCCGTTTGCCTCTTCAGGCGTGGCGGCGGCGATCGCGGAGGCGACGACGCGCCCGATCGAGATCTCTCCGTTGAAGAGCCGAATACCGGACAGCTCGCTCGTTGCCATGCCGGTGGCCGCGCCTCCCGTGGCGGTCGCGTTCGCGCTCGCCGTCGTCGAGTCGGCGCTGAGGACCAGGCCGTCGGCCGGATACCTGAAGGTCGTGCTTGGGAGCGTCTGATCTGGAGGCGAAGATGCCACTGGCGTGGCGAAGACGCCCTGTCCCGGCACCGATATCTTGATTGCGTAGGCGCTCGCCTCGGCGCCCGCCTCGGACGTGGTCGACACGGCGTAGGCCGTGGCAGCGGCGAGTAGAAGCCCGATCGGCAGAATCAAGATGAGCCGGCGTCGCCGCATGTAACCCATTATTGGCAAAACCTCGGCCAGCCGCTTGAAGAACGACACCTTGTCGGGCACGGCCCGAGCAACTACCGTTGTCAGCCATGCAGCTCGCGCTCAATCTCAATCTCGCCTCGATCGCCTGGATTGCGATTCCGCTGGGAGCGCTCACGACCGTCTCGACGCTGCTCGGCGGCGCCGTGGCGCTTCGTTACCGAAAGCAGATGGGCACGATCATCGCGCTCACCGGCGGCGTGGTCGTCGCGGTCGCTCTCTTCGACGTGCTGCCCGAGGCGATCGACACGGTGAAGGACTCCGACCTCGTGACGACGCTCGTCGGCGTCGGCTTTCTCGCTTTCTTCCTGGCCGAGCGCTTCGTCGTGCTTCATCACCGCGACGAGGCCGAGCAGGTCAAGGCGCACGCGCAGGTGGGCGCTCTCGGCGCGGCCGGGCTCTCAGTTCACAGCTTCATCGACGGTCTCGGTATCGGGCTCGCCTTCAGCCTCAACACCAAGATCGGCCTGCTCGTCTTCCTGGCCGTTATCACCCACGACTTCGCCGACGGCTTCAACACGGTCTCCTTCGTGCTCAGGCAGTCGGAGAACCGGCGCCAGGCGATTCGCTGGCTCGCCGCCGATGCGCTCGCGCCTCTCATCGGCGCCAGCGTCGGTTCCTCGCTCAGCATCTCCGAGCACAAGCTCGGCTACCTGCTCTCGCTCTACGTCGGCTTCTTCCTCTTCATCGGCGCCACCGACCTGCTGCCGCACGCGCATGAGCACCCGTCGATCAAGAAGGTGGCTCTCACCGTGGCCGGCTTCGTCTTCGTCTTCGTGATCAGTCTGGCCGGGGCTCGGTAGAGGCGTTTGTGGAGATCTACGTCAAACTACTCGACGAAGGAGTCGATGCTTGGCGCCCAGCCCGAGCCGAGCACCTTCAAGGCAACGTCTACAGGATCATCGATCAGCCGTACGATCGCGGGACCGAGAACTGGCAATTCGAGCCCGGCGACGAGGTCATCTGCGAGCTGGTCGATTCGAGCGACGGCCAGATTCTCGCGGCAACCGGTCTAGCGCCTAGGTCGTAAGTCGCCCAGTCACGCTCGGGCAAGGCACTTTTTTACGCGCGTTCGCCGCGTAGAGCTCGTTCCAATTGACGACCCGCCGACTGGGTGCGATCGGTGAGTGCGAGGCTAGGACGCAGCGCCCGAGTTCGTAGCCGGCGGCTACGGATACGACCGAGGACGACGCATCGCGCCGCCGAGCGCGGCCAGGCGGTGGAGTGCTTCAGTTGGAACTAGCTCTGATAGCCCGCCAGCCCAGCTCGAGCGCGATAAGGATCATCAGTACGCCGAACAGTCGCTGGAGCGAGCCGGGTGCCAGCCTCTCGGCCAGAAGGCCGCCGGCGACGACCCCGGCGAGCGAGCCGAGCCCGAGCTTCCAGACCGGGCGCCAGCGGATGTTTCCGTAGCGGCTCTGGCGCCAGCTGCCGACGAGCACCACCGGGACGATCGCAAGCAGCGAGGTCGCCTCGGCCTGATGCTGGTCGAGTCCGAGCATCAAGAGCGCCGGAACGAAGAGGATGCCGCCGCCGACCCCGAACAGTCCGGCCAGAACGCCGGCGGCCGCGCCGATCGCGATTGCCAGAGCGATCGTCATCCGATCACCAGCTTCAGCCCGATCGCGGCTAAAAGGACGGCGAACAACGCGGTAAGAACGCGGTTCTGCAGCCGCTGCTGGAAAGCGGTGCCGAGTATCGCTCCCGCCGCGGCGGGAATGCCCACCAGCAGGGCGTATAGCACGTGCACCTCGCCGTACCAGGCGTAGAAGATCGCGCCGGCCGCGGCCGTGATCCCGATCGCCGCGAGCGACGTGGCGGCAGCTACCTTCGACTTGTACCCGAGCCAGATCAGGCCCGGAACGATGACCGTGCCGCCGCCGACTCCGAACAACCCGCCGTAGAAGCCGGCGAAAAGACCAATGAGAACGATCGCCACCGTCGTATCCTAGAGACGCTATGGAATCGAACCGCCTTATCGCAGAGCTCGCCGCAGAGCCCAGGCGCGCCGCGCTCTTCCTGGACGTCGATGGAACCCTCGCGCCGATCGTGAACCGCCCGGAGGATGCGCGAGTGCCGGACGAGACCCGCTCGTTGCTGCGCGAGCTGGCCCCTCGCTACGGACTGGTCGCCTGCGTCAGCGGGCGCTCCAGCGGCGATGCCCGGCGCATCGTCGGCGTCGAGCAGCTTCTATACGTCGGGACGCACGGGCTCGAGCTGGCGCCCGGCGCGGCCGTCTGGCGCGAGCAGATCGAGCGCTTCGCGGTCACCGTCGACTGGCCGCCCGAGTGGATCGAGGACAAGGGCCTTTCGCTCTCGCTGCACTATCGCCAGTCGCCCGAGCCCGAGCAGTCGCACCTGGCGCTGAAGAGAGTCGCCGAGGCGGCGGAGGAGGTGGGCCTGCGCGCCCGTTTCGGGCGCATGATGCTCGAGATCCTGCCGCCGGTCGAGGCCGACAAGGGGACCGCCGTTCGCTCGCTGCTGGAACAGCGCGGGCTCGAGCGGGCTCTCTACGCGGGCGACGACACGACCGACCTCGACGCCTTCCGCGCTCTCGAAGGCCTGGAGCTGGGAGTCTGCGTCGCTCTCACTTCGAGCGAGGCGCCTGCGGCCTTGATCGAGGCGGCCGACATCGTCCTGGCCGGGCCGGACGAGCTCGCCCAGCTGCTACGAGCCCTCTAAGAAGACGGCGCTTGCAGAGCCTGCTCGATCGCCTGCCAGGTCAGGCGGATGTCCCGCTCGCTGGTGCGGGCGTTGCCGATCGCCCAGCGGATCACGAACTGGTCGCGCAGGCGCGTGTGCGAGAGGAAGGCGACGCCGCTGGAGTTGAGGCGCTCGAGTAGCGCCTCGTTCGTCTCGTCCGAAGCCTTGAGACGGAAGCAAACGGTCGAGAAGGGCCGCGGCGCGCAGAGCTCGAAGCGATCGTCGCCGCGAACCAACTCTTCGACCAGCTCGGCCAGCTCAACGGAGTTTCGGATCGCCTTCTGCAGGCCCTCGCGACCGTACCAGCGCAGCACGGCCCAGAGCTTGAGCGCCCGCATGCGCCGGCCCAGCGCCGGCCCGTACTCCATCAGGTTGATCGCGTCCTCGGGCGTGCGCAGGTACTCGGGCACGAGGCTGAAGGCGGCGCGCAGGTCGTCGGGACGCGCGGTGAACAGGCAGGAGCAATCCATCGGCGTGAGCAACCACTTGTGCGCGTTGACGACAAAGGAGTCGGCCAGCTCGATTCCGTCGAGCGCCCAGCGAAACTCGGGGCAGACCGCCGCCGAAGCGCCGTAGGCGCCGTCCACGTGCAGCCAGGCGCCGTGCTCCTTGCACAGGCGCCCGATCTCGCGCAGCGGATCGACCGAAGTCGTCGAGGTCGTTCCGACCGTGGCCGTGACGGCACAGACATCGCCCTTGGCCAGCTCCATCTCCAGCGCACCCGTGCGCATGCGGAAGGCGTCGTCTACCGGAATCGTGCGTAGCTCGAGCTCGAGCAGGCGGCAGGCCTTGGCGACCGAGGAGTGCGCCTCCTCCGAGCAGAGAACCGCTCGGCGTCCGCCGCCGGCCTCGCGCGCCGCGGCCAGAGCCGAGAGAGTGGAGGTCGAGGCCGTGTCTTCGATGTGCCCGAACCACTCGCGCGGCAGGCCAAGCAGCTGCCCGAGCCAGTCGAGCGCCAGCTGCTCGAGCTCGGTCGCGGCCGGCGAAGAGCGCCAGAGCATCGCGTTCACGTTCAGCGAGGCGATCAGCATCTCGGCCAGGATTCCCGGCTCGGAGGTGGTGGTAGGGAAGTAGGCGAAGAAGCGCGGGTGATTCCACTGCGTCAAGCCGGGCAGCAGGATTCGCTCCAGATCCTCGAGCACGGCCGAGAAGGGCTCGCCCTGCTCGGGCGGCTCGCTGGGAAGCTGCGCCTGCACCTCACCCGGCTCGACCTGGGCGAGCACGGGCAGCTGCGGTAGGCGTTCGAGAAAGCTCGCAATCCACTCGCTCGTCGCCGCCGCGCTGGCGCGAAAGCTCAGCAGCTCTTCGGAGCGCTCAGGATCTGTCTCCAGGGGCGTGTGTTCACTACCTGCTCGCTCGTCAGCCATGCTCTCCTCGCTTGTGACAGGGCCAACTCGATGCTCATCAGAGTCACCGTCCGGTGCCCGTCGCTTGAGATAACGATCTTAGCCCCTGCCTCGCCGGCAAGTCGGGCATGCGTGTCGCGCAGGTCGAGCCGATCGGGCTGACCGTTCATCTCCAGAGCCGTTCCCGTCTCGACCGCCCTGGCCACCAGGCGCTCGATATCCACCTGCGGCTGGCGCCCGCCGATCTTCCGCGCCGTGGGATGCGCGATGCAATCCACGTGCGGGTTGTCCATCGCGCCGAGGATGCGCTCGGTCGGGCTCCGCTCGAACGAGGTGTGGATGGCCGCCAGCACCCAGTCCAGCCGCGCCAGCTGCTCGTCGGGGAGATCGAGCGAGCCGTCGGCCCGGATCGCCGACTCCACTCCGGCGAGGATGCGGAAGGGCGCCAGCCTCTTGTTCAGCGCCTCGACCTGCTCGAGCTGGGCGTCGAGCCGTCCCTCGCGCAGCCTGTCGCCGTGATCGCTGATGGCGATGTACTCGTAGCCGCGCTCGATCGCGGCGAGCGCCATCTCCTCGATCGAGGCGCGCCCGTCCGACCAGTTGGAGTGGACGTGCAGGTCGCCGCGCAGGTCGCCGGGCTCGATCAGCCGCGGCAGAGTGTCGTTGCAAGCCGCCGCGAGCTCGCCCGCCCCCTCCCGCAGCTCGGGCGGGATGTAGGCGTAGCCGAGGTATTCGTAGAGATCCTCCTCGCTCGCGAAGCGCGCGATCTCGCCCGTCTCGACCGTGGTGACGCCGTACTCCGAGATCGACAGGCCGCGGCGAACCGCGTCCTCGCGCAGGTCGACGTTGTGCTGCTTGGAGCCGGTGAAGTGCTGGAGGACGTTGCCGTACGCCTCCGGCACGACGACGCGCAGATCGAAGTGGAGGCCGTTTCGCCCCACCACCTCGGCCTTGGTCTCGCCGGCCCCGACGACCTCGGACACCCAGTCCATGGCGGTGAACTTCTCGATCAAGAGCGCCGGCTCGGCCGCGGTGGCGATCAGGTCGATGTCGTGCACGGTCTCGCGCCGGCGCCTGACGCTGCCGGCCTCCGAAACGCGAACCGCTTCCGTCAGCCCCGCGATCTGGTCGCGGACCTCCAGCGCCGCCGGCAGCGCCTGTCCCAGCAACACCCTCTCCTCGACCCGTCCGGCGGCGTCCTCGAGCGCCTTCAGCACCTTCGCCTCGATCGAGGCGCCCAGCCCGGGCAAGGTTCGCAGCCGCTCCTGCTCGGCCGCCCGGCGCAGTTCTTCCGGCGTCGTCAGCCCCAGCTCGAGCCAGAAGCGCGCCGCGGTCTTCGGCCCGATGCCCGGCAGCCGCAGGAAGGAGACGACCCCGGCCGGGATGCGCTGCTCGCGCTCGGCCAGGGCGTGGATCTTTCCGTCCCGCGCGATCTCGCGGATCTTGCCTTCGATCGTCTTGCCGATTCCGGGGAGCTCGGTGGCCTTCCCGGCCAGGGCCAGCTCGACCAGCGAGTGCGAGCTGTCCCCTATCTCCTTGGCGGCGCGGCGGTAGGCGTTGATGCGGAAGCTGTCGCCTCCTTCGAGCTCGATCAGATCGGCGAGCAGCTCGAACTGAGCGGCAACGTCGCTGTTGGAGGGAGCCGCTGGGGACATGGCACCGATGTTATGCCCTTACCCGCCACTGCAGACCCGGTCGAAAGCCGCACGGAGCCGAGCCAAGATCAGTCCACGCGAATAGCTCCAGCGCTCGTCGCGCGGCCGGGGGCTACCCGCACCGGGGCTCGGGAGCTGGCTCGATCGGAGACACCCACTGGTAGACGGTACGGTTCGAGCATGGCCGGCGAACCTACCGCGCCCGTTCGCACGCGACCCTCCGGACGAGTCTGGCTGGTCGCCGCCTGCGCGATCGGAGTGATCGTCTTTCTGGCGGTCGTTCTCCCGGGCGTCCTCGACGTCAAGCACAGCGAGCGTACGTACGTGATCTCGGCCCCGATCGAACGCGTCGTCTTCGATTCCAAGGGCACAGCCGGCGTCGAGATCTCACCGAGCAGCGACGGCAAGGTGCACGTTCTGCGTAAATCGTCGATCTCCAGAGATTCGCGGCTGCGCGAACAGCGACACGTCGCCGGCAAGACGCTCACGCTCAGGTCCTCCTGCACGGGCAGCCGGCTGGGCGTGCTCAGGCGCTGCGACTTCCACTATCACCTGCGCGTCCCGAAAAAGGTTGCGCTCTCCGTGCGCGTGCACTTCGGACGAGTCACCATCCACGGGATTCGAGGCCGGCTCGATTTCAAGTCCGACGCCGGCGATCTCGTGGGCTACGGATGTCATGCGCGCGCCTATCTCTCGGTCACCTTCGGCCAGATCGACTACCGCGACACCTGTGTTCCCACGATCGTTCACGCCCGAGTGAAAGGCGGCGACATCACACTGACCGTTCCGGCCGGTCGTTATGACGTTCATGCCGCGCGCCACGCCCAGCGACCGTTCGAGAACATCATCCAAGACCCCGCGTCGCGCAGTGTGATCGACGTCGGCATCACCTGGGCCGGTTCGATTCAAATCAAGGGAGCGAGACGATGAGCGGAGAGCGGCAGCTCAGCCTGACCCTCATTCGCGAACCGCGGCAGAGAGAGCAGGTGCCCGGCCTCACGCGACGATCGCTCCCACGCGTTCTCTTCGACGCATTCAAGTCGGGCCTCTACATCCTGCTCAGCTTCCCGCTCGCCATCGCCTATATCACCTTCTTTTCGACCGGGATCGGCGTCGGTTTCGGGCTCCTCGTCGTTCTCGTCGGCTTCGTGATCCTCGCCTTCGTCGTCTTCTCGGCGGCGCTGGCGATGCGGCTCGAACGTTGGCTCGCCATCCATCTGCTCTCGGCCCAGATCCCTCCCCTGAACCTGCGCCGCTCGCGGGCCGGAGACTCGCCCGAGCAGAAGCTCGCGCTGTCCAGAAGCGGCTGGCGCGCGTTTCTCGCGCTTGTCAGGGGATACCTCGCCAACGCCGCACTCTGGAAGGGGCTCGTGCTGCTGTTGATCAAGCTGCCGCTGACAGTGGTGGCCTTCGTGCTGGCGCTGATTCCCGCCTCACTGACGCTCGGCTTCGCCTCGGCGCCGCTTCTCGGCTACTTCAACGCCGGCTGGAGCGTCGAGTTGACCGACGGCGGCGCCTGGGTCACCGCGCTGATGGCGATCCCCTCGGCCATCGTCACGATCGGGGTGCTCGACGGTCTCGGCTCGGTCATGCGCCGCCTCACCACCTTCTTCCTCTCCTCGCCGCCGCCGGCCGACCAGCTCGTGCGCGACTCGTTGGCCGAGGGGCTCGGCGACGAGTCGCTGACGATCGCCTACTGGCTGCCCGAGCGCGAGATCTTCGTCGACGACGACGGGCACGAGGTGCAGATCTCGGCGGCGACGGCATCGGGCCGGGTCTGGACTCCGGTCGAGCATGACGGCAAGCTGATCGCGGCCATCATCCACCGGCCCGACCTGGCCAACACCGACATCGTCCAGACGGCCGGCACCGCCGCCGTGCTGCAGCTCGAGAACGAGCGCCTGCGAGCCGATCTGAAGGCCCGGCTGGACGAGCTTCGCGCCTCACGCGCCCGCATCGTCGAGGTCTCCGACGCGGAGCGGAGGAGATTGGAGCGAAACCTCCACGACGGGGCGCAGCAACAGCTCGTGGCGCTCGCGCTTCAGCTTCGCCTGGCGCGCAACAAGACGACCGACGAGGAGAGCGCGAAACTCATCGACGGCGCGCTCGAACAGCTCGACCAGGCGCTCTCGGAACTGCGAGAGCTGGCGCGCGGAATCCATCCGGCCATCCTCAGCGACCGCGGTCTCGACGCCGCCGTGAAGGCTCTTGCCGAACGCCAGCCTCTGCCGACCGAGGTGGAGTTCGAGGTGAAGCACGAGCTGGAGCCGTCGGTCGAGGCGACCGCGTATTTCGTCGTCGCCGAGGGACTGACCAACATCGGTAAGTACGCCGGCGCCGAGCTGGCTACCGTGCGCGTGCGCGAACGAGACGGCGAGCTCGAGGTCGAGGTCTCGGACGACGGCTGCGGCGGCGCCGACGCCAGCAAGGGAACCGGGCTGCACGGCCTGGAAGAACGGCTGCGCGCCCTGGACGGAACGCTCGCCGTCGAGAGCAAGCCCGGCGAGGGGACGCGCTTGTTAGCCCGCATTCCACTGCGCGAGAACGCGCCGGAAGAAAACGGCGAGCCCGAAGCGGACGGCGAGCCCGCAGATGAGGAATGATTCGGGCGTGCACGCCTGCGTCTGCCTTCCCACCTACAACGAGCGCGAGAACCTGGAGCCGATGCTTCGCGCCCTTGGCGAGGTGCTCGGCCCTGACGATCGCGTGCTGGTCATCGATGACGACTCCCCGGACGGCAGCGGCGAGATCGCCGATCGCCTGAAGACGGAGCTCGGCTTCGTCGAGGTGCTTCACCGCGAGCGCAAGGAGGGCCTCGGCCGCGCCTACATCGCCGGCTTCGCCTGGGCGCTGGAGCACGGCGCCGAGTTGGTGCTGGAGGTGGACTGCGACTTCTCGCACAACCCGGCCGACGTGCCGCGCCTGATCGAGGCCGCCGCGGAGACCGATCTCGTGCTCGGCTCGCGCTACGTCTCCGGCGGCGGCACCCGCAACTGGAGCCGGATAAGACGCATCATCTCGACCGGTGGCTCGTTCTATGCTCGAACGCTCCTGCACGTGCCGATCCACGACCTGACCGGCGGCTTCAAGTGTTACCGGCGCAAGGTGCTGGAGACGATCGAGCTGGACACGATCTCGGCGCGCGGCTACGCGTTCCAGATCGAGACGACATACCGGACTCTGCGCGCCGGCTTCCGCGTAAAGGAGATTCCGATCATCTTCTCCGACCGTGCGGCCGGGGGTTCCAAGATGGGCAAACGGATCGTGCTCGAGGCGATCTGGAAGGTGCCGCTGATGAAGCTGGGGCGCTGGCGGCCGGCGGCCCGCTAGCGGAAGTGATCCCAGCCCGATAGCTCGACCGGCTCACCATCGCGAAGAAAGACCACACCCTCGCCCTCCTCGCAGCGGCCGATCACGCTGAAGCGACCCGCCTCCGGAACG
>Ga0209540_10002265_pt1 | contig 13741 bp, 13 predicted proteins | sample BarGraIncu01121A_FD_184501 | JGI IMG/M metagenome (GOLD analysis project Ga0209540, IMG submission 184501) | Arctic peat soil microbial communities from Barrow, Alaska - Barrow Graham LP Incubations 011-21A (SPAdes) (version 2) | ecosystem: Environmental > Terrestrial > Soil > Wetlands > Peat... | reverse complement strand
CAAAGAGTCTGCTGGAGGAACATCGCATAAAATTTTCAAATCGCTCACACCCCATTCCACGCATCAAGACCCTATCAACATTGGGCTAAACTGGTGTGCGCTCCTCCAATACCCGGACAGTAGTGATATTCACCGGCCCCCTGCGTCGAATAAACAACCTCCGAAGTAATCACGTCCACGACGTTCAAATTCACCTTGGAATAGGCCACCTGCTTCTTGCCGCTGCCGAGGATGCCAAACAATTCCCGGTCACCGACTTCCTTGCGGCCGAATTCCGTGACTTCACCGGTGATAATGTAATTGGCCCCCTTCAGCTTCAGTTGCTGGCCATTGATGGAGGCCTCATTCGTTAGCGACTGCATGTTGTCACGGTCCACCACAACGAAACGTCCGGTTTGTTGCAGGTCGGTGATGAGGATGGTCTTGGCCTGTCCGCCCAGCCGGTCCACACCGTCCGAGAAGAGACCGCGCATATAGGACGAATGATTGTCACAGTTCCCCACCATCAATGTGCTCTTGGAACCGTTGTAGGGGGTGCCCGCCGATGCCACGGTCTCGGGTTTGATCGCCTGATGCGATTCAGTCGCGCAACCGGCCAGGCCGGCGCCAACGAGCATCGCCAAAAATAAATGACTGAGTGTTTGAAACGTTTTCATGCGACTGTCCTTTCTGTTGTTAGATGCGAGCCCGGCCAAATTTTTAAAATCTTAATTCCAGACCTTCTTGACTAAGCTAGATTTATGACGCTTAAAAGTAAAGTCCTGTTTAATCGGCTGTTTAATTGGCGGTCCAAGCCCGGCGGAAATCTGAAAATGGGGTCTCGCGGAGCTCGACCCTCCGAATGAAAAACGCCTTTCTGCCTTTGTTTCTGTGTTGTTTAATTCACGCTGTCTTGCGCCTTTTGTCCACCCTCCGCAGTACTGCTACGGAGGACGGGCGCCTTTTGCGGCAAGGTTTTCGTGTGCTTCGTGTATTTCGCGGTTCAAAATTGAATTGTCCCTGGCTCTGTTTCGCGGCAATCTTATGGTTCCTATGCAGCAGGTAAACCTTGGCATGATTGGCGGCGGCACCGTGGGCAGCGGCGTGTTTCACGCGCTCCAACTCAACGGCGACCTCATGGCCTCGCGCATCGGCGTCAAGGTCAACGTCCGCAAGGTCGCCGTGAAGGCCTTCAACGAACCGCGGCCGTATCCGATTTCGCGTTCGCTCATGACGACCGACTGGCAGAGCGTCGTCAACGACCCGCAGGTGGACATCGTCACCGAACTCGTCGGCGGCACGGGCATCGCCCGGACGATGGTCCTGACCGCGCTCAAGCTCGGAAAACCGGTCGTCACGGCCAACAAGGCATTGCTGTCCGCGCACGGCGAGGAACTGTTTGCCGCGGCCAAGAAATACGGCGCGAATTTGTATTACGAGGCCAGCGTTTGCGGCGGCATTCCCATCATCAAATCGCTGCGCGAAGGTTTTGTCGGCAACCGCATCAACGCGCTGTACGGCATCGTCAACGGCACCTGCAATTACATCCTCACCCGGATGAAGCTGGAAGGCGCGGACTTCGCCGCCGTGCTCGCCGACGCGCAAAAGCACGGTTACGCCGAGACGCCGCCCGACCTGGACATTGACGGCCACGACGCCGCGCACAAAATCGGCATTCTTGCGTCACTCGCGCACGGTTTCTGGGTGAACCCGAAAAAAATCCACGTCGAGGGCATCCGGCAGATCAGCGCGCTCGACATCAAATTTGCCGGCGAACTGGGGTACACGATCAAACTTTTGGGAATCATCAAGCGGATCGGCGGCGGCTGCCAGGTGCAGGTTTCGGTTTACCCGACGCTCGTGCCAAACGCACATGTTCTCGCCAGTGTGAACCACGTTTTCAACGCCGTGTTTGTGCGCGGCGACATCGTCGGCGACACGTTGTTTTACGGACGCGGCGCCGGCAAGGACGCCACGGCGAGCGCGGTGCTCAGTGATTTGGCGGACGCGGCGCTGGACTTGAAGTCGGGCAGCAAACAGCGCGTGCCGCCGTTTGTGCCGCACGAATGCGCCGGGGCGGTCGTGCCGATTGAAAACGTCGTGTCGCAATATTTCCTCCGGCTCAATGTCGTGGACCGTCCGGGGACGCTGGCGAAAATCGCCGCCATTTTCGGCGCGGCGAAAATCGGGATTTCATCCGTCATCCAGCCCGAAGGCCACGAAGACAAAAGCGTGCCGCTGATTTTTATGCTGCACTATGCCACCAACGGCGCGGTCAACGGCGCATTGAAAAAAATCGGCCGGCTGCCGGTCGTCAAAGGCAAACCGGTGATGCTGCGCGTGGAAAATTTTGAGTGACTTATATCGGCGAATTGCCTTTTGAAGTGAATTCAGCCATCTTAAAGGCATGAGCAACAAGCAGCTTGCCTTGAAAACGATTGAGCGGCTGCCTGACGGATGCGAGTTTGGATGCCATCGCGCAGCGGTTGGAGTTCGTCGCCGGAATTCGCAAGGGACTGGATCAAATCAAGAAAGGCGAGACCGTGCCGCATGAAGAGGTTAAGGCCTGGGTTGCATCATTCAATTATTCGTAGCATAGTGACTTTATGACGGCCAAACGAATGGTGCTGGAAACCGTGGAGCAACTCCCGGATGACGCGAGTTTCGAGGAGATCAGCAAACGCCTCGAAGTGGTTGCCGCCATCCAAAAAGGTTTGGATTCGCTCGACCGCGGTGAAGGCAAGTCCATTGACGAAGTTGAAAAACTCGTGGCCACATGGACTACAAGGTAATCTTCTCCGGGCCGGCCATTGATGATCTCGAAAACATTGTCCGCTTCATTGCCCGCGACAACCCGGAGGCGGCGGCGCGGTTCGGCGGAAAACTGATCGGGAGCGTCCGGCATCTGTCAAAATTTCCACGTTCTGGCCGTGTCGCCTCCCGAACAAAATGACGAGCATGTCCGGGAAATCATTTTCAAGCCGTATCGGATTTTCCACCGGGTGAAGGATAAAACACATGTCGTTGAAATCATCCGTTTCTGGCACGCCGCACGAGGCAATCCGGAAATTTGATTTTCAATTGCATACTGCAAATTCAACACTTTTCAAACGCTTCGCCCCTGACTATGCTTCCGCTCCCGATTTGAGTTTCACCGGAAGTTTTGCCGGTGCGGTTAAATTTTATGGCGTTGATTGTTCAAAAATATGGCGGCACGTCGGTGGGCAATCCCGACCGCATCAAAAATGTCGCGGCGCGCGTGGCTAAATACCGCGCCAAAGGCGACCAGATCGTCGTGGTCGTCTCGGCAATGAGCGGCGTGACGGATAATTTGATCAAGCTGGCCAAGGAAATCATGCCGCTGCCGAATGAACGCGAGATGGACGTGCTGCTCGCGACCGGCGAACAGCAAACCATCGCGCTCACGGCCATGGCGCTGCACGCGCTGAACGTGCCCGCGGTATCGCTCACCGGCGCGCAAGCGGGCATCGTCACCGACGTGGTCCACACCAAGGCCCGGATTCACAACATCACGCCGAAGAAAGTCCACGAGCTTCTGAAACAGGGCAATGTCGTCATCGTCGCCGGTTTCCAGGGCGAGACGCCCGAAGGCCAGATCACGACGCTGGGCCGCGGCGGGTCGGATTTGACGGCCATTGCGCTCGCCGCCGCGCTCAAGGCCGACCTCTGCCAGATTTACACGGACGTGGACGGCGTCTATACCGCCGACCCGCGCATCGTGCCGACCGCGAAGAAGCTGCAGGAGATTTCCTACGACGAAATGCTCGAACTCGCGAGCCTCGGCGCGAAGGTGATGCAGAGCCGCTCGGTTGAATTTGCCAAAAAATTTGGAGTGGTTTTTGAAGTCCGCTCCAGCTTGAATGACAACCTAGGAACCATTGTGAAAGAAGAAACCAAAAGCATGGAAGGCGTCGTTGTGCGCGGCGTCTCGCTCGACAAAAACCAGGCCAAAGTCACACTCGTCGGCGTGCCCGACAAACCCGGCGTGGCGGCGCGCATTTTCAAGGCGCTCGGTGACGCGGCGGTCAATGTGGACATGATCGTGCAAAACGTCAGCCATGGCAGCCCCGACAAAGTCGGGGCGACCGACCTTTCGTTCACCATGGACAAGCCGGATTTGCTCAAGGCGCAAAAGGTCATTGAGGGCTTGAAAAAGGAACTCGGCTTCCGCGACGTGCTGACCACCGAGAAAATCGGCAAGCTGTCCATCGTCGGTGTCGGTATGAAGAGCCACACCGGGGTCGCCGCAATACTGTTTGAAACGCTGGCAAAGGAAGGCGTGAACATTGACATGATCTCCACGAGCGAAATCAAAATTTCCGTCGTGATTGATTTGGCGAAGGGCGAAGCCGCGATGAAAGCCGTCCACGCGGCGTTTATCGGGTAGAGAGCCGGACGGAACAATTGCCGTCAGCACTTCCTGCCCCGGCGGCTCGTTATTTCGGCTCGATGGCAATCAGCCACAGGTCCGTTTTGCCCAGTTTATGGCCGACATGAGTCGTGGCGCCGCGCCAGGCGATCTCGCCGGTTTTCAAGGTGGCATTTTCCTTCCGGCCATCCGGCAGGACGTGCTCCAGTTCCGCGCCCGAGAGGCAAATTATGACGCGGTCGTGATGGCGGTGCAGCGGTTCGCTCTTTCCCGCCGCCATTTGAATGTCGTAAACCCGCCCATACTGGTTCTCGAACAGCACCTTGTAATCCAGCGCCAGCCCCGCCCTGCCCCAAGTCTCCGAACCGCCCTGGCCGAGGTACCCAGTCCAAACGACCCGCAGGGCCACAGAACCGGCGTTCTTCATGGTTCCAGACTGCGGCGGCTGAAAAACAACATCGCCACGCTTGACGGCTTCCGTCCGGGGCTTTCCTTGGGACGGGGTTGTTTCAACCGATCCGGCGTCGAGATAGACCACGACGCCAGCGCGTTCACCCGGCAAAGACAGGGCCTCGCCCGGCGCCAGGGTTTGCTCCACAACCAGCACCTTGTCATTGCGAACCTTTTCGGTCTGGTCGCCCGCCAGCACAATCGTGGCGGGAAGCAAAACCAAGGCAAGTCCGCAAAACCAGCTTCGAGAAGTTCCGGATATCCAGGCTCTCATGCAGGCAAGGTTAGTGAGCCCGGCTGTCTTCGTCGAGCATGACCTTCCTAACCGTAATGTTCCCAGATGCGCGTCGCCGGCACACTCCGACAGATTCCCGAAAGACGCAGATTAAAAACCATTTGACGTGACCGGATGTGATGGTTACCTTGCCGTCGTGAATCGTAATTTGAATCTGAACCTGTTGCTGAACGCGCTGCGGTTGCGCCGCGCGGCGGTCGGGTTCTGATTGCGTCACGAAATTTATCGAACCCCACTGCCAAACGGCGGTGGGGGTTTTGTTTTTAACCACGGATGAACACGAACAACATGCAAAACCGAAACCCGAATTCCGAAACTCGAAAGAAGGCCGAAGCCCGAATTCCGAAAGCTTGCAGTTTCGATTCTCGGATTTCGGTTCTCGAATTTCGGATTTCCACATGGTTTACCGCTACAAATTAGGAACAACATGCACAAACAACCGTCGAAAAAATATCGTCCGTTCCCGCCGGTCAGCCTGCCCGACCGGCAGTGGCCGAACCGCGTCCTTACCCACGCGCCCATCTGGTGCAGTGTGGATTTGCGCGACGGCAATCAGGCGCTCGCCGTGCCGATGAACGTCGGCCAGAAACTTGAGCTGTTCCAGACGCTGGTGAAATGCGGCTTCAAGGAAATCGAAGTTGGTTTCCCGTCCGCATCGAATACCGAGTTCGCGTTCAACCGCCGGCTCATCGAGGAAAAACGCGTGCCGGACGACGTGTGGCTCCAGGTGCTCGTGCAGGCGCGTGAAGATTTGATTGAGCGCACTGTTGAATCGCTGGTCGGCGCGAAGAAGGCCATTATTCATCTTTACAACTCGACCTCCCCCGCCCAACGCCGCGTCGTGTTCGGCAAATCGAAGGAGGAAATCGTCGGGGTCGCCGTGCGCGGCGCGCAATGGATCAAAGACCGGTTGCCGCGCCTCAAAGGCACGGAAGTCATGCTCCAGTATTCGCCGGAAAGTTTCAGCGCGACGGAAGTTGAATTTGCGAAGGAAATTTCCGAAGCGGTCATGGATGTGTGGCAGCCGGCGCCAAAGCGGAAGATGATTTTGAATCTGCCGGATACCGTCGAGGTTGCAATGCCGAATGTCTATGCCGACCAGATTGAATGGATTTGCCGGAACATCAAGAACCGCGAGTCACTCATCGTCAGTTTGCACACGCACAATGACCGTTGCACCGGCGTGGCGGCGACGGAACTCGGCCTGCTCGCGGGCGCGGACCGCGTCGAAGGCACGCTCTTCGGCAACGGCGAACGCACGGGCAATCTGGACATCGTCACCGTGGCATTGAACCTCTACCAGCACGGCATTGATCCGAAGCTGGATTTCACGGACCTCAATTCCATCATTGATGTTTATGAGCGTTGCACCGGCATGACCGTGCCGGCGCGCCAGCCTTACGCGGGTGAACTGGTCTTCACCGCGTTCAGCGGTTCGCACCAGGACGCCATCCGGAAAGGTTTGAACGAATGGAAGAGCGAGCGCCGCGAGCATTGGGACGTGCCGTATCTCACGATTGACCCGACGGACATCGGGCGCGAATACCGCGAGGTCATCCGCGTCAACAGCCAGTCCGGCAAAGGCGGCGTGGCGTATCTGCTGGAGAGCCAGTTCGGCATTGAATTGCCCAAGGAAATGCAGCGTGAGTTTGGGCCGATTGCCAATGACGAGGTGGACAAGCTCGGCCGCGAAGTTTCCGGCACGGAGTTGAAGAAGATGTTCTGGAAAGAATACATCGAACGCAACAAGCCGTGGCAGCTCAAGCGTTTTGAAACTGAGGGTAAAAACGGCGTCGTCCGTTGCCGCGCAAAATTTTTGCGCGACGGCAAGCCGGTCGAACTTTCCGGCGAAGGCAACGGCCCGCTCGCCGCGCTCGTCCACGGTTTCAGCAAAGCCGGGGTGCCGCGTTTTGAAATTGCAAATTACAGCGAACACGCCTTGAGTTCCGGCGAAGAGGCCGCTGCGATTGCTTACATTCAAATCAAGCACGCCGATGGCAAAACCCGCTGGGGCGCGGGCGTGGACACGAACATCGAGCTTGCCTCCGTGCGCGCCGTGCTCAGCGCGTTGAACCGGTCGTAATCAAATGACACGCCAAAGCGTGGACACCAAACGTTTGGTGTCCACCCTTCAGGGTGTTCGGACAGGAAAGGAAACCGCCTGCATGCGACACCAGCCAGCGGCACTATGTTTTGTAACCCAGCCATTTCCGGCTCGTCAAATAGGGACGAATGGTTTAGTTTCCAGACCCGACTATGAAATTACGGCGCGTTTTTGTTTGCGGAATTGCGGGCATTGTCCTTGTTGGCGCAAGGATTTTTGCGGCGGACAGCAATCCCACCAACGCGGTGGCGGCCACATCGCCGGTTTATGTGCCGGATACATCACACGCTTCCGAGGCGCTGGCCACCAACACGCTCGTTTGGGACAGCACATCAAAGGAGACGAATGCCGCCGCGGACGCCGGTAACGCTCATTTTGTTTTCAGCTTCACGAATGTTTCAGCAGGGAACGTCGTCATTTTGAATGTCCGTACGTCGTGCGGCTGCACCACGGCGCAATTACCGCCGCTGCCGTGGATCATTCCGGCCGGAACAAACGGCCAGATCGGCGCGAATGTCAATTTTGCCGGGAAGAGCGGCATGCTTTTGAAGACCATGACTGTCACCAGCGACAAAGGCTTTCAAACCCTCATGCTGAAAATCACCATTCTACCGCCGGTGGTTCCGACCCAATCCGAGGCCGATCGCGCGCGCGCCCTGGAAATGGCCAAAGCCGACCGGCAGGCGGTTTTTCGCGGCGATTGTGCGATCTGCCACGTCAAACCCGGCGAGGGCAAATACAGCAAGACACTTTACGACGCTGTCTGCGGCATCTGCCACGAGGGCAAGGATCGCGCCACGATGGTGCCGGATTTGCACAACATCAAAACACCGACCAATGTGGATTTCTGGCAAACCTGGATTGCGCATGGCCGGGCCGGCTCGCTCATGCCCGCGTTTTCCACCAGTGACGGCGGTCCGCTCTCGGACATGCAAATCGCCTCCCTCGCCGGTTATCTGAACGCGACGATTCCTTCGCAGCCCGTGCCGCCGCCGGCCCAATGATGTCTGCTTGCGGAATTTGATTCACACATTATGCTGTCAACCATGACGGCACGAATGCTTGACGCAAGCAATCACACGCGCATCGCGGAATTGGGACGACGGGTTTTGAACGGCGGCCGGGTCACACGCGACGAGGCGTTGTGGCTCTTTAATCTCGAAAACAGCTCCGACATTTTCGATCTGCTCTCGTGGGCGAACCGCCTGCGCGAAAAATTCAAGGGCAACAAAATCCATCTTTGCTCCATCGTCAACGCCAAGGCCGGCGCGTGTTCCGAAAATTGCAGTTTTTGCGCGCAATCGTCGTTTTACCAGACCGGCTCGCCCAAATACGGCTTCGTTGACCCCGAACCCGTGACCGAAGCCGCCGACGAAGCAAACACGAACGGTGTCACCGCCGTCGGGCTCGTTGCCGCGTGGAAAGGTCTCAATGAAGGCCCGATGCTCGATGAGGTTTGCGCCCGGGTGCGCGAACTGAAAGCGGGCGGCAAGACGCGACCGGACGTCTCGCTCGGCATCATCAAAAGCCAGCGTGTGGCCGACCGGCTCAAGGAAGCCGGCGTCGAGTGCTACGGCCACAATCTCGAAAGTTCGCGCCGTTTTTTCCCGCAGACCTGCACCACCCATACCTACGATGACCGCCTGGAAACCATTGGTTATTTGAAAAAGGCCGGCATTAAGATTTGTTCCGGCGGCATCATCGGCATGGGCGAGACGCGCGAAGACCGCTGCGACCTCGCGTTTTCGCTCAAGGAAATCGGCGCAAACGTCGTGCCGGTCAACATCCTCAACCCGATTCCCGGCACGCCATTTGAAAAAAACGAGACGCTTTCGGTCATGGAAATTTTGAAGACCATCGCCTGCTTCCGGTTCATTTTGCCGCGGCAGGAAATCATGATTGCCGGCGGACGCACGGTGAACTTGCGTGACGCACAAAGCATGATTTTCATGGCCGGGGCGAGCGCGTTGATGGTCGGCAATTATCTCACCACGCTGAATCAGCCCGTCGAAAAAGATTTGCAGATGCTCAAAGACCTCGGCCTCGATCCGAGCTGGGACAAACATGGTTTTTCCGATCAGGAAGCGTGTGATTGCGGACAGGAGATCGAAGCAACTTGTGCAACTTCTTGGTAGTCGGATGAATTTACGATTTGCGATTTACGATTGACGCGGTTATTGGCATTTGATTCGTAATTCATAAATCTAAAATCGTAAATGACATGCTGCGACTCGGTAAAAACAAAGATGGTTACTTCGGCGAGACGATTGATATCCGCGCCGTGCTGCGCGAGGTCGAAATTGCGGCACCAAAGCATGGCTGGACTTCGGAAATTTTTCACGACACCGGCGAATTCAAATTGATCGCGCTGCATCGCCAGTCAACTCTCAACTCTCAACTCTCAACCCGTGTTTACCTCAGCACCGGCATTCACGGCGACGAGCCTGCCGGGCCGCTCGCGGCGTTGCGCTTGCTTCAGGAAAACAAATGGCCGGCGAACATCGAACTATGGCTCTGCCCGTGCCTGAATCCGATGGGCTTCGTTTTGAACCGCCGCGAGAACGACAAGAGCATTGACCTCAACCGGCAATACCGGCACTTGGAAGCGGCGGAGACGCGCGCGCACATCGCCTGGCTTCAGCGCCAGCCGCAGTTCGACCTCTGCCTCTGCCTGCACGAAGATTGGGAATCGCACGGCTTTTACGTTTACGAATTGAATCCGGAAAACCGCCCGTCACTGGCCGAAGCCATGATTGCGCGCATCGCGGAAGTCTGCCCGATTGACCCATCTGAAATCATCGAAGACCGCCCGGCCCGGGGCGGCATCATCCGTCCGAACCTTGATCCGCACACGCGACCGCAATGGGCCGAGGCGTTTTATTTGATCGTCAACAAAACACGATTGTCCTACACACTCGAAGCGCCGTCGGATTTTCCGTTGACCACCCGCGTCAACTCGCTCGTCGCCGGCGTGAACGCCGCGTTGGCAACGTAGGACCGGCATCCTGCCTGTCCCATACCAATTCCCAGAGACAATCGGTGCAATGGGCAGGGCGGCGCTGCCTGCTCGCGATCTATCGGAGCTGCGCCGCCGGGTATGATGGCCGCGCTGCCGCGCCGCCCTACCGTCTGGAATAGGTGCCGATTATTATCGGGAAATGGTCTCATATCCTGCTTCAAGCCGACTCTGCGTCCCTTTGCTTCATCCAGGTTTTGCCCAGTTCAGTCAGCGTTTCGTCTTTCATCACTTTCTCGGCCAGCGGAAAAACAATCCGCTCCTCGCGGTCAAAGTGTGTGCGCGACGCGGTCACGGCCAGAAGCAACAACTTTTGCGCTTCGGGCAACCGCTTGGCGGTCTTCACCCGCAGCAGGGTGTTGTCAATTTCCTGATGTTCGTGTTCAAAACTATCGCGCTGGCCAAGTTGTTCCAAATAGTGATTCAGCGGAGCGAACACCAAATCTTCCTCAGTCTTGCCGTGGGCAAGCAACAGCCCTTCCATCAGTTCCGCCCAGCCAACCACCTCGTCCAGCGTTTTCAGTTTCGGCAGGACGCGTTCGATGTGGTCGAAAATATTGTGGAACACGACGTGTTCCGCCAAAAGTGCTTCGGTGATTTTCATGTCGCCGAAAGTTTACATCAAGAAACGTAAGTGTCCATACCTGCGCACGTGCAAACCGGATTGCGGAAATCGAAGCGTAGTTGAAAACGCACCGTTCTACTTTTCTTCGCGTCCCCGGATGATCTTGTGCGTGCCGTCCGGCAATAAAACTTCAGCAACAACTGGCGAACGATTTCCGCGCAGGGCATCGCAAATTCGCCGATGCAATTCCGCAAACGTGATGCGCGAATATTCTTCGCCGGTCAGCACCAAAAGCGGGCTGGCGTATTCCTGACCGCTTCGCTCCGTGCCTTTGATCGTGTATTCGGTGACGAAGACCACAGCCCGGTCGTGCGGGGCAAGACCATCCTCGTCAGTTTTAACCGCTGGCGGGAGAAACGCGGCGAAGGGATCGCCGCCTTCGTAACCGTTACCCGGTGTGGGCGAGCCGACATGCGGCGGCACGGCCTGCGCCGTGACTTCGATCCACTCGCAGCCCAGATGCTCATCCCCTTCCTTCGGGAATTTCAGCTTCCACAATGTCGCGTAAATGCTCATGCGCCTTGGATAACTTAAAAATGCTTTTTGCGAAAGACCCTTCTCCGCGCTGGGGAGACTCGAACCGTTTGGGAAACGGTGAGAGGAATTCGCAGAAAGCGAAGGCCGCAAGGCCGAACGAGCGGGGACGCGAGTAAGTCAACGTGGCCGACTCGTCTCGCTGAAATCAGATGAAAGCGGAAGGTCGGATGAGGTGAACAAACTTTTCTTGCCGCAAACTCTCGCAAGGAAATAAAACTCTTGTTCCGCCAACCGAATCCCTTTAATCGCTGATTGACGCTGATTAAACTCGCCACTTTGCAACCGCCGCTTGCTTCGCTACCATCGCCAGCAATCGCAAGACGCCCATGATTACTGGAAACATTCGCAACCAAATTGATGCCCTCTGGAATGCCTTCTGGTCCGGCGGCATTGCCAACCCCCTCGAAGTCATCGAGCAAATCACCTACCTGCTCTTTCTGAAACGCCTCGACGATCTGCACACGCTGGAGGAAAACAAGTCCGCCCGGCTCAAGAAACCGATGGAGCACCGCGTCTTTCCCGAAGGCAATGACCCGAAGGGCCGCGCCTACGATGATTTGCGCTGGTCGCGGTTCAAGAATTTTGAAGCGAAGGAAATGTTTGCGGTCGTGAACGACCACGTCTTTCCGTTCCTGCGCACACTGGGCGGCGACGACTCGACCTACGCGCATCACATGAAGGACGCGCGGTTCACCATTCCCACGCCCGCGCTGCTCGCCAAAGTCGTGGACATGATCGAGCAGGTGCCGATGGAAGACCGCGACACCAAGGGCGATCTCTACGAATACATGCTCGGCAAGATCGCCAGCGCCGGGCAGAACGGCCAGTTCCGCACCCCGCGTCACATCATCGGGTTGATGGTGGAACTCGTCCGGCCTGTGCCCATGGACATCATGTGCGACCCCGCCAGCGGCACTTGCGGCTTTCCCGTGGCGGTCGGTGAATATCTCCGGCAGCATCACCCGGAAATTTTCCGCGACGCGAAGCTCAAGTCGCATTTCCACCACAGCCTCTTTCACGCCTTCGATTTCGACAATACCATGCTCCGCATCGGCAGCATGAACATGCTCCTGCACGGCGTGGAAAACCCGGACATCCGCTACCGCGACTCGCTCGCGCAGGATCACGCGGGCGAGGAGGAAAAATACACTCTGATCACCGCCAACGCCCCCTTCGCCGGATCGCTCGACTACGAGACTTGCGCCAAGGATCTGCTCCAGGTGGTGAAGACCAAGAAAACGGAACTGCTCTTTCTCGCCCTTTACCTGCGCCTGCTCAAGCCCGGCGGACGCGCGGCTGTGATTGTGCCCGACGGCGTGCTCTTCGGCTCGTCGAATGCGCACAAGACCCTGCGGAAAATCCTCGTCGAGGAACAGAAACTCGACGCCGTCATCTCCCTGCCCGGCGGCGTGTTCAAGCCCTATGCCGGCGTCTCGACTGCCATTCTCGTCTTCACCAAAACCAACTCTGGCGGCACGGATCGCGTCTGGTTCTACGACGTGGACGCCGACGGCATGTCGCTCGACGACAAACGCACCGAATTGTTACCGACGGAAAAACTCGGCGCTGTTCCCAAGGTTACGCTCACCGCCGACGAACACGCGAAGAATAACCTGCCCGACATCCTCGCCCGGTGGGCCAGATTGCGGAGTGCGGAGCGCGGATTGCGGATTGGAGAAGAGAACCGCCCCCGCACCGCGCAGTCATTCCGCATTCCGAAATCCGAAATCCGCACTCAGAATTACGACCTCTCGCTCAACCGCTACAAGGAAGTCGTCCACGAAGAAGTCGCGCACCGCCCGCCGGGCGAAATTCTGAAAGCCCTCGGCCAACTGGAGACGCAGATTCAGCAGGGCATGAAGGAACTGGAGGGAATGCTGAAGTGATTTCGCGGAACTCCATCAACGGCGCGTATCCAATCAAGCGACTCGGCGAAGTTGTTGAGTTCCTCGACAGCAAACGCCGTCCCGTCACCGAATCCGACCGCCGCGCCGGACCTTATCCCTACTACGGTGCGAATGGAATTCAGGGCACGATTGACGAATTCATTTTCGATGAACCGCTCGTGTTACTCGCAGAAGACGGCGGGCACTTTGGCGAACCTGACCGTGGCATCGCTTATCGGATTTCGGGAAAGACTTGGGTCAACAATCACGCGCACGTCCTTCGTCCGACATCCGCAATTGACCTCGCGTATCTCTGCCGCGTTCTCGAAAACTATGACGTGACGCCATTCGTCACCGGCACGACGCGCGGCAAGCTCACGAAGGCTGGCGCATCTGAAATCGTCATCCCCCTGCCGCCGCTGGCGGAGCAGCGGCGAATTGCGGAGGTGCTGGACCGGG
>Ga0209540_10002263_pt1 | contig 13751 bp, 8 predicted proteins | sample BarGraIncu01121A_FD_184501 | JGI IMG/M metagenome (GOLD analysis project Ga0209540, IMG submission 184501) | Arctic peat soil microbial communities from Barrow, Alaska - Barrow Graham LP Incubations 011-21A (SPAdes) (version 2) | ecosystem: Environmental > Terrestrial > Soil > Wetlands > Peat... | reverse complement strand
TGGCTATATGGCCTACCGGGGCATCCGTAACGACCAGGCTCTGCGCGAGAAGGAGAGCCGGAGGAATCTTGAAATGGAGAGTCAGGCTTTTTTTGCTGCAATTGATTCGAGCTTTGTGCAGTTCATTCCCAAAAAAGATGATCCTTCGCTGCTTGCAATGTTTGTCAAAGACACCGGCGGTACAAAAAAACTAATAACCCATAAACTGCTTTATCTCCCCGCTGAACTACTTACCGCCCAACCTGAGCAATTAAGCCCGCCAGCCAATATTGAGGAAGGTCTCCGGTTGGAGTTTATCGATCGAAGGTTTTCGGAAGCGCTAAGGTTTTACCAGAATAAAATTCTCAAAACGACTAATCCGGCAGAAAAAATTCCGGCACTAGTGGTTTCGGCCCGTTTGTATAACAAAATGCACCAGCCGGATGGGGCTAAAGCCCTATACTATGAAATCCGGAAGGATTATGCGGGGTGTCTTCTGAACGGACAGATACCGGTGGGACTGATGGCTAGTCTGGAAATCCTGAAGATTAACAAGGATATCGGGAAACAGGATGAAAAGAGAAACAATTCCCTGCAATATCTGGAGCTTTTACTCCACCCTCCTTGTGAATACGACAAAAATCAGTTTGATCTGTTTTATCAATCTTTCAAAGCGATCATCCCGGAAACAGATGCGGTGATTGATTCCCTGTTCGCGGAGCTCGATACTCAAAGAGCTCGCACTGATTACCTGATCCGGATACTCAGTGGGCCGGATCTGATCACAACCAGCGGTAATAATCATTATAAAGGTGGCAAAAATGGAGTGTCAAGTATCCCAATTTATTCAGATGAGCTTACAGCCGTATATTTATCACAGGATAAAAACGAGGACGAACAAATCGGTATAGTAATTGATTTCCCGGCGTATCTGAAATCCAGATCAGAAAAGCTGATCCAAAAGTTTGATCCAAATTCTTCGGTAAACGTGAAGATTGAAGATAATAACGGAAGGCTTATTTTTTCCAGGGTTATTCAGGAAGAAGCCGCCTACCTTTCTTTCCCTTTTCCCGAAAATCTTCCCCAGTGGAAATTACTGCTAAGTGAAAATAAACCTGGTTTCATAGCAACCTTATTCAAAGCAGAAAGCGGCATCTATCTTTATATTTTTATACTGATCACACTTCTCATGGTACTCGGTTTTGTTTTTACCATCTATACCCTCAACGAAGAACTCAGGCTGAATAAACTGAAATCGGAATTCATTTCCAACGTATCGCATGAATTAAAAAGTCCGCTCACTTCCATCCGCATGATGACCGAAATGCTGCATCACAACCGGGTTCAGACAGAAGAGCGCAAATCGGACTATTACGCTGTAATGCTCGAAGAAAGCGAACGCCTCAGTCATTTGATAGATAATATCCTGGATTTCTCGAGGATGGACGATGATCGCAAGAAATACGATTTTATCGATTTGAACCTGGATGAACTCCTACTGAAGTTTCTCGAATCAACCCGCGAAAGGCTTCCGGAACCCGGTTTTGACATCCGGTACAATCGCCCTGACCGGGTACCAATCATCCAGGCCGATAAGAATGCCATTCTCCAGGTTCTCTATAACCTGGTTGATAATGCAATAAAATTTTCCGGGACATCCAGGCAAATTGACATCAATTTGTTTTACAAAGAGGATGAATTGCTGCTTTGTGTGAAGGATTACGGAATTGGCATTTCCAGCATAGATCAGGAAAGAATATTCGAACGGTTTTATCGCGGCGATGAACCACAGCGGATGGGAATCAGAGGGAGCGGGATCGGTTTGACTATTGTTAAAAAAATTATGGAGGCCCATAAAGGGCGCCTGACCCTGGAAAGCAAGCCCGGAGAAGGAAGCACTTTCTGTGTTCATTTGCTCCTATCTAAAAATACGGTAACATGAAACGAATCTTGATTATTGAAGATGCCCCAGCCATCAGGATGGCGCTGGAAGATGATTTTAAATTTGAAGGTTATCAGGTTGACTCTGCCGCCACAGGACCGGAAGGGCTTGAAAAAGCGATGGACCTCGACCTCGACATCATCCTGCTCGACTTGATGCTACCGGGGTTGGACGGGCTGGATATCTGCAAGGAATTGCGGCGGCGCGATATCGGAACACCGATCATCATGCTGACGGCCAAAAGCCAGCAATTCGACAAAGTGCTCGGGCTTGAACTCGGAGCAGACGATTATGTGACCAAGCCGTTCAGTCCGTTCGAGCTCCATGCCCGTGTAAAGGCCCTGCTACGCAGGTCGGAGATCAGGAACCATCAAACTGCCGCGGCAATCTTACAGATTGGCCCTTTTGAACTGGACCCTTCAAAATACCTGTTTACAAAAAACAAAGAACAGGTAGAGCTCACCACCCTTGAATTTGCCCTCATGAAACTATTGATGCAACATGCAGGGCATGTATTCAAACGGGATGACATTCTTAGCAGCGTCTGGGGCGAAGAGGTTTATGTCACACCCAGAACCGTTGATACCCATATTGCCAACCTGCGGAAGAAGATTGAAGATGATCCGGATCAATCCCACTGGATTACCGGCATACGTGGTGTGGGTTATAAATTCAATCCCGATGAATCTTCACCCAAACTTAACCAAACTTAACGTGATCTTCAAAGGGTTAACAGAAGCACATGGTACTTTTATCAAAAAATAAATCACACCTTGAAAACACATCTATTTCTGATTATTGCTTTCGTGCTACTGGCAGGCTCCCTTTCCGCTCAGGACAACAAGGCATCGGTATCGCTTACAGCAGCAATTTATGAGGAAGAAGTATCGGGAAACCTGGATAAGGCTGTTGAACTCTACCTGAACATTCTGAAAAAATATCCTGATAACCGCCAGGTGGCAGCTAAAGCCCTGTATCACTTGGGATTAGTCAATGAAAAAATGGGCAAACAAAAAGCCAATGAGTATTTCACGCGTCTTGTCAACACCTATCCCGATCAAACCGAGATGGTTGCCCTGGCAAAAGCAAGGCTGGCGGCATTGGGCGGTTCCGTTAACGCCAGGGGTACCGGGGGACTCATTACACGCAGAGTTCTGGCAGACGCTTCCGGTGTCGATGGAGTCTTGACCGCGGATGGCAAATACATCAGAGGTATAGACTGGGAGACGGGTGACGTGGTCCAGTACGAAGTTGCCAGCGGACATAAGACGAAAATCACAAATAGTGTACCCTGGAGTAAGACTGAGAAGGCCCTCCAGGACCAAGTGTTTTCACGCGACGGAAAACAAATCGTATACAGTGTCGAAAGTTCCGACCCGAATACGAAAGACTGGCTCTATCAACTACGGATTAGAAACCTTGATGGTTCGGGACTTCGCACATTTTATAGTGAGAAAAACTCTTACGTTTTTCTCTTGGACTGGTCGCCTGACGCACGTTTTATCCTTGCAGATCGCAGTCAAAACAAAGCGGATGAACTAATACTGATTTCGACAACAGACGGCTCTGTGCGCGTCCTGAGGAGTAATAGCTTGGACTGGAACGGGCTTTCAATAGCCAGTTTTTCACCCGATGGGAAATTTATTGCGTTCAGTTCCGTACGTGAAGGTAGCTCACCACAAAGCGATATCTACCTAATGACTGCCGATGGCCGGAATGAAGTAGTTGTTGCCGGGCATCCCGCAGAGGATCAACTGCTCCGATGGACACCTGATGGAAAAAGCCTTCTCTTTCTTAGCGACCGCACGGGGACGTGGGACATCTGGACCGTCCGCATTACTGAGGGAAAGCAGCAAGGAGAACCGGAATTGCTAAAAAAGGATTTCGGGTATAATGTGTGGGATGTTCTAGGCTTTGCACCCGACGGCTCACTTTATTACAAGGCTCAGACCAATTCAGGTCACCTCTATTTCGGTGAGGTCGACCTTGAAACCGGTAAGGTACTCGTGCCACCCGCGCCGGTCACGACGCGGTATACCGGCTTACCATCACAGCCAATATGGTCACCCGACGGCAAGAACTTGCTCTATATTTCACGGCGGAGTAGCGTTGGTCCCGGAAACAACATTCTCATGATCCGGTCTGCCGAAACGGGGGAAGAACGATTTCTGTCGCCACGTCTTCGTTTCGTTAACCAGCCCTCCTGGGCACCGGACGGCCTTTCCATTATCGCGCTAGGGATTACTATGGGGATGGAAACTGGAATCTTCCGAATTGACACTGAAACAAGCGGGATCACTAAATTGGCAGATGGAGGCCTGTTCCCTAAGCTCTGCCCAGATGGGAAGACCCTGGTATTCGCAGATGGGTCAATCATCTGGAAACGCAACCTTGACACCGGTCAGAAGTCGGAAGTTGTCAATGTAGGGACAGGAGGAACAGCACAATGGTTATACGACCTCTCACCTGATGGCCGGGAAGTGGTGTTCCAGAAAGACAGCATTGTAAAGATTGTATCACTCAATGGTGGGGAGCCGCGGAAAATATTTCGCGGTAAGGCACGAAATTACAGACTGAAGTGGACCAGGGACGGCCGTTACATCCTAGCCCGGGCAGGCAGTGTAATCTGGCGGGTTCCGGCGCAGGGCGGAACGCCGCTGAAGCTGGACCTATCCGTTCCCAAAATGGTCGACTTCACGCTTAACCCCGACAATAGCCGCTTTGCGTACAGTGTCGATGAGGGGTCCAAGAGCGAACTGTGGGTGATGGAGAACTTCCTGCCGAAATAAAAGCTTGTAAAATCAAAGTATCATTTTTAAAAAAGTGCGGAGTCAGCACGATATACACTGTTAAAAAGAAAATGAAAAAAATAATTATTTCTTTATTTGGTTGTATATTCCTGTTTAGTAGTTGCTCTACTGTGAAGTTCTTTAATGATTCTACATTAAAAACTGAAACCGGAATAAAGGTATATTCTGCTAAACCATATCTGATAAATTTATTTGTCTATTATATTATTTTCGGGATGACAGAGCCTGCCTGCGGTAGGTAGGTTCCGACTCTGTCAAAAAAGAGGAAAAGAGAGAAAGAAGTCAGAATTATTCCCTTTGGTCATGCCACTGCCCCCATTGATACTAAACCGGTAGAATAAAAATCCTATTATAGAGACGCAATGCATTGCGTCTCTACAATACAAAACAATAACGGAACAACCCTGAAAATCCGAAAAAGAGTAGGGAGCGTAAGCTGAAAAGCGAAAGAGTAGGCAAAATTAAAAAAACAATATTATGAAATCATTAAAGTTTTTTTTTACATGCACTTTTTTATTAAGTGCTTTAGTCCTTATTACTGATTGTAACGGTAACGTTGAGGATGGAAATTCTTCTACTCTACCCGAAACAAAATGGACCATTGAAACTGTATCACCTATTGGAACTGAAGGGACTTATCCGTCTCTGGCAATTGACAATAATGGTAATCCTCACATTAGTTATCTTGACCTGAATGATGGCTATTTAAAATATGCATATAAGAATGGAACAACATGGACAATTGAGAATGTAGGGTATGTCGCAAATTCTAATGGCACAATAGCAAATGCAGGGTTAAGTTCAATTGCGCTTGATGCTGCGAACAATCCGCATATATGTTATTTCGATTTTGGAAGTGGCCATTTCAAATATGCAAAAAAAACCGGGGGAAGCTGGACAACTACCATCATCCCTCTACCCGTTTTTTACACCTATCCTGATGGGACGACCATTTCATACATTCCATGGGCAGAGTCCTCAATTGCCGTTGATAAAACTACCGGAACCGCTTATATATCTTTGCAAATGTTTGGCAATGGTTATGTTCTAGGCTACTGGAAACCCGGTCTTGCTAGTGCCATCGTAGTCGATAAACAAGCAACCACAGAAGACGGTTCTAATGGTCTCGGGTTTAACAATGCAATCGCATTAGACGGCAATGGATTTCCTGGCATCAGTTATGAAGATAGAGGAAGTGACTGGTGGGGAGTTGTGCATACTCCAGGCACCTTAAAATATGCCCACTGGAATGGTTCTGCATTTAATCTTGAGACTGTTGCTCCAATGTTAGAGTCTTACTGGGAAGACCGCCTTACCTCATTGGCTATTGATAAATATAATAATCCTCATATCGCTTATAGTAGTTATAATGAGGGGTATAAATGCGCCTTTAAGAATGGTTCATCGCCATGGACTATTGAGACTATGATGTTCAATCAGACTACCCCTTATTTATCTGGTTATCCATCTCTATCCTTAAGTCTTGATGGAACGGGTAAGCCGCATATCGCATTGGTGGTTGATTTTGGGAATGCTTACAGGCTTAAACATGCTTATTGGAACGGTTCATCGTGGTCTTTTGACACGATAGAAGACGATGTTGGTCACTGTGCAATTGCTGTAAATAATTCTAGTAAAATACATATCGTTTACAACACTGATATTACTGGTGCCATTAAATATGCCACAAAATAGAAAATTGGTATATGCAGCCAATTCACTAACTATTGTTTCTGTTTCAAGTAAATGTAGAAGATTATGGTATTAGAAAACATAGAATCGAGTTATACATTAACGTAAATTAATTTCATTTAAATACTTAGCGGGTATCGTTAAGTTGCCCCCGCTGGCGCGGATTTGTGACTACGAGTGTTCGGAAGATTGATATATTGCTATCATTAGCGTTCTTTGAATTAATGTTTTTTTGTATTTGACAATAGCGTTTTTTAACGAAATACCATCACTGGATCCCCTTATTAGTTCAAGTATAGGAGACAAATCAAACTATAGTTCAAGTTTAACGAAGTGTAACTTGGACCTGCCTGCCGCAGGCAAGCTGGAAACAAAAGAAGTTTTAAACTTTAAAATAAAACAGTTACAAATCGAAACGAAGTGAAGATGCCGATTTATCGGTACTGAACAGATTTTCAGCACAATTTACCGTTTCACTCAGACTCGCGATACACGCGAAAATGAACGACAAATCATGAATTTACAATTTATTACTTCATTCTGGAGAAAATAAAGTAGAAATGTTTATCGAATAACTTGATTTTCATAAGAACGAAATACATGGACAAACCTGAACATCCAAAAAAAAGTAGGGAGCGGAAGCCGAAAAGCGAGAGAGTAGGCACAAAATGAAATTGAAAACGCCCTCAAAGAAGCATTAAGTAGCCCTTTGCACGGAACTAATGGTGAATCCAAATCGCAAATTGATATCAACGATTCGATTCTTCTTGAACACTGTCAACCTGAAGTGAATACAAAAGATTAAACAGAAAAAAGTCTTAGTAGCGTATCTTAAAAGGTTGAAACTTACTAACAACTTACCAAAACATTCGTTTTTTTATTTTTTATTAGATAATAATCAAAAATAAGGATTACTCATGTTGTGTCTAAAGCTAAAACAGACTCAATCAGTTACGTTTATTGAACGAAATAAATCAATAGATGCACCTCATTGCGTTTATATCGGTAAGGCAATTTCTCAAAATCCAATACTTTACCATAAGGACGAGAAATAACCTTATCAAGTGAATAATTAAATTTTTTAATAAATAACTATTATAAAAAATTTATACCCATGAAAACTTTCAACAAAGCTTTGATCCGGGTTCTACTCGTATCCATAATGATTTGTTGCTTCGCAACAAACGTATTTTCCTCCAGTCTTTACTGGATTGGTGGATCAGGCAATTGGTCCGATGCTTCACATTGGTCTCTAACCAGCAATGGTACAACGTGCGGATGTATACCAACTATTAACGACGACGTTTTTTTTGACGCAAATTCGTTTCCATCCATTAATCCGATAGTAACGATTAATACAACTGCTTATTGTAAAAACATGAATTGGACAGGCGCAACCAATACGCCTTACCTGGCAAGCTCCAGTTCAAACTCACCGCTTTATATTTACGGTTCGCTTACCTTTGTTTCCGGAATGAATATCGCTACTTTCAAAGGGGATGTATATTTTGAATCGGCCAATGGAGGTCAAACCATTACTTCAGCAGGCAAGCAATTTGTCAATTCGAATAATATTTATTTTGACGGTATTGGCACTTATGTTTTGCAGGATGCTTTTTATACTACCGGAACAATATACTTAGATAAAGGGCAGTTAAACTTCAACGACAAAAATGTGACTGCCAATATCTTTAATTCAAACAACAGCAATGTTCGTAGTCTGATAATGGGAAATTCAGCTGTTACCATCACTGGATATTATTCTGCATGGTATTGTAGTTCAACTAATTTTTCCGTGAGTGCCGGCAGTTCTGTTATTACTTTTACTAATGCTGGTAGTGTTTCCTTCCAGGGCGGTTCACAAACCTACAACAATCTGGTTTTTAATACCACAAGCAGCGATGGATCTATTTATGGCAATAACAATGTATTTAATAAAGTATATTTTGGAAGTGATGGTTATATAGGTGGCACTGGTAATGCATTCAGTAAAATTACTTTTGCATCAACAGGGGAAATCGGAAATAGTACTGCAGACAGCATAATATTTACTCCGGGAAAAACTTACACCCTGAGCAGCAACACAACACTAACCATTAATAAGTATTTACAGGCAAACGGCGATTGCGGCGCCTGGATAGACATTAAATCCGGCAGTCCCGGCTCACAAGCCACCATCAGTTCGGCAGCAACAAGCGGCATCACGGTAAATTATGTGCGGATGTGGGACATAAAAGCGGCAGGCGGGGCTGCATTTATTGCGAATAATGCGGTAGATAACGGAGATAATACCGGCTGGACGATGAACACCATAGCGCCGAAAAGTTTATACTGGATAGGTAACATAGGCAACTGGAACGCCCCTGCGCATTGGTCGTTAACCAGCGGCGGCACAAGCAGTGGCTGCATACCAACCATTTACGATAATGTTTTTTTTGATGCCAATTCGTTTACTACCTTCGGCGCACAGGTAACTATCGATGTAACTGCTTATTGTAAAAACATGAATTGGACAGGCGCAACCAATACGCCTTACCTGGCAAGCTCCAGTTCAAACTCACCGCTTTATATTTACGGTTCGCTTACCTTTGTTTCCGGAATGAATATCGCTACTTTCAAAGGGGATGTATATTTTGAATCGGCCAATGGAGGTCAAACCATTACTTCAGCAGGCAAGCAATTTGTCAATTCGAATAATATTTATTTTGACGGTATTGGCACTTATGTTTTGCAGGATGCTTTTTATACTACCGGAACAATATACTTAGATAAAGGGCAGTTAAACTTCAACGACAAAAATGTGACTGCCAATATCTTTAATTCAAACAACAGCAATGTTCGTAGTCTGATAATGGGAAATTCAGCTGTTACCATCACTGGATATTATTCTGCATGGTATTGTAGTTCAACTAATTTTTCCGTGAGTGCCGGCAGTTCTGTTATTACTTTTACTAATGCTGGTAGTGTTTCCTTCCAGGGCGGTTCACAAACCTACAACAATCTGGTTTTTAATACCACAAGCAGCGATGGATCTATTTATGGCAATAACAATGTATTTAATAAAGTATATTTTGGAAGTGATGGTTATATAGGTGGCACTGGTAATGCATTCAGTAAAATTACTTTTGCATCAACAGGGGAAATCGGAAATAGTACTGCAGACAGCATAATATTTACTCCGGGAAAAACTTACACCCTGAGCAGCAACACAACACTAACCATTAATAAGTATTTACAGGCGGTTGGAACTTCTGCGTCAAATATTACAATACAATCCAGCTCAAGCGGAAGCCAGGCAATCATTCACAAATCGACAGGTAATATTTGTGGTGAGTATTTGAGATTAAAGGATATAAATGCCGGTGGTGGAGCTAATTTCTTTGCCGGCAACAGCGTTAATCTCGGTAACAATACAGGATGGGTTTGGAGCAGTTGTTCCAATACAGGAATTGATGAGACTTTATTGAATAATTCAATAAAAGTGTATCCAAATCCGATAACAAATGAATTAGTTATTGAAAATAACGGTTATAAGGATAGACTAAATTTTGATATTTTAAATTCAATAGGACAAATTGTTTTCAAGGGGATATTATTGGATAAAACTATTGTCCAAACAGCAGGTTTTACCTCGGGAATTTACCTAATAAAACTTGAAAATGGAACGTCTTCTGAAATTAAGAAAATCATTAAACAATAGCCATATTCATAGGTTGGCTCAATGTCAGGTCGATTAAAGCTAATACTAAAGCCAAAACCCGTCAAAGAGCCAACCCATTTTCCTCTTTATCGTCCAGGTATGTTGAAGAATTGCAATAGGTGGATAGCACAAGTTTAGCGAAGCGTAACTTGTGCTGGAAACCAATGCAGTTTATAACTGATATTTGAAGTTGAAAACTTCATAATTATGAGTTCAAGTCCCCGCTTCGCTAAGAACTATTCAGTATGTAGAAATTTATAAACTTGGACGAAGAAGGGGGCGACACCGAAAAGCCTTATGAATAGGAAATAAATAAAAATTATAAAAATGAAAATGAAAACTTTATTTTGCCAACTAATGACCTTGGTACTACTATGTATTATGAACATTACTGCTTCTGCACAAGTCCAATGGGCATTAGATACAGTACTAACTACCGGAGCTAATACTTCGGGAATCGCTATCACACCGGATAATAGCAAAATTGTTATTACTAACAGTACAAATCCCGGAAAAGTGAAAATAATTTCTACCGTAACTTATTCCATAGCCAGTATTGATGTCAGTTCCATTGAGAATATGCCTGATGCCGTTGCTATTACACCGGATGGTTCAAAGGCGTTTGTAAACACCTTACACAAAACCATTTTTATAGATTTATCCAATAATACAATCTGCGGCAGTTATAATGCGCCCTGTGTCGGCACATCACTTTATGGCATTGCTATTACAGGAAACACTGCTGTTTATCCTGATTTAAGTTCAGGTTGTACTCAACAAGGATTGAGAAAAATTAATACTGCCTGCTCAAGTGCAAGCTCGAATTTTATTTTGGACAATAGCGGCGGGGAGCTTTATGGAATTGCCATTAATAACAGTGGTGTCTCTGCAATTGCTACCGGATTCAGCACACATGGACCGACAAATGTAAACCTTTCAACTTCCGCAGTTCAAAATATAACAGGAATGTCTCAATCTTATGGTGTTGCGACTTTGCATAATTCAAATGAAGCACTCGTTTACAATGGTGACTCTATTGTCCGGGTGTCATTAAGTTCCAACACAGTTACAAAAAGAATTACCGATTTAACTTTTAATACATCCTTCCAAAATATTGCCATCACGGTAGATGATAAATATGCTTTTGTGATTGGGGCATTTGATAAAAAGGTAATTGACCTTAGTAACAATACGGTAATACAAACATTTACTTCAGGGCAAACCAATGTTGCTACTAAGTCTGATGGTTCAGCATTTTATGTTACAGATTATTATAATGGAACTGTAAGAGTTTATAAAAACATCACCGTTGGTATAGACGAGTTAAAAAAAGATATTTTCAATGCTACTGTTTATCCAAATCCGGTAACAAATGGATTCCGAATTAAAGGCATTGAAGGAACAAGTGAACTTAGACTTACAGATTTAAATGGCAAAGTGTTGCTAACAAAACAGGTAACAGGCAATGAAACTATTACAGTAAATAATCTACCCCAAGGTATGTATATTGTTAAGATTATAACTTCAGAAGGTATGATAGAAAGAAAGTTGGTAAAGAAATAGAATCTGAGTTTAAACTATAAAGACTGTCTCAAAGCTCCATTTGAGGCAGTCTTTTACTTCGGTAACTTCCGAAGAATACATAAGTTGGGATTACAATTTTTCGCTGCTCTCAAGACCTTCGGTTCTCAACTGCCAGTCCCATTCTTTTTTCAAATAATATCATATCCGACTTGACGGGGGTATAAATCTCTGTTGTTTTACCACTTGAGTACCCTAATAAGCTCTGAATTGAAAATCGGCGTAGCCAATATAACGTATATCAGTGCCGTCTTTCTGCAGATAGGAGATGCTCCACAAAGACGGGGTAAAACTCCACACATTCTCTTGGATTTGTAATTCGTGGGAACAAGACTATGAGTTATTGTTTTTGTAATCAGTTGGATTCATCCATCACCCCACCTTCACAATCTTACCTGTTCCGGCATATTTCACCGGTTCTGTAATATCGCCATAGCCTTTTTTGCCAAATTCAATGCCTACACACAGCAGCAGGGTTACATCGTCGGGTATTGGATTTTCGATAAGCGGATACTGTAACCTGATATGCATCGCAGCCTGAGTGCCCATAGTAGGTAGCCAGTCACTTTCGTAAATGCCTTCTTCCCTGTCGCAAAAATTATAGGTTGCATGTTCATAATTCTTCTCATTTTCAGGAATCATCATATCGCACACACCACTTAGGTTTGCCACCATCCGGTAGTAAGGCAATTTTCGAAAATTGTAAAGGTACAAATCTGTATTTACAGACGGAATATCAATAAGAGCTTCGCCTGTCAACCTGTCCAATGTCGTTTCAACAGGCACCCGCAGCACACTTTCCAATACCTGTTTGCGGCTAAACGTAAAACCCACCAGCATTTCTTTGTGTCGCGACAGATAAACAGCGCGTTTTCCGTGTTCACTTTCAGTATCTAATTTTTGTATCTGTTTGCAAATAGCATTCAACGCACCGGTTACCGGGTAATCCTCCATTCGGTTCATATTCTGAAACGACCACCGTATCTGGCTTCCCATTTTGGTGCAACCTGCCCACTCGCTGTTGTTGCGCCTTACCTTTTCAAACTGGGGCTTTGTTTTAATCTGTCGTTTATTTGGTCCGCCTTTCATTCTGATAATTACTTCGTCGTGACCCTGCATGGTGTACATACTTACATTTGCCATTGAACCGGTCATTTGCATTATATTTTTCATTCGTGCCATAAATTATAGTTTTTAGTTGGAAGATTATAGTTAGGAGCTTACAGAGTGTTTCTTGGTGTTTGGTTCTGAATTGATTCGGAGTTGATTCGTATCATATTCTAAGTACAAAGATAAATCATTTTATTTTAATCCTGAATTATTTTTATGATATTTCTACGTATTAATAAAGAGGAATAAAGTAGGAATAAATAAGTGATATCTATAGAATATACTTAGGAATACTAAGAAGATGTACAGAATCTGCTCCCTTAGTGGTACGAAGGAAAGGTAATAGTGTATTCTGTTTAAAAATAAAAATGTCCAACCTACCAGAGTAAGTCGGACATTTCTAAATAAATGACCTCAAAAAAAAACTAGTTAGAATTAATTCCCGACGGTATCATCCACCGGAGATGGAGGAGTTTGTTGAAATTGTCTTCCCCGCTATTTTTTCTTCCCAAAACACCCACATAATAAATATTATTCCGTAAAACAGATATTTGAAAAAATAAAAATGTAAAAAATCGAACCAATCAGGATGATTTTCAACAGAGGCTGCTATCATGGTAATTCTGAAAATATTGAAAAGATATACAACCCCTAAACCCAAGGGAATGTACCACAGTTTTTTAAGCCAGGGTCCACGATAAAAGGCAATGATGCAGAAGAAAATATAAGCTTGTTTTAGTCCGGTGCAAGCCCAGATTATCACTACGGAATTTCCATTCGGATGCCGGAGGACATTAGTTGGGTCCAACACGACTTTAGAACCGAAAAAATGCAAAATGGCTTCTGACACATGAGCAACATGGTGAGCCATCCAAATAAAAGGTGCTGAAATATCCAGTCCCCAAAAAGTAACCATAGAATCAATGCTATTGGATTC
>Ga0209540_10002262_pt1 | contig 13754 bp, 9 predicted proteins | sample BarGraIncu01121A_FD_184501 | JGI IMG/M metagenome (GOLD analysis project Ga0209540, IMG submission 184501) | Arctic peat soil microbial communities from Barrow, Alaska - Barrow Graham LP Incubations 011-21A (SPAdes) (version 2) | ecosystem: Environmental > Terrestrial > Soil > Wetlands > Peat... | reverse complement strand
GGCAAGCTCGGTTTGCATAACCGGGCCGAGCTGGTGCGCTACGCAATGGCGCATCGGCTGGCTAAGGAAAGGTAAGTACTTTACCACACGGAATTGGCGCTCAAAATCCCATCCTTCTACCGTTTCACTCTGGCGACTTCGCTCGTATAATCGTGGCACGAGAGGAGTTGAATGCATGAGCGACAATGAGCGATATGACCTGTTGATCGTCGGTGCGGGGCCCGCGGGACTGAGCGCTGCTCGCACTGCTGCCCGCCTGGGGTTCCGTACCCTGGTGGTAGACCGGCTGGCTGCACCAGGCATAACAGGCCATCAGTGCAGCGCCGTGCTCGTTCCGGCCCCGGGCCTTGTGTCCGGCCGGTCGATGTTCGGCGGTCTCTTCTTCCCCCAGGTCGACCTGTGGATCCCTGAGTCCATTATCACCGTCCATGACAGCACCCAACACTGCTATAGTCCGGGCGGACTGGAGTACCAGACCATCTTCGCCGACGCGGCCGGTTCCACCCCGGCAATTGTGGATAAGGCGGGCCTCCTGCGCTTGATGGCCGAGCAGGCCGCGGCGAAGGGCGTTGAGCTGCGCTTCGGCACAGAGGTGACGGGGCTTGTGCGTGAGGGAGACAAGATCGTCGGAGTGCGGACCAGCTCGGGCGATATTCATGCTACCATCGTGATGGCTGCCGAAGGGGCGTCACGTGAACTGTGTGAGGACGCCGGCCTGTACTGCGCGCCGGCTTCGCAGCATGTCCTGTTCGTCAGCCAGGAATATGAGGCGCCCGCGGTAGGCCCAATCGACGTGGGCCGCATCGTGGCCCTGGGCGGCCCCGACGGAGAGGCCGGATTCGCCACGCTCTCGATGCCGGCGCCCGGCCGGGCGACTCTGTCGCTCGCCACGCTCATCGGTCAGCCCGACTGCGCCGCAGCCGAATCGGCTGCCCGCCGTTTTAGCCAGTCCGAACAGGACCCGCGCTTCCAGGGTCTGCTGGCTGGAGCCACCCCAACGGTGGCTGCCCGTTCTTCCTACCTCATGCCGCTACACGAGGCTCCGGCGAGCCTGGTTGCCGAGGGCTTCATCGCCGTCGGCGACGCGGCGACGCCTGCCGGGCAGCTGGGTATTTTGCCTGCCATCTACCTCGGCCGCCAGGCTGCCCTGGTGGCCGCTGAAGCGTTGGACGGGGACGACACTACGACGGATTACCTGCTGGCCTATGACCGGTTCTTGCGTGCGCAGATTCTGCCGGCGCTGCAAGCTGAGGCTAAAACAACCGTGGCCTTGCTCAAGATGTCCAACGATGAGTTGGATCGGCTGGCGGAGCTCCTCAACTGGCTCCACTTGCCCATTCCATTCCTGGGGTACAACCATAACGTTGAATGGGATGTGGTCGGTGGTCTTGTGCGCCAGTTTCCGTTGACCGCCCGCGATTGGGAACTACTCAAACGGGTGGCCGGGGAGCCGGACGGCGTTCCCGCTTTGAATGATCTGCCGGCTGTCGCTCTCAGTCCGATGTGACGCGACTACCGTCCAGCTCTGTGAGTGTAGGCTGCGTTAATCGATAACAAGCCGGCCTGTTAAGCGGCAGTTTCGCCCAACAGGCCGACTTTTGGTTTAACTACTTGCGCTTCAGGCGGTCCTGGGCGCGCTAGACCGTTTCCTCGACTGCCGCCGGGAGATCGATCCGCCCGTGGCGGAACTGCGTATCATAAAGACGCGCGTACAACCCATCCAGCGCGAGTAACTCGGCATGCGTGCCCTGCTCCACCAGTTGCCCGTGATCCATCACCAGGATCGTGTCGGCGGCCAGGATCGTGCTTAGGCGGTGCGCGATGACCAGGCTCGTGCGGCTCACCATGATCCGCTCCAACGCCTGTTGGATCATGGCCTCCGATTGGCTGTCCAGTGACGAGGTCGCTTCGTCCAGCACGAGCAAGCGCGGGTCCTTCAGGATCACGCGTGCGATCGCCAGGCGCTGCTTCTCGCCGCCCGATAGCCGGTAGCCGCGGTTGCCGACCACGGTCTCGTAGCCTTCGGGCAGGTCCACAATGAACTCGTGAATGTTGGCGGCCCGGCAGGCGGCTTCGATCTGCGCCTCGCTGGCGTCCGGTCGCGCGTAGAGCAGGTTGGCCCGGATCGTGTCGTTGAACAGATAGGTTTCCTGCGTCACCATGCCGATCTGCTCGGACAGCGTGTTCAGGGTCAAATCCTTAATGTCATAGCCGTCGATCGAGATCGTGCCGCTGGTCGGGTCGTACAACCGCGGCAGCAGGTACGTGATCGTTGTCTTGCCTGCGCCACTGGGCCCCACGAGCGCCGCGAGTTGGCCCGGCTTGACCCGGAAGCTCACGTCGCAGAGGGCGTAGCGTGTCTCGGGAGCCGCCCGCAACGCCGCATCCGGCGCCTGCTCGTCGGCCGCGTCGACCGCCTCATGTCCGTTCCCGCTCGCCGCATCGGCCCGCGCTGTTTCAGCGCCTGCCGTCTTGCCGGCAGCGCGCTCGGCAGCGGAGCCTCCGCCGCCCACCCGCCGGCCGGCCGATCGCTTGCCGCCCTCCTGCGACAGGGGCGGCATCCCTCCCCAGCGCTCGACTTCGCTCAGGGCCATCGCCGCCCCCGGTTCGTGCTCTCCCGGCCGGTAGCTGAATGACACCCGGTCGAAATGCACTTCGCCACGTACCGTCTCCAGGTGCCGCGCGTCCGGTTTCTCCTGGATCTCCACCGGCAGGTCCAGGACCTCGAACACGCGCTCGAAGCTGACCACCGATTGCGCGAAGTTCACGCGCGCGTTGGTCAGCGCGGAGAGCGGACCGTAGAGCATGCCCAGGTAGGCGGAGAAGGCGATGATGGTGCCCGTGGTGAAGCCGGCGTTGCGCAGCACCAGGAGGCCGCCCACCAGGAAGACCACCGCGGTGCCGACTGCGCTGTCCAGGCTGACAATCAGGAAGAACCAACGCAGCAGAAAGGCCTGCCGGATACCGGCCTGGCGCACCCTCGCCGCGCGCGTTCCGAAACGCTCGACTTCCATCGGCACGCGCCCGAACAGTTTGACCAACAGCGCTCCGCTCACGTTGAGCGTCTCGTCCATCATCGCGTTCATCTCGGCGTTCATTACCATCTGCTCGCGCACCACCGCGCGCAGGCGCCTGCCGAGCAGCCGGGCCGGGATGAGAAATAATGGCAACACCGCGAAAGCCAGGATGGTCAGACGCCATTCCAGCCTCAGCATGATCGCCAGGGTACCCGCCAGGGTGATGATGTTCGTCAGTATGTCGATGATCGTCCCGTTGATCGCCTGCTGGGCGCCGATGATGTCGTTGTTCAGGCGCGAGATCAGCTCGCCCGTCTTGGTGTTGGTGAAGAAGCGCAGCGACATCTTCTGCATGTGGTTGAACAGCGCCACGCGCAGATCGTAGATCACCCCCTCGCCGATGTTGGCGCTCAGATAGCGCTGCCCCACGCCCAGCACGCCCGTCACCACGGGGATGGCGATCATCCCCAGGGCCAGCAGATACAGGCCGCGGAAGTTGCGCTGCGGCAGCACCTGGTCGATCAGCGAGCGCGTCAACAGGGGCGGGATCAAGCTTAACAACGTGGTCACGACGATGATCAGCAGCATGACGGCGATTCCGCGCGCATAGGGCCGCCCGTAATTGGCGACACGCCGGATCAGCGGCCAGCCGATCTCGGGCGGCTTCTCTTTCTCATCATGGTACAGGTACGACCACCATCCTCCACCGTGCATAGTTTTCACGTCCTCTCTAGTTTGCGGAATTGTACTCTTAACCCGGCCCTGGAGATGTGTCTGTTATTACCGATAATTCCCTCTCGCTTGTGCCATACTGCTCACGCACGGATCGGGTCAGGGTCCGGCCGCGCACGCGTCGTGCGGTTTTGCGCCGGGCCGTCCGGGCCTGCTTGACGTCAGGAGGGGATCGCAACCATGCTCAAAGTCATGAGCCTCAACCTCAATTACTATGGCACGAAGCATGGCGCCTGGCCGGCCCGGCGCGCGCTGATTCGTGATCTGATTGTCTCGAGCGATGTGGATGTCATCGCGCTCCAGGCCGTCCGCAGTGCGCCGGTGGTCGAGGACGGCCTCGATCAGGCCGCGCAGCTCGCCTTGGCCCTGCCCGAATACCAATACGTGGTCTACCAACCGGCGGATAGCCGCGACGGCGGCATCACCCAGGGCTCGGCCTTTCTCTCGCGCATCGAGATTGCCGAGACTGATTACCTTGAGCTAACGTTGCTGCCCGGCCTTGAGGACACTAACCAGCGCGTCGTCTTGCACGCCCGCTTTGACCTCCCCGGCGGGCCGCTGCACCTGTTCAATGCCCATGTCTCCTGGGTCTACGACCAGGCGCGTGGCAACCTTGACCAAATCGTTCCTTACGTCGACGCGTTTTCGGGCGCGGGCCTGCTCGTCGGCGATCTCAACCAGACGCCGGAGGTCGACCTTTTGCAGCAGTTCGCCGCCGCCGGCTGGACCGATGTCTGGTGTGCGCTGCAGCCTGGCGAGCCGGGTCCCACCTTCGAGGCCGACCTGCCCGCCATCCGCATTGACTACGCCTGGGCCAACCGCGTCCTGGCCCAGCACGCGACTGCCATCGCGGTCATTGGCCAGGCCGAAGAGACCGGCACGATCCGCCTCTCCGATCACCTGGCGTTCCTGGTCGAGTTCGACCTCGAGACCTGGCGCGGCTGACCGCGGTTCGCCACTACGTAGTCGCGACTTCAGTCGCTCCGTTGCCCCGCGCGCGCTGGAAACGACTGAAGTCGTTACTACGTAGTCGCGACTGCAGTCGCTCCGTCTCACGCGAGCGCAGCGGCCCTCCACACAAACTTCCCACCCACCACTGTCCCCAGTACCTGGACCTTCAGTATCTCCAGCGGCTCGATCGCAAAGATATCCTGGTCAAGGATCGTCACGTCCGCCAGCTTGCCCGGCGCCAACGTGCCCAGGCGGTCCTCCAGCCCCGCCGCGTAGGCTGCTCCCCAGGTGAAGCCGCGCACTGCCTCCTCAACGCTCAGTCGCTGCTCGGGATACCAGCCCTGCGGACCCGGCGAGCCGTCGGCGCGCCGGCGCGTCACTGCCGCGTAGATGCCGGGCAACGGCTGGATCGCCTCTACCGGGCAATCCGAGCCCAATGCCAACACGGCGCCGTGGTTCAGTTGGGTCTTCAGCGCATACGCGCCCGCGCTGCGCGGCCCCCAGTGACGGTCGGCCATCAGCATGTCCGATGTCGCATGGCTGGGCTGCATCGACGCCACCACGCCCAGCTTCCCCAGCCGGGGTTGATCGGCCGGGTCCAGCAGTTGGACGTGCTCGATCCGGTTGCGCATGCGCAACCGCCCGGCCAGCGGAAGCACTTCCTCAAAGACGTCGAGCACCTGCCGGTTAGCCCGATCACCGATGGCGTGGATGGCGCAGGCCAGCCCGGCGGCATTGGCCCGGTGGACGGCGGCATTGATCTTCTCGATCGGCGTCGTGGCGATGCCGGTGTTGCCCCGCGCCGTTTCGTAGCCCTGCAGCATCAGCGCCGTCTGCGGCCCCAGCGCGCCGTCGGCAAACATTTTGATGTGCCCGAGGCGCAGCCAGTCGTCGCCGAAGCCCGAGCGCAGCCCGAGCCCGATGGCCTCGTCCAGGTGATCCAGCGGGATGCTCTTGACGATGCGCAGAGTCAGTTCGCCGCGCTCGTGCAGGATCTGTTCGGCCACAAACGCCTGTGGGCCGTCCATGTCGTGCACGCCGGTCAGCCCGGCCCGCTGGACGATCGGGATGGCCTGGCGCATGGCTTCTGCCAGCTCGTCGGGCGCGGGCGTGGGGATCACTGCCTCCACCAGTTGCTGCGCGTCCTCCAAAAGAATGCCCGTCGGCCGGCCGGCCGCGTCGCGCACGATCCGCCCTCCTGGTGGATCGGCAGTTTGGGCGCTGATGCCGGCCAGAGCCAGCGCACGCGTGTTGACCCACAGAGCGTGGCCGCTCTTGGCGCCCAGCGATACCGGGTGGCCGGGCGCGACGCGGTCCAGGTCGGCCGCGGACGGCAACTGTTCACCCCAGGCATTGTGATTCCAGCCATATCCCAGCACCCAGCCGCCCTCCGGCGTGCGGGCCGCCCGTTCGGCTACGCGGGCCAGCGCCTCATCCAATGAGGGGGTTTCCGCATTGACCCGCTGCCAGCCCAGCGACAGCCACTCGAAATGCAGGTGCGCGTCCGTCAGACCGGGGAGCGCACAACTGCCTTTGAGGTCGACCGCCTCCGCGCCCGGCCCGGCTCCCAGCATCGCCCGGGCGGTCGAGTCATCCCCCGCGAAGATGATCTTACCATCCCGCATCGCCAGCGCCGTCACGCGCGGCCGGCCCGGATCCAGCGTGTAGAACTTGCCGTTGAAGAGCACTAGATCGGCATCCATGCTCGCTCCACATCCTTTCTGCTTAATCACGTGTGCGTGATCATGCCCCATGCCGCAAGTATATCACCGAGAAACTAGCGCAACGACTTGCAGTCACCCTGTCATTCGTGCTAGAATGTTTACTTATTGGCGGCCTGCCGGCCCCTTCTGGCGTGTTTTGCGCCGGCCGGCGGCACGGATAATGGAGACAGGAGTACCTTATGCCCACACCTGACACGACTTCCCCGACCGACTTTGTACGGGCGATCGTCGAGGAAGACATTCGGACCGGCAGGTTTGGTGGCCGCGTCCAAACGCGTTTCCCGCCCGAGCCGAACGGCTACCTGCACATCGGCCACGCCAAGTCGATCCTCCTCAATTTCGGCATCGCCCGGGACTCCGGCGGCAAGTTCAACCTGCGTTTCGACGACACCAACCCCACCAAAGAGGAGACGGAGTACGTCGAATCGATCATGCAGGACGTGCGCTGGCTGGGCGCCGATTGGGAAGATCGCCTCTTTTTCGCCTCCGATTACTTCGAGCAGTTGTACGAGTGGGCCGGACAGCTGATCAAGGCCGGCAAGGCGTACGTCGACGATCTGACCGCCGATGAGATCCGCCAGTACCGTGGCACACTGTCCGAGCCGGGCAAGGACAGCGCCTGCCGCAACCGTGCGGTCGAAGAGAACCTCGACCTGTTCGAGCGCATGCGCCGGGGTGAGTTCCCGGACGGCAGCAAGGTGCTGCGCGCCAAAATCGACATGGCGTCGCCCAACATGAATATGCGCGACCCGGTCATGTACCGCATTTTGCATGCCACCCACCACCGCACCGCCGACAGGTGGTGCATCTACCCGATGTACGATTGGGCGCACGGGCAGTCGGACTCGATCGAGGGCATCACGCATTCGATCTGCACCCTCGAATTCGAGGACCATCGGCCGCTGTATAACTGGTGCCTGGATACGCTGGGCGCCTATCACCCGCGCCAGGTCGAGTTCGCACGCCTCGCGCTGACTTACACCGTGTTGAGCAAGCGCAAGCTGATCACGCTGGTGCGTGAGGGGCTGGTGAGCGGCTGGGACGACCCGCGCATGCCCACCATCTCAGGCCTGCGCCGCCGGGGCTACACGGCCGAGGCGATCCGCGATTTCTGCCAGCGTATCGGCGTCTCGAAGGCCAACACCACGGTCGAGGTCGCGCTGCTCGAGCACTGCCTGCGCGAGAACCTGAACAAGCGCTGCCAACGTGTGATGGCGGTCATCAACCCGTTAAAGGTGGTCATCGAGAACTACCCCGCGGGCCAGGTCGAGTGGGTCGAGGCGACCAATAACCCCGAGGATGAGAGCGCCGGCGCCCGCCAGATGCCGTTCGCGCGCGAGCTGTACGTCGACCGGGATGACTTCCGTGAGGAAGCGCCGCCCAAGTGGTTCCGGCTGGCCCCCGGACGCGAGGTGCGCCTGAAGCACGCCTATTACATCACCTGCAAGGAAGCGGTCAAGGACGCCGCGGGGCAAGTGATCGAGTTGCGCTGCACCTACGACCCCGCCTCGCGCAGCGGCGTCACCCCCGATGGCCGCATGGTCAAGGGCACCCTGCAGTGGGTTTCGGCGGCGCATGCCCTGGACGCCGAAGCGCGCCTGTATGACAGCCTGTTCGTCAAGCCGAACCCTGACGACGTGCCCGAGGGGCGCGACTGGCGCGACAATATCAACCCGCACTCGCTGGAGATCGTGCGCGGCTGCAAGGTGGAACCGGGCCTCGCCGAGGCTCAACCCGGTGACCTCTACCAGTTTATGCGCGTGGGTTACTTCTGCTGCGATCCCGACTCTGCCGGTGGGACCCACGTCTTCAACCGCGCGGTCGGCCTGCGCGACACCTGGGCCAAAGTGGAGAAGGCCGGCAAAGCCAACCAGCCGGACTGACGTTTCTTCTCAGCCAGATGGCCGGTCTCCTGCGAATTCAGGCGGCGATGTCGTTCGATGATCGTCGCCTGGATCCGCTGCGCTCCCGCAGGGCACCTCGACGAACAGTGCCGTCCCCGTCCCCGGCGCGCTCTCGATGCTCAGCGTGCCGCCCAGCATCTCCGCCCGTTCGCGCATGCCCAGCAGCCCCAGGCGGCCGCGGTGCAGCGCCTCGTCGACGTCGAACCCGTGCCCGTTGTCCTCGATGATCGCCACCGCGCGTTCACCACGCTTTTCCAGGATCACCCCGACGTGTGTCGCCTGCGCATTCCGGACGGCATTCGTCACCGCCTCCTGCACGATGCGGTAGAGCGCGGTCTCGACGGCGCTGGGCAGGCGTTCCAGATCCAATCCGGCGGTAACGAGATCGATGTGCAGGCTGCTCTGACGCTGGAAGTCCTCTGTAAACTGTTCAAGCGCCGCCACCAACCCATAGCGGTCCAGGCTGGCCGGCCGGAGGTTCACCGACAGGCGGTGCAGGTTCTCCATCACGCCCGCGACGATCCGTTCCAGTTCCTCCACCCGCTGGCGTGTCTCTTCCCCGGCAGGCGCCGAGCGGCGCAGTTGGCCCAGGCCCAGTTTCAGCACCGTCAGCGCCTGGCCGCTCTCATCGTGGAGCTCGCGCGCGATCGTGCGCCGCTCCTTCTCGAGCGATTCCACCAGCCGCCGGGATAACGCCTGCAACTGCTCCCGGCTGATCTGTAACTCGGCATTGGCTTTCAGCACTTGCTCGGTGACTTCGGTCGCGAAGACCAACACGTCCCTCGGCCCCGCCTCGCCGGCCGGCAGGGGCAGCAGGCCAAACTGCCAGTAGGTGCGGCTTCGCTCGAAGCCATCGTAGGTGAGCTGTAAGTTCAGCAGGGGCGCGCCCGTCCGCACGACGTGCCGCAGCGACCTGACGGCGCCGGTCTCGGCGGCCTGGGGGATAAAGTCCTCGACGCGCAACCCGGCAACTTCAACCTGGGCCCGGTACGGCTCGTCCAGGAAACGGCGGCAGGCGGCATTGGCCCACTTCACACGCAGGTCTCGGCCGTTCACCACCGCCATCCCGATCGGCGAATGCTCGATGATCATCTGGCTCAGGTCCGGCGGCCTCTGGCGGCCGGACGCAGCGCGGAGCTGGAACAGCTCCGCCTCCAGGTGGCTGGTCTGCTCTTTAAGAAGCGCAATCACCGACTGGCATTGGACAAGCTGGGCCCGCAGCTCAGCCTCCTCGGAGGCGCGCGCCGCAAGGTCTTGTTCGTCGCTCACTATCCTCCTCCCATCCTCTGCGCCTCAACTGGGTCATGGTGCAACGCTGACCCGGCTGGATTATAGCCTTTGTGCCGGGCGGCCTGCAAACTCTCGAACGCTGGTAACGACCTCCCCCGGCGCTGCATCCGTGTAAACTACTGAGTCTGGTCCGCAGTTCCCTGCAGAAATTCCGGCCGACAACCGCAGTCTTATACGTTTCACAGCCTGACCAGTAAATGCTATATATCAGGTAGGTGCCACGGTCCCAGGTGCAACACCTCCGTTCTCCTGCTAGTCCCAACCTGCTATCCAGCTATCCGTAATGCTCTGCCAGCGCCACGGGGAGCATCATGCAGAAACATAAGATTGCCCCCCATGCGTGCTGCGCGTAGCCGAGGCCACTTGCGCCTGCGGATTGCGCTACCACGTCAGCGCCATCAACCTGCCGCGCTCCGCCACGTTGCTCGGCGCGCTGGTTCTCCGCCATTTGCACGAGATGCAGCAGATCGGCGAGCCCGTCCGGCGCTGGCCCAGCGCCGCCGCCTGAGGGGCGTCCGGCCGGACAACGAAAAAGGCCCACCACGCACGGTAGTGGACCTCTCAGGCTCGGGACAGGGACTCGAACCCCGACTATCTGATCCAGAGTCAGACGTTCTGCCGCTCACTGCTCCAGGAAGCGCCCTGCAATCTGCCGGGCATACTCATCGAAATCCTTCAGGTCCTCTGCCAGATTGCTGTAGACGATGCGCGCGTCGATCTCCAGGTAGTCGTGCACCAGGATATTGCGAAAACGCACCATGGCTGCCATTTGCGAGGCCAGTTCCTTGTCGATGATCCCCTCGCGCCCCAGGGCCTGGAACACGTTCTCGGGAGCATCCGGCGCCGCGAGCCCTAACTGGCCGATCAGGTAATTCGCCACGTCCATGCACACCTGGATTGCCAGTTGCAGCTTCCGCTCTACGATCGTCTGGATATTGTCGTCGTCCAGGTATTCATCCAGCGGGACGTCTTGCATTTGCCGCAAGCTTCGCAGATAGCCGTCTAGCTTCCGAAAGCGCGTCACGATCACCATGGTATCCACGACCCAGTCCCTCCCGGCGCAGCCTGGCCACCAGCTGGGCGTTCTGATAATCGAGGTACGGCCTGGCATCGTAATAGCGGCCCAGCGCCCGCATCACAAAAAGCGACCGCGCATCGCGGTCCCGTTCGATCACCAGCCGGCCGTTTCTCAACACCTGGAAGCACAGGGCCGGTCCCGCCTGGTTCAATGCCACCACGTCCACCAACCCGGACAACGCAGATTCCAACGCCGTGCCGATTGCGAGCACGCGCCCGAACGTAGACTCCTCAGCTATCCCGTCCCGGAACAGCACCGCCACGTCGACATCGCTCAACGTGTGCGCCCGCCCCGCGGCGACGGAGCCGAACAAGTAGACCGCCACCAGGTCGTCCCTGTCCTGCAGCGCCCGGCGTATGACCTCCGCGATCTCGTTCTGATCTTGCATGCTCTGACCGTTCCCAAACTGCCCTGTCGATGAGCCTATTATAGCATAGCGGGCGGCCGAGCCATGATCCCGAAGTGCGGCATGAGAGAGACCTTAAAACAGGCACGCCTGACACATATCAGGCGTTCGCTAAAAGGGAGTATTACTCGGGGACAGGGACTCGAACCCCGACTATCTGATCCAGAGTCAGACGTTCTGCCAATTAAACTATCCCCGAACGACGTTGTGCATGTTAGCACCGGAGCGCGGGATGCGCAAGTTTTGGGGGGTGGTTTGGCGGCAAAACGGCTGATTCACGGTCTCCCTGTCGTTATGTCGTTGGCACCTTGGGCAGCATTGGGAGTTTGTGTTATACTAGCCAGTGACGTTACTGCATCCATATGCAACGCGCCTCTCGGACAACGCTGGGGTTTCCGCATGACCAACGAAGCCGACACCTGTCGGAAATACGTCCTGCCCAAGCTTACCGACGCGGGGTGGGATGAAGAGCCCCGCTCCTTTACTGAGCAGAAGACCTTCACCGATGGCCGGATTGTGGTTATCGGCGAAAAGGTGAAACGCCGCCCCCAAAAACGCGCTGATTACCTGTTGCGCTATACTCGCGACTTCACGATTGCCGTGGTCGAAGCCAAAGCCGAGTACAGAACGCCCGGCCAGGGGTTGCAGCAGGCAAAGGACTACGCGGAGATTCTCGGCCTCAAGTTCGCATACGCCACCAACGGGCACGGCATGGTAGAGTTCGACTACTTCACCGGTCAAGAACGCCTGCTCATCGCCTTCCCATCGCCCGACGAGCTATGGCAACGCTGGCAGGCCGGACAGCAGGTCAGCGGTGACGTCGCGAAATCGCTCCTGACCCCCGCGTATCACCTCAGCGGCAAGACCCCTCGTTACTACCAGGAGATTGCCATCAATCGCACGGTGCAGGCTATCCTGCAAGGCAAGCAACGCATCTTGCTGACCATGGCGACGGGCACCGGTAAGACCGTAGTTGCGTTTCAGATTTGCTGGAAGCTGTGGAACGCCCGCTGGAACCGCACGGGCGAATACCGCCGGCCTCGCATCCTCTACCTGGCCGACCGCAACATCCTGGTCGACGACCCCAAGGACAAGATATTCGCCGCCTTCGGCGATGCGCGCTGGAAAATCGAGAACGGCGAGGCGGTCCAGAGCCGCGAGATGTACTTCGCCATCTACCAGGCCATCGCGCAGGACGAACGCCGGCCCGGATTGTACCGCGAGTACCCGCCCGACTTCTTTGACCTGATCATCGTCGATGAATGCCACCGGGGCAGCGCGCGGGATGAGAGCAACTGGCGGGAAATCCTGGAGTACTTCCAGCCAGCCTACCAGTTGGGCATGACGGCCACGCCGCTGCGCGAAGACAACCGCGATACCTATGCCTACTTTGGCAGTCCGCTTTACACCTACAGCCTCCGTCAAGGTATTGAGGACGGTTTCCTGGCACCCTACCGGGTCCATCGGGTGCTCACTACCTACGACGCAGTTGGCTGGCGGCCAAGCAAGGGTCAACTGGACCGCTTCCTGCGAGAAGTGCCTGACCGCGAGTACTCAACACCTGATTTCGAGCGCATCGTCGCCCTTCGGGCGCGCACGGAAGCCATCGCCCGGCACCTGGCCGAGTTCATGCGCAAGACCGACCGCTTTGGCAAGACCATCCTCTTTTGCGTGGATCAGGACCATGCTGACGAGATGCGCCACCAGCTCAATAACCTGAATGCCGACCTGGTCCAGAAGTATCCTGATTATGTGTGCCGGGTAACCGCCGATGAAGGTGACATCGGGCGCGGACATCTGTCACGCTTTCAGGAGCTGGAGACGAGGACGCCTGTTATCCTGACCACGTCTCAACTGCTGACCACCGGGGTCGATGTGCCCACCTGCAAGAACATCGCCATAGCGCGCGTGATCGGCGGCATGACCGAGTTCAAGCAAATCATCGGGCGCGGGACGCGAGTCCGTGATGACTACGGCAAGCTCTTCTTCAATATCCTGGATTACACCGGCAGCGCCACGCGCCTGTTTGCCGACCCGGAGTTCGACGGCTGGCCGGCGCTTGCCACCGAGGTGACCATCGACGAGCGGGGCCAGGTGGTGCCCGGCAGCGAGCAGGTCGTCGAGCCGGAGGAAGTTGAGACAGAGGATAGCGCGGGCGTGCCAGGCGTCCTGACAGGGGATGATGAGACGGCCCAGCTACCCCGCAAGTACTACATCGACGGAGGCCAGGTCGAGGTCGTCGCGCATCTCGTCTACGAGCTAGACCCGGATGGCAAGCAACTGCGCGTCGTCAAGTTCACGGACTATACGGCCGAGAAGGTGCGCACGATGTACACCTCAGCGGCGCAGTTACGGCAGCAATGGGCCGACCCGGCGCTGCGGGCAGACATCATCGCCCGGCTTGAAGAGCGGGGTATTAGCTTCGACGAGCTGCGCTCGGTGACTAACCAGCCAGACGCCGATCCCTTTGACCTGCTATGTCACGTGGCGTTCAACGCCCCACTGCGGACGCGCCGTGAGCGGGCCGACAGGCTGCGTAAGGAGGAACGCGCCTTCCTAGTGCAGAATCAGGCAACCTTTTCGGTGATAGTGAGATGTGTCTCATGATCACAGCCAAAGTGTGCACATACCCGGTCAGCCAGTTGCTGCGCC
>Ga0209540_10002261_pt1 | contig 13767 bp, 10 predicted proteins | sample BarGraIncu01121A_FD_184501 | JGI IMG/M metagenome (GOLD analysis project Ga0209540, IMG submission 184501) | Arctic peat soil microbial communities from Barrow, Alaska - Barrow Graham LP Incubations 011-21A (SPAdes) (version 2) | ecosystem: Environmental > Terrestrial > Soil > Wetlands > Peat... | reverse complement strand
CGCCCGCGACGTGATGCTGGCGCGGTACACGGGTTCGCGGGTGCACGTCGCCCACGTGTCCACGGCTGGCTCGGTGGAGGTCATCCGCTGGGCAAAGGCACAAGGCATCGCGGTCACCGCAGAGGTCACACCGCACCACCTCATGCTGACCACCGATCTGCTCGCGGGCTACGACCCGACGTTCAAGGTCAACCCGCCACTTCGCCCGGATGAGGACGTGCAGATGCTCCGGGCGGCCTTGGCAGACGGCACGATCGACGCCGTCGCGACCGACCATGCGCCGCACGCCCGTCATGACAAGGAACACACCTTCATCGACGCGGCCTTCGGGATGCTTGGCCTGGAGACGGCGTTCTCGGTCGTGGCCGACGTCATGGTCGGTCCCGGTCTGCTCGACTGGGCGGGTGTCGCAAGGGTGATGTCAGCGGCGCCGGCCCGGATCGCCGGCCTGACCGGTCATGGCCGACCGATCGCGGTGGGGGAGCCGGCCAACCTCACCCTGGTCGACCCGTCGGCCACGGTGACTGTGGACCGTGAAGCCTCAAAGTCGTTGTCCCGCAACAATCCCTGGCACGGCCGTCGGCTCACCGGTGCGGTTCACGCCACGGTCCTGCATGGCCTTCCCACCGTCCTGAAGGGAGAGCTGGCTTGACCCCTGGACAGACTCACCAGCGCCGCGAGCTGGCGATGCTGGTCTTGGAGGATGGTCGCGTATTTCGGGGTGACGCCTACGGAGCGGTCGGCGAGACCGTTGGTGAGGCCGTCTTCTCGACTGGCATGAGCGGGTACCAGGAGACGTTGACCGACCCGAGCTACCACCGCCAGGTCGTCGTCATGACCGCACCGCACATCGGCAACACCGGCGTCAACGACGAGGACAACGAGTCCGCCCGTATCTGGGTCGCCGGTTACGTCGTGCGCGATCCTGCCGTTCGGCCCTCCAGCTGGCGCTCGCAGCGTTCGCTGGAGGACGAGCTGATCACAGCGGGTGTCGTGGGTATCAGCGGCATCGATACGCGCGCCCTGACCCGACACCTGCGCGAACGCGGCGCCATGCGCGTCGGCATCTTCTCCGGAGAGCTTGCCCGCCAGTCCCGGGAGTCGTTGCTGGAGAGCGTGTTGTCTGCTCCGCAGATGAGTGGCGCCGCGCTCGCCGGCGAGGTCACCACCGCGAAGGCGTATGTCGTGCCGGCAGTCGGGCAGAAGCGCTTCACCGTCGCGGCCATCGACCTTGGCATCAAGGCCCGCACACCGGCTCACCTGGCGCAGCGGGGCATCGAGGTGGACGTGCTTGCGGCCACGTCGACGTTCGCGGACATCCAGGCCACCGGCGCCGACGGTGTCTTCTTCTCCAACGGTCCCGGCGACCCGGCCACCGCAGACCACGAGGTAGCCCTGCTGCGCGAGGTCCTTGCCGCGGGTCTGCCCTTCTTCGGCATCTGCTTCGGCCACCAGCTCCTCGGTCGCGCGCTCGGCTTCGGCACCTACAAGCTCAAGTACGGTCATCGCGGGATCAACCAGCCGGTCCTGGACCGGCGCACCGGCAAGGTCGAGGTCACGGCACAGAATCACGGCTTCGCCGTTGACGCACCCTTGCAGGGCGAGGCAGAAACGGCATTCGGGCGGGTTCGGGTCTCTCACATCGGGCTCAATGACAACGTCGTCGAGGGGCTGGAATGCCTTGATATCCCTGCCTTCTCGGTTCAGTACCACCCTGAGGCCGCCGCGGGGCCGCATGACTCGGAGCACCTCTTCGACCGCTTCATCGAGCTCATGTCCAAAGGAAACCGCTGATGCCCCGCCGCACCGACATCGACAGCGTCCTGGTCATCGGGTCCGGCCCGATCGTCATCGGACAGGCCTGCGAGTTCGACTACTCCGGCACGCAAGCTTGCCGGGTCCTTCGCGAGGAGGGACTGCGGGTCATCCTGGTCAACTCCAACCCCGCCACGATCATGACCGATCCCGAGTTCGCCGATGCAACCTACGTCGAGCCGATCACGCCTGAGGTCATCGAGGCCATCATCGTCAAGGAACGCCCCGACGCGGTCCTGGCGACCCTGGGCGGCCAGACGGCGCTCAACGCGGCCATTGCCCTTCATGAGGCAGGCATCCTGGAGAAGTACCGTTGCCCGCTGATCGGTGCCAGCGTCGAGGCGATCCAGCTCGGCGAGGACCGCCACCTGTTCAAGGGCGTCGTCCAGCGATGTGGCGGCGAGACGGCTCGTAGCCATATCGCGCACACGATGGACGAATGCCTTGCCGCCGCAGCGGACCTCGGCTATCCCTTGGTCGTGCGCCCGTCGTTCACCATGGGCGGCCTGGGTTCGGGCTTTGCTGACGACGAGGTGGATCTGCGCCGGATGGCCGGTTCGGGTCTGCATGACTCGCCGACCACCGAGGTGCTCCTGGAGGAGTCCATCAAGGGATGGAAGGAGTACGAGCTCGAGGTCATGCGTGACCGGGCCGACAACGTGGTGGTCGTCTGCTCGATTGAGAACCTCGATCCGATGGGTGTGCATACCGGAGACTCCATCACAGTGGCGCCCGCACTGACCCTGACCGACCGCGAGTACCAGGGGTTGCGTGACCTCGCCATCGCGATCATTCGCGAGGTGGGCGTCGACACCGGCGGTTGCAACATCCAGTTCGCGGTGAACCCGAGTGACGGCCGCGTCATCGTCATCGAGATGAACCCTCGGGTCTCCCGGTCCTCGGCACTGGCCTCGAAGGCGACCGGGTTCCCGATCGCCAAGATTGCCGCGAAGCTGGCCATCGGCTACACCCTGGACGAGATCCCCAACGACATCACCAAGGTCACCCCTTCCAGCTTCGAGCCGACTCTGGACTACATCGTGGTCAAGGTGCCGCGGTTCGCGTTCGAGAAGTTCCCCGCGGCGGATCCGACGCTGACCACGACGATGAAGAGCGTCGGCGAGGTTATGGCGATCGGCCGCAGCTTCACCGAGGCGCTCCAGAAGGCACTGCGTTCGCTGGAACGCCCGGGTTCGAGCTTCCACTGGCGCAAGGACGAGGCGCCGTCCAAGGAGCAGGCGCGCGCCCTGCTCGAGCAGGCGCGGATACCGACCGAGGGCCGAATCGTCCTGGTACAGCAGGCTCTTCGTGGTGGGCTGTCGGTCGAGGCGGTCCACGAGGCCACCGGTATCGACCCGTGGTTCCTGGACCAGATCTCGCTCATCAACCAGGTGGCCAGACACGTGGCCGCCAGCCCGCAGCTGACGCCTGAGGTGCTGCGCCTGGCCAAACGTCATGGCTTCTCAGATACCCAGATCTCCGACCTCTCCGGTATGCCGGAAGCAGTCGTCCGCGGTGTCCGTCACGCTCTTGGCGTGCGTCCCGTCTACAAGACCGTCGACACCTGCGGCGCCGAGTTCGCGGCACAGACCCCGTATCACTACTCCACCTATGACGAGGAGACCGAGGTCGCGCCGCGCGAGCGTCCGGCGGTCATCATCCTGGGCTCCGGGCCGAACCGCATCGGGCAGGGCATCGAGTTCGACTACTCCTGTGTTCACGCGAGCTTTGCCTTGCGGGACCACGGTTTTGACACGGTCATGGTCAACTGCAACCCCGAGACCGTGTCCACCGACTACGACACCTCGAGCCGGCTCTACTTCGAGCCGCTGACTCTGGAGGACGTCCTTGAGGTGGTCCACGCCGAGCGACAGGCGGGGCCGGTGGCCGGCGTGATCGTCCAGCTCGGTGGGCAGACTCCGCTGGGTCTGGCCAAGGCGCTCAAGGCCGAAGGCGTGCCGATCGTGGGCACCACCCCGGAGTCGATCCATCTCGCCGAGGACCGTGGTGCCTTCTCACGAGTCCTGGCTGAGGCCAAGCTGACGGCGCCACGGAACGGCACGGCATACAGCGGTGAAGAGGCCGTGGAGGTCGCTCACGAGATCGGCTACCCGGTCCTGGTTCGGCCGTCATACGTTCTCGGTGGACGCGGCATGAAGATCGTCTACGACGACGAGACGCTGATCGGCTTTGTCACTCGTGCCACGGAAGCAGCCCCCGAGCACCCGGTGCTGGTCGACCGGTTCCTTGACGACGCGATCGAGATCGACGTGGACGCGATCTACGACGGTCACGAGATGTACGTGGGCGGCATCATGGAGCACATCGAGGAGGCCGGGATTCACTCCGGCGACTCGGCCTGCGTGCTCCCGCCGGTGACTCTCGGCCACCAGGAGCTCAAACGGGTCCGTGAGTCAACGCTCAAGCTTGCCGAGGGAATTGGCGTCAGAGGCCTGATGAACGTGCAGTTCGCGCTGGCCCAGGACGTGTTGTATGTCCTGGAGGCCAACCCACGAGCCAGTCGCACCATTCCCTTCGTGGCCAAGGCGACCGGCGTGCCCCTGGCCAAGGCCGCCGCGCGGGTGATGCTCGGCGCCACGATCGCCGATCTGCGCACGGAGGGGATCCTGCCGCCGCAGGGCGACGGTGGAGCGATGCCGGCCCACGCGCACGTCTCGGTCAAGGAGGCGGTGCTGCCCTTCAAGCGGTTTCGCACCCACGAGGGTCAGGTGGTCGACAGCCTGCTCGGCCCCGAGATGCGCTCGACCGGCGAGGTGATGGGCATCGCCTCGGACTTCGGCGCGGCGTTCGCCAAGAGCCAGCTCGGGTTCGGCCCGGGCCTGCCCCGAAAGGGCACGGTCTTCGTCTCCGTGGCCAACCGGGACAAGCGCGCCATGATCTTTCCCATGAAACGCCTGGCTGACCTCGGTTTCGACCTGATCGCCACCAGAGGCACCGCAGATGTCTTGCGGCGCAACGGGATACACGCCTCGGTGGTGCGCAAGCACAGTGAGGGCCGGAGCCCGCAGGGCGAACCGACAATCGTCGAACGCATCGTGGCAGGTGAGGTTGGGATGGTCATCAACACGCCGTCCGGCAGAGACGCCCGAGCCGACGGCTATGCGATCCGTGCGGCAACGACGAGCATGGATCGGCCGATCATCACCACGGTTCAGCAGCTCGGTGCGGCCGTGCAGGGTATCGAGTCACAGTTAACCGACACGGTCCGGGTGAAGTCTCTGCAGGACCATGCTCGCGACCTGAACTTCTATGCCAGGACGGAAGAAACTGTCACGACGGAGGGCCAGAAGTGAGCCGAGCGTCCCAGCGGGACACGCCGTCGGAGCACACACCCCAGATCATGGGTGAGCTGATCGCCACCCGCCGGGTCGGCGCCTACCATCACATGACGTTCGTGGCGCCGGGGGTGGCCGAGCTGGCCAGGCCCGGCCAGTTCGTCGCGCTGGCGGTCGGCGGTGACATCTCGGCCAATCTGCTGCGCCGCTGCTTCTCGATTCACAAGGTGAGCCCGAGTGGCACTTGTGGCGGCACGGTTGACGTCGTCGTGGCCCCGCGCGGGCCGGGCACTCGGTGGCTGACCGACTTGAACACGCATTCTGAGGTCAACATCATCGGCCCACTGGGGCGCGGCTTCCCGCTGCCGGCGGACCCGGTGTCCTGTGTTCTGGTTGGTGGTGGCTACGGCAGTGCGCCGCTCTTCTGGCTGGCGGCCGCCCTGCGGGAGCGTGGTTGCCACGTGGAGATGGTCCTCGGCGCGGCCACCAAGGACCGGCTCTTCGGGGTCGTCGAGGCGCGCCGCGGCGCGGACGGGGTCACGGTGACCACTGACGACGGCTCGATGGGTGTCCAGGGCTGGGTCTCCGCTGTCCTGCCCGACGTGATCGACCGGTGCCGCGCTGACGTCGTCTATGGCTGCGGGCCGATGGCGATGCTCAAGTCCATCACCGATATCGCCACGGCCCACGGCGCCGTCGCCCAGGTTGCGGTCGAGGAGTCCATGGCGTGCGGCATCGGGGTCTGCATGACCTGTGTGATGCCGGTGACCGGCAACGACGGGCTGACCCGGATGGTCCGCTCCTGTGTCGAGGGCCCTGTGTTCCGCGGTGATCGGATCCGTTGGGATGCCTTCGACAACGGACGATGCCGGGTCCCCGAAGATGCCTACGGCGCGGCCTCGATCAGAGGCCACCGATGATTGACATGGGCGTCGACCTGGCCGGGATGCGGCTGCCCAACCCGTTGATGACTGCGTCGGGTTGCGCAGCCAACGGCAGGGAGCTGCACCGCTTCTTCGACATCGCCGAGCTGGGCGCCTTCGTCACCAAGACGGTGCTGGCGGATCCCCGATCAGGCCGCGGCACCCCACGGATGGCTGAGACGCCGAGCGGGATGCTCAACTCGATCGGCCTGCAGGGACCGGGGATCGCCGACTTTGCCCAAAGCGACCTGGTGTGGCTCAAGTCGGTCGGGGCGCGTGTGCTCGTCTCCATCGCGGGGAACACCGCCGGCGAGTATGCCGACGTGGCCGCGGCCCTGCGTGAGTCGCCGGCGTTCGACGCTGTCGTCGGCGTCGAGGTCAACATCTCCTGCCCCAATGTCGCGAACCGGGGACTCGTCTTCGCCTGCGACCCGCTGTCGTCGGCCAAGGTCATCGCGTTGGTGCGCGAGAAGCTTCCGCGCAACATCCCCGTCTTCGCCAAGCTCAGTCCCGATGTGACCGACATCGTGGAGATCGCCCGCGCCTGTGTGAAGGCCGGTGCCGACGGGCTGACGATGATCAACACCCTGCTCGCCATGGTCATCGACACTGAGCTGCTGCGCCCCCAGGTCGCCGGGGTGACCGGTGGACTGTCCGGGCCCGCCATCCGACCGGTGGCCGTGCGCGCCGTCTGGCAGGTGCGCGCTGCGATGATCGAAGGCCGCATTCGCACCGTTCCGATCATCGGGGTCGGGGGAGTGCGCACCGGTGATGACGCGCTGCAGCTTGTCGCCGCCGGAGCGAGTGCGATCCAGGTTGGAACCGCGACGTTCAATGACCCAACCGCCCCTGTGCGGGTCAACCGGGAGCTGGCAGCAGCCTTGCAGGACAAAGGATTTGCTCGATTCAGCGATGCGGTCGGGATAGCGCACACGAGATTGGACCAGGGGCGATGATCGACTCTTTCGGGGCAAGGCTGCGCGTCGCCATGGATGAGCTCGGCCCGCTCTGTGCCGGCATCGACCCCCACCCGGCACTGCTGGCGCACTGGGGCCTGGATGAGACCGTCGGCGGCCTGGAGTCGTTTGCCATGACCTGTGTCGAGGCGTTTGCCGGGACGGTGGCGGTCGTCAAGCCACAGTCGGCGTTCTTCGAGCGTTTCGGTTCTGCGGGGGTCGCAGTGCTCGAGCGCACGCTCACCGGCCTGCGTGAGGCCGGCACGCTGTCCCTACTCGACGTGAAGCGGGGCGACATCGGCTCGACCATGGCTGCATACGCTCGCGCCTACCTCTCATCGGACAGCCCGCTGCGCGCCGACGCCATCACCGTCAGCCCCTTCCTCGGTTTCGAGTCCCTGCGGCCGGCGCTGGACCTGGCCCACGAGACCGGACGGGGTCTGTTCGTCCTGGCTCTTACGTCGAACCCCGAGGGCGCCCAGGTGCAGCATGCGACGCGGGATGGCCACACCGTGGCCGGCAGCATCGTTGATGGCGTGACGAACCAGAACGCCGCCGACCGCCGTGCCGGGGTGCTCGGCAGTGTCGGCCTGGTCATCGGTGCCACCGTCGGCGAAGCGGTCCGCAGGCTAGGTCTCGACCTGGCTGCCGCCAATGCACCGCTGCTCGCACCCGGCGTGGGCGCCCAGGGCGCCACTACCGGCGATCTGCAAACGGTGTTCGGTGCGGCGTTGGACAACGTCCTGGCCGCCAGCAGTCGTCAGATTCTCGGAGCTGGGCCTGACGGCGCGGCGCTCAAGGCTGCGGCGCGGCATACGGCCCAGCAGCTGAACGTCATTTTGGGCACCTGAGGACAGCACGGTTGCATGGTCGCGTCCGGACTCGCTAAGTTCGGGCCGCACGGGTTATCCGGCCGGACGGCTCGTATGACGATGGCTTCATCCGATTTGTCCCCCTGAGGAGACTGACTGTGGCTCTACCCCAGCTCACCCCTGAGCAGCGCGCCGAGGCTCTTGCACAGTCTGCGATCGCTCGTCGTGAACGGGCAGCAGTCAAGAACCGCCTCAAGTACGCACAGGGCTTACTGTCCGAGGTGATCGTCGACGGCAAGAACAACGACATCATCGGCAAGATGAAGGTCTCAGCATTGCTGGAGTCGATGCCCGGCGTCGGCCGCGTCCGGGCGCGTCAGATCATGGATGAGGTCGGTATTGCCGAGACCCGTCGGGTCCGTGGCCTCGGCAACAACCAGATTGCCGCGCTGATCTCGCGCTTCGAACAGACCTGACTGGCAGCCCGTGGCATTGTCGAAGAGCCGGCTGGTCGTTCTGGCCGGTCCCACAGCTGTGGGGAAGGGAACCGTGGCGGCATACGTCCGCAGTCACTTTCCCGACGTATGGCTGTCGGTCTCGATGACCACCCGCAAGCCACGTCCGCGCGAGATCGACGGGAAGCACTACCACTTCGTCGACGACGCGCAGTTCGAACGGATGCGTGAGGCGGGGGAGTTCTTGGAGTGGGCCGTCGTTCATGGACGAGCCAAGTACGGCACACCGCGTGGGCCGGTCGACGAGGCGCTGGCCGCAGGACGGTTGGCGTTGCTCGAGATCGATCTGCAGGGTGCGCGCCAGGTGCGAGAGCAGATCCCGGAGGCGCTTTTCGTCTTCCTTGCTCCTCCGAGCTGGGAGGAGCTGGTCCGCCGGCTGGTCGGACGCGGCACCGAGTCCGAGCAGGAACGGCAGGTGAGGTTGACCACCGCACGGCAGGAACTGGCAGCCCAGACGGAGTTCGATGTCACCATCGTGAACGACAATGTTCAGCGGGCGAGCGAAGAACTCGTATCATTGATACGGGCGTGACCTATGCTCACGCCTCGTATGTTGCTGTATTCATGCTTACCGACGAATCGAGATTGACAGTGTCTGGAACGCAGGCTGCCCCCGAGGGCATCACCAACCCTCCGATCGACGACCTGCTCAAGGTGGCGGACTCCAAGTACGCCTTGGTCATCTACTCGGCCAAGCGCGCGCGTCAGATCAATGCGTACTACTCCCAACTTTCCGAGGGCCTGCTCGAGTACGTCGGCCCGCTGGTCGAGACCAAGCCCAACGAGAAGCCCATGTCGATCGCGCTGCGTGAGATCAACGAGGGTCTGCTGACCTCTCAGCCCACCGAGGGCTGACCCGGCCCAGCAGACCAGACACAGTGGTTGACGGTGACAGGGTGACAGAGGTGACGCACCAACGGGTGATTCTTGGGGTCAGCGGCGGGATCGCTGCCTACAAGGCCTGCTCGTTGCTCCGGCTGTTCACCGAGAGCGGGTATGACGTGACGGTCGTTCCCACCTCGGCTGCGCTGAAGTTCGTCGGCGTAGCCACCTGGGCGGCGCTGTCGGGCAAACCCGTCTCGACCGACGTCTGGACTGACGTCCACGAGGTGCCCCACGTGCGGCTGGGTCAGCATGCTGATCTCGTCATCGTGGCGCCGGCGACGGCAGATCTGGTGGCCAGGGCGGCTCACGGACTGGCCGACGACCTGCTGACCAACACCCTTCTGACTGCGCGTTGTCCAGTGGTTCTCGCCCCCGCGATGCACACCGAGATGTGGGGTCATTCGGCCACCGTCGCCAATATCGCGACCTTGCGTTCGCGTGGCGTGCATGTGATCGAGCCGGCTTCGGGGCGACTGACCGGGGCCGACACTGGCCAGGGCCGGTTACCGGAGCCTGAGGACATCTTCGCCGTATGCCGTGAGCTCCTGTCTGGGGTGGATGGCATCGCCCCACGCGGCGCGCTGGCTGGACGACGGGTGGTCATCAGCGCGGGCGGCACGCGCGAGCCGCTGGACCCGGTCCGGTTCCTGGGCAATCGTTCCTCGGGCAAGCAGGGGTACGCGCTTGCTGAGGTGGCTGTGGGACGTGGCGCGCAGGTAACCCTGGTCTCGGCGAACGTTGAGCTGGCGGTGCCCGAAGGCGTGACGCTGGTGCTGGTCCAGACCGCCATGGAGCTCGGCGAGGCGGTGGCCAGGGCGGCACGGGACTGCGACGTCGTCGTGATGGCCGCTGCCGTGGCGGATTACCGGCCGGCGCGCTACACCGACGTCAAGATCAAGAAGAGCTATGACGACACTGTGCGCGATGACGACACAGTGCCTGCTGGAGATGTGCCTGCTGGAGATCAGTCGGCACCTACCATCCAGCTGGTTCGTAACCCCGATGTGCTGGCCGAGCTGGTGCAGTCCAGAGGCTCAGCCACCTCGCCGGTGATCGTGGGCTTCGCAGCCGAGACCGGTGATGCTGGGCACACCGTTCTCGACCTCGCTCGCGAGAAGCTCGCGCGCAAGGGCTGTGACGTGCTCGTGGCCAACGAGGTGGGCGCTGGCAAGACCTTCGGGCAGGACACCAACACTGTTCATATCCTGCGGCGCGGCGTCGATGCCGTGACCCAAGCGGGTCCTGCACCCAAGGACGCCGTGGCCGCCACGGTGTGGGACGTCATCCAGGACGTTCTGTCCCCGGGATAGTCTCTGATGGATTCAACAGCCAGCAGCCGCTGCAACCAAGGAGTACCAAGTGTCCGCACGTCTCTTCACGTCCGAGTCAGTCACCGAGGGCCACCCAGACAAGATCTGCGACCAGATCAGCGACGCGATCCTGGATGCGATGATTGCCGAGGACAAGACCAGCCGGGTGGCCGTGGAGACCATGGTCACCACCGGTCTGGTCCACGTCGCCGGTGAGGTGACCACGACCGGCTACGTGGACATCCCGCGGATCGTGCGTGACACGGTCCTGCGGATCGGCTACGACTCCTCGACCAAGGGCTTCGACGGCGAGTCGTGTGGCGTCTCGGTCTCGATCGGCCAGCAGTCGCCGGACATCGCCCAGGGCGTCGACACGGCCTATGAGAGCCGCACCGGCGGGATCGACCCGATGGACAAGCAGGGCGCGGGCGACCAGGGCCTGATGTTCGGCTATGCCTGCCTGGACACCCCTGAGCTGATGCCGCTGCCGATCCACCTCGCCCATCGTCTCGCGGAGCGGCTGTCGGCCGTGCGCAAGTCCGGCGAGGTTGCCTACCTGCGTCCCGACGGCAAGACCCAGGTCACCATTTCCTACGACGGGGACAGAGCGGTCAAGCTCGACACCGTCGTCTTGTCGACCCAGCACGCCGCTGACATCTCGCTGCAGGGTCTGCTCGAGCCGGACATCGCCAACCAGGTCATCAAGCCTGTCCTGGACGAGCTGGCCGCTGCCGGCACAGAGCTGGACATCTCCGACTACCGGATGCTGGTCAACCCCACCGGCCGTTTCGAGATCGGTGGCCCGATGGGTGACGCCGGACTGACGGGACGCAAGATCATCGTCGACACCTATGGCGGCATGGCCCGTCATGGCGGCGGTGCGTTCTCCGGCAAGGACCCGAGCAAGGTGGACCGTTCTGCGGCCTACGCCATGCGCTGGGTGGCCAAGAACATCGTTGCTGCGGGCCTGGCCCGTCGCTGCGAGGTCCAGGTGGCCTATGCCATCGGCAAGGCCCAGCCGGTTGGTCTGTACGTCGAGACCTTCGGCACCGAGTCCGTTGACGCGTACAAGATCCAGAATGCGATCACCAAGGTGTTCGACCTGCGTCCCGCCGCGATCATCGATGACCTCGACCTGCTGCGCCCGATCTATACCGCGACCGCCGCCTACGGCCACTTCGGTCGCACCAGCGCCCCAGGCGTCAAGAACGGTTTCACCTGGGAGCGCACCGATCGTGTCGAGCAGCTCCTGGCCGCGGTCGCCGGCTGACGTTTCCGCCCCCACCTTTGCTCAGCTCAAACCGCTCCGGAAGACCGGATTCGGCGAAGAGACCGGCCTGAACTGAGCAAACAGCGAGGGCAGACCGGTTGAGCCACGGTGTGACCTCGTCGGTGCGATGCGGTAGACCTTCGGTCATGGGTGACGAGGCGACGGAAGCGGTGAACAGACAGCTCTCGCTCGTTCGTGCCGTGGCCTCGCCGCGCGGGCGTCTGGTGCGCTCGAAACGCCCCAAGGTGCTGCCATCGACAGAGCAGGCCGCCGAGGTCGATCCGGTGGCCCTCGTTCTCGTGGACGTTGGGTTGCCTCATCTGGATCGTCCCTTCGAGTACTTCGTGCCCGCCTCCATGGCCGATCTCGCGGTGCCAGGAGCACGGGTGAAGGTGAGGTTCGCCGGACAGGACGTCGACGGTTACGTTCTGGCACGGGCGGCGACGGCCGATCACGACGGCACGTTGGCGCCCCTTCGCAAGGTGGTGAGCCCCGAGGCCGTTCTCACCCCGGAGGTGCTCGCGCTCTCGCGCGTGATCGCCGCCCGGTATGCCGGCACGCTGGGTGACGTGGTCCGGCTCGCCGTTCCGCCCCGGCACGCCACCGCCGAGAAGAACTTGCCGATCCAGGTGCCGACCTCAGCCGAGGCGCAGGCAGCTGCCGCTGCTGGAGCGGTGCTGAGGGTGCCGGAGCCTGGTCCGTGGTGCCACTACCCGGCCGGGACCTCATTCCTGCGACACATGGCCGCAGGCGACGCTCCTGCGGCGTCGTGGCTGGCTCTGCCCGGTCAGCAGGGGGCGCTCGACTGGCCTGCCGCGATAGCCGTGGCGGCCGCGACCTCGCTGGCCGTAGGACGAGGTGCTCTCATCGTGGTTCCCGACCACCGCGATGTTGACCGGGTCGATGCGGCCCTTCAGCTGTTGTTGGGAACGGGACAGCACGTCCGTCTCACTGCGGGGCAGGGTCCGCAGGCTCGGTACACGGCCTGGCTGAAGGTGCTGCGCGGCCATGTCCGGTGCGTTGTGGGAACGAGGGCGGCGATGTTCGCGCCGGTTCACGATCTCGGCTTGGTTGCCTGGTGGGACGACGGCGACGACGTGCTCGTCGAGCAGCGCGCGCCGTACCCTCATGTCCGCGAGGTACTGCGCACCCGCGCCAGGCTCGAGGGTGCTGCGCTGTTGAGCGGTGGCTTCACCCGGACGACGTCGGTCCAACAGTGGGTCGAGTCGGGGGAGGTGCGGTCGGTCTGCGCGGACGCAGCCGCCCGCCGGTTGGCTGCGCCGCGTGTCGTCGTTGCGGGCGAAGGCACGGACGTCGAACGAGATGGTGCGGCCGCCCATGCGCACCTGCCGTCGGCCGCATGGCGAGCAGCCAAGAGCGCGCTCGAGCACGGGCCGGTGCTGATACAGGTCCCGCGCAGGGGCTATCTCCCGTCGTTGTCCTGCCAGAACTGCCGCGAGCCGGCACGTTGTGCGCGTTGCCATGGGCCGTTGGCGTTGAACGCCGTCGATGCGGTTCCGACATGTCGGTGGTGTGGGACGGTCGCCGCAGCGTTCGAGTGCAACAGCTGTGGTGGCGCCGCAGTGCGATCCACGGTGGTGGGCGCCCGCCGAACGGCCGAGGAGCTGGGTCGCGCGTTTCCGGGCGTGATGGTCCACACCTCCGGTGCCGGTGACGTGCTGACGTCGGTCTCCGGCAAGCCGAGCCTCGTCATTGCCACGCCAGGGGCCGAGCCCATCGCTGAGAACGGTTATGCCGCAACGCTGTTGCTCGATGCGTGGGCATCTCTGGATCGACCCACGCTCGACGCGTCCGAGGAAGCATTGCGTCGCTGGCTGGCAGCTGCGGCGCTCACGCGGGGCGCGTCGCAGGGGGGGGTGACTGTGCTCTGTGGTGCGCCGATGCACACGACTATGCCGCTGGTCGAGGCACTGGTGCGATGGGACCCGGTCTGGTTCGCGGCCCGAGAGCTTGCCGAGCGGGTC
>Ga0209540_10002259_pt1 | contig 13770 bp, 11 predicted proteins | sample BarGraIncu01121A_FD_184501 | JGI IMG/M metagenome (GOLD analysis project Ga0209540, IMG submission 184501) | Arctic peat soil microbial communities from Barrow, Alaska - Barrow Graham LP Incubations 011-21A (SPAdes) (version 2) | ecosystem: Environmental > Terrestrial > Soil > Wetlands > Peat... | reverse complement strand
GTATAGGATTGATGGGCAGGCTCGCCGACTCAGTTCTGGCAAACGGAGGAAAGATTACAGGAGTTATTCCGGCATTCATGAAAGATGAAGGATGGGCTCATCCTACGGTTAGTGAAATGGTAATCACATCCGACATGGGAGAGAGAAAAAAGCGGATGTTTGAGCTGGCAGATGCAGTAGTCGCATTACCCGGAGGAGTCGGAACGCTTGAAGAATTAACAGAGGCAATGACTTTGAAACAGCTCGGTCTCTTCCACGGACCAATCATTATCCTCAATATCATGAATTTTTATAAATCGTTTATTGAGTTTCTCGAACATATGGTTTCAGGCAACTTTCTGAGATATGAGCATAAGGGTATGTGGGAAATTGCCCAAACAGTAGAAGAAGTAATGGTCCTCCTAAATAAAAAAGAAGGCTGGCACAACGATCCACGCAGCATTGCAAGGATCTAACTTTCAGGTATTTTCGTGCCAATAAACAAGATATCATCAACCTGGGCCAGATCCCCCTTCCAGGTCAGAATCTCGTTCTCCAGTCTCTCTTTTTGTTCATTAACAGGAAGATTCCATATTGAGGAAAGCAATTTCTTGACGTTCCCCGATTTGTATTTTTTAACATCGGCTGATCCAAACTGATCAGCGTAGCCATCGGAACACATATATACCATATCCCCGGGCCGGATATCAACCTGCTGATTTGTGAAGTTCTTTTTCTCATCCATGGTTGTCATTCCGATAGGAAATCTGTCACCTTTATAAACAAATACCTCTCCTTTTCTGACAACATACAACGGGTTATATGCCCCTGCAAATTCAAGAGTAAAATTCTTCTTATTAAATGCTATCAGGGCAAGGTCCATACCATCGTTTATTGCTTTTTCGTGTCGTTGCATAAGGGCCTTCATAACCTCATTATTGAGCTGATCGACAATGGCTGATGGACGGGTCAACCCATATTCCCTCACAACTTTATTCAACGAGTTATGGCCTATTATTGACATAAATGCACCCGGTACACCATGTCCGGTACAGTCAACTACAGCAATGAATTGCCAGTCACCGTTATCGTACATCCAGTAAAAATCACCGCTAACAATATCTTTGGGCATAAACAGAACAAAAGTCTCCTCGAATGTATCCTCCTTCGGAAGCATTGCTCTTTGGATACGTTCTGCATATCTGATGCTTGCTGTAATATCTTTGTTTTTTTCTTCAATTTCCCTGCTTTTCAGAACAACTTCTGCAGTTCTCTCCTTTACCTTTTCCTCAAGAACAACTTTCTCTCTTATCAAGCTTTGCTCTCTGATTTTTATATACATGACAATGATTACGACAATTAATGCAAAGGAAGCAAGGATAAACCACCATGTCAGATAGAACGGAGGTCTTATTATAAAATGATATGTCACAGGTTTACTATTCCATATTCCCTGATTATTACTTGCGATTACATTAAACGTATATTTTCCCGGAGGCAAGGCCGAATAAATGGCACTTGTCTGATCGGTGACAGGCCTCCAGTCTTCGTCTGCACCGTCTAGTTTTACCTTATATCTTACAACGTCAGGATTAGCAAGACAAATGCTGTAATAATCAAAAAGAACAGATTTCTCATTATAATTCAATTTCAGGCCAGGGGTCATTTCTCGTGTTTCATAATTCACCCGCATACCCAGAATATGAGTAAGCGGCTCAAGGCTTCTTGTTGATGTTTCAGAAGGGTCAAGATGAGTAGCCCCATTTGCTGTTCCAAACCATAAGTCTCCCTGCGGGCTTCGATAAACTGCATTTTGCTTGGTTTCTATTCCCGTAAATCCGTTTCTCTCAGTATAGGAAAAGATTCTTTTAGTTTCCGGAAAATACCTGTTTAAGCCAACATTTGTCCCTATATAGATACTCCCATCATTTCCTAATGAAAGAAGGTTAATGTTATTCGAAAGAAGTCCATCATCCTGCTTCAGAGTATAAATAATTGAATCATTTCTTAATGCCAGCACTCCCTGACCGGTTCCAATCCACAATACTCCTTTATTATCCATAACCATTGCCTTTGGGATTATCCCGGGGAGAACAGAAATCTGTTTGAAACTTTTATTAGCCGCATTATATCTTATCAGCCCAGGTTTTTTGCCCAATGGCTCGGTACCAATCCACATATCATCATTCGGATCGCAATAAAGAGCAGTAATAGTATGTACAGTCAGCCTATCAATTATGGTACTTCTCTGAAAATTTTGTTCATTAATTGTACCAACAGCAAGTCCATCGTTAGTTCCAATCCAGAGTTTGTTTTCTTTGTCAATTTCGAGCGCCTTTACCTGGAAATCACGGTATAGAATTGAATTGATATATGGCTGGGCTTCGAACCTTGAAGTCTTCATGTTGAAAAGGATCACTCCTCCATCATTTGAACCGATCCATAAATTGCCATTCTTGTCCTCTTTAAAAAACCTGATATCCTCCGGAATTAAATTCTTGGTTTGACTAAAAATTTCCGGTTTTTTATTAGATCCGGGATTAAAACGTGAGATACCTGCATTTGTTCCAAACCACAATACTCCTTTTTTATCCTTGTATATTGCATTAACATTTGGATCGGGAAGTATCTCTTTTTCATTGAAAGTTTCAAATGCATCACCCTTAAAAATTGTAAGTCCATTACTCTGATCAGCAATGAGAATATTACCTTCAATATCTTCAATGATATCATATATTTTAGAAGCTTTTAGTCCGTTTCCTGTATCAAACTTGCTAACTTTTTCTCCATCAAAAAGAGCAATTCCTCCTCCCCACGTTCCTGCCCAGATCCTCCCACGGCTATCTTCATTAAAGCAACTGACAGTATTGCTTGAAATTCCATATTTGACCAGATCGTAATAGACCATCCTGCTTTCAGACATAATATATTTATATACACCTCCATGGTTAGTTCCGAACCAGATATTACCCTTTTTGTCTTCAAGCAGGCAAGTTGAATTAAAATATGTTGTCATATGAGGCATGCGGTAGTTTTCAAATTTCTTCTCCTTGGAATTATACCGCCTAAGACCTACATCTGCAATGCAGATTATTGACCCATCGTGGTAAACTATTGCCCCGAATACCTGATCACTTAAAAAGTCTTTACCTCTGAATTGCTTACCTTTTATATGTTTGATATCTTTCACCGGGAAATCAGCGCTTATAGCTCCGTCAGCTGAAGAGATAAACCAGATTTTATCTTTGATTTGAACAATCCCTGTGATATCACCAGTAATTTTTATTGAGTCAAAGGCTGCTTGTTCAAATTTGCTGCCGTTGAAAATGGATATTCCACCACCGCTGCGATGACCAAACCAGATATATCCTAATGAATCCTCGATTATAGAGGTCACTCCGCCAGACGCAAGATTGTCTCGTGAAGTGAAATTTTCAAACTTTTTACCATCAAACCTTGAAAGACCATTTGCAGTTCCAAGCCAGATATAATCTTTAGAATCCTGCAATAGTTTATATACCTTCTGTTCACTTAGCCCCTGTTTATTGCTATAATTATCAAAAAAGAATTTTTGTGTCTGACCTGACAGGAGAGTTCCCGGCAAAAAAAACATAAGCCAGGCAAATAGTTTTGCCCGGCTTATACTCAAATTTATGTAAGACATATCAGTTCCTATTTTGTCATAAAGAAGAATGTCCCGTCAGTAGCATCCAGTCCTTGAATTTTTCCAAACTTTGGTTTCTGCCCTTTATTGTCTGAAACAACAGCTGCAGTTACTAACTTAACGATAGTTTCAATAGGAATACAAGCATTTTTATTATTCAGCAGGGCATTCGCAAAATTTGCTGCAAATTTTGAATTATCAGAAGCCAGCTCATATGCTTCTCCTGCCGAGGAGAAAACCTGTGCTGATTTTTGACTTGCCATGAGAGTATTATCACAAGTTGGTGCTTCATTCGTGGAACGTGATGCAGAATAAAAACCAGGACCCGATTCACATGCATCGGAAACAACAAGAGTATGAACAACTACATCACTGTAACCCTGCAATCCGGCTTTTAAACCATTAATATTAAAATAGGTGAATTCATCGTCACGTTTAGCATCAACAGGTATCCAGTAACCAACATCATTAATGAATTTGCCATGGCCAGCATAGTAGACCATCAGCGATTTAACCTGGTTTTTCTTTATCTGGTCGCGGAGTTCGATGTTAAAAAATCTCTCCATCTCCGCCTTTGTCATGTCTTTCTTATGAATAATATTATTTATCTGATAATTAGCCAGGGCTCTCTGCATTGTGCTTATATCTTTTATCGGCCCATCGAGGCTCGCGAAAGTTTCATAACTTGAATTTTCAATGAATACCACCCAGGTTCTGCCCATTGGATTGCCTGCGGCCATTCCTGCAATTGCATCTCTGTTAATTTTGAATTCGGTTTCTTGTCTGTTTCCATAAATATCCTCTGCAACTACCGTAAACTTATTCAAGTCAGATACATTTAATGTTGCCGAAAAGGCAGGATTCAATTCATTAGGATTATAACTGGCAGTAAAATTCCCCACAGTAATTGATTTGATATGGCTTTCATCTGAAATCTTACCCTGAATTGCAATATTTGGAGTCGGAGTATCAAGGAGCACTTGTCCATCTTCGGTCGAATAAGGTGCAACAATAAATATCTTGGGAGGGTTTATTTCGGTGCGCTTGAGAGCATAATTCAAGACTTTTTCATTTTCATAATCATCGACGGCGGAAAAAGTAAGCTTATCACTGCCATTAACACTGATATTTGCAAGAAAATCATTTTCCCCGTTTTTTTCCACCAGAATGACACTCTCATTATTAATTTTAAATGACTTTATTTTACTTTTATCTTTAACAGACCCAGTTATAAGAAGAGTAGTTTTGTCACCTTTGATTTCCACTGTATCCTTTGCCGGGAGAGGGCTGATAATCGCAATTTCAGGAGGATCTGTCTCCCTGTTAAGTTCATAAAGTCTCTTTTGCGAAAGTTCAAGCATTTCGCGTGCCTTGGCATCGTACTTGGAGAGATATGTAATCTTGTTATAATCTGCCCTTGCTTTATCATAATCCATAATTTCCTCATAGGACTTGGCTCTTGAATAATAAACATCGGGCTCCTCAGCCTTGCGCGCTGTATTAAGCACTATAGTCTTTGAAAAATCATTAATTGCATTGGTATGCTGATTGAAGTTCTGGTAGCATTTACCTCTTTCATAATAAAATGCCGGATTATCCGGTTCGATGAGAATCGTTTTGGAAATATCATTGATAGCGCTGGGATAATCGAGGTTTTTCCTGAAAACCTTGCTTCTCTCAAGATAAGCTTCAGTATTTCTGTCATTATTCTTTATAACTTCATTGCACTGATCCATTGCTTCTTTTGGATTTGAAGAGATCAGAAGGTCGGCAAGGGCAATTCTTGGTTCAGCAAGTTTCTTGTCTTTTGAAATTGATTTCCGCAGTTCTTTTTCCCCCTGGGCGATATTATTGAGTTTTGTATATATAATACCACGCCAGTAGTAATCCATTGGGGTGTCTTTTATTATTATTGCGGTGTCCGAAGTCTGAAGCGCCTGATCATATCTCTTAAGACTTGTCAGAGTGATAACCTTTTCCGGATAGACCTTTGTATTGCGCTTATCAAGTTTTGCAGCGTGGTTTAGGTACTTCAGAGCCTCTTCATATTTGCCAAGCTTGTTACAAACCGCGCCAAGGCTGATCATTGCATCAACATTTTTCGGAGCAAAGACCAGCGACTTTTCAAAATCAGCTTTGGCTTCCTCATATTTTGTGGCCATTAAGTAGGCCTGCCCTCTCGCATAATAGTAATCGGGGTTTGAAGGTTCGAGATTAATGGCGGCGGTAAACTGAACAACCGCGTCATCATATTTCAGATTATCAACAAACTCCATCCCTGCTTTATAAGATTTTCTGGCACTCTGCCCAAAAACACTTACTGCCACCAGGATCATGGTTGCAATAAAAAATACTCGCTTCTTCATATTGTTTACACTAAGTTAATTTCTCCAACGATATATCAAAAATAGAAATATTTCTTCTAATAATCAATCTCATTCCGTCCTAACTTCCCATCATTAAATATATTTCAAGGGAACTTCCGCTGAAAACTGTCCTGGAAGAGAGTATTCCGTTTATTAAAGGAGCTTTCACGCCATCTCTAAAATAATCCTCTCCTCTAAATATCCTTGCTTCATCCCATAACCCTGTCGAAATAAAATGATTCAGCACTTCAGCCCCTCCTTCAATAAACAATGACTGAATGCCTGAAGAATATAGGTAACGGGCTATCTGAACTGATGAAGGCTCATTATCGTTAAGTAACACCTTTGTCTCAACTGGAACATCTGCAGAAACATTATGGGTGAATACCAAAACTTCTGCATTTGGATTATTCAGTAATGAACCTAAATTGACAGATCCGGAACTACTGAGAACCAGTTTTAACGGATCATTACCTTTCCATTCCCTGACATTAAGCCGGGGCTCATCTGCTCTTAGTGTTCCGGCCCCAACTAGAATAGCCTGCTCGGCTGCTCTCCATTTATGAACAAGAATTCTTTCCGGCTTGCCGGTTATCCATTTAGGCTCCGATTTATGATCTTCAGATCTCAGAGTATCGAGATATCCGTCAGCGCTCTGCGCCCACTTCAACATGATATATGGCCTCTTTCTTTCATGAAAAGTAAAAAACCTTCTGTTCAGCCATCTGCAGTCCTTTTCAACAACCCCGGTTCTCACTTCGCAGCCGGCTTCAAGAAGTCTTTTTATTCCTTTCCCTGATACTTTTTCGCTTGTATCAGTTGCTCCGATCACTATCCTGGGGATTTGATTTGAAATAATATAATCAGCACATGGAGGCGTCTTTCCAAAATGAGAGCATGGTTCCAGGTTTACATAAAGTGTTGAAAGTTTTAGCTTCGTTTTATCAGAAACAGAATCAATTGCAATAACCTCCGCATGAGATTCCCCTGATCTGATGTGGTATCCTTCACCCAATATTTTCCCGTCGTAAACGATTACCGAACCTACCATCGGATTAGGATAGGTCAGACCTTCTGCCCCGGAGGCCAGTTCAAGACATCTGCGCATGAATTTAATATCATCTGTCTCCGTCATATCCGTGAAAATACTAAATTTGACTTATGGGTGTCAAGATACAAACAATAAAAGATATCAGGTTTTATCTGGCAAAGGAACTTACCGGAATTTATAGTTTATTGGAGATAAGAGTCCTTGCCGATCTCCTCATCAAGACTGTAACCGGAAGAACTAAGTTGCATCAGCTATATGATGCCGGATACCCGGTTTCAAAAAGTGAGGTAACGCAGATAATTAAATTCTCCAACCAGCTTAAAACAGGAAAACCTGTTCAATATATCCTGGGTGAAACAATATTCTATGACTGCAAAATTAAATTGAACAGTTCAACTCTTATTCCCCGTCCGGAGACTGAGGAACTGGTTGATCTCATCATTAGGGAAAATAAAGACTATGATGGAAATATCATCGATTTCGGTACAGGCTCGGGATGCATAGCAATCGCGCTCGCGGTGAACCTTCCTTTAGCAGATCTGACAGGGATCGATATTTCAGAGGATGCTCTCAGAATTGCCAGAGAAAATGCCGATATGAATAATGTTAAGGTCCTGTTTATAAAGGGAGATATTTTAGATTTCAATAAGGATTCGGTCGACAAAGCAGGAATTATTGTCAGCAACCCGCCATATGTAAGGAATTCTGAAAAAGCCCTCATGGGCAAAAATGTTCTTGATTTTGAACCTCATCAGGCTTTATTTGTTGAGAATTCTGACCCTCTTGTTTTTTATAATGCTATACTTGAACATGCTGAAAATATTCTGCTTCCAGGCGGCCGGATATACTTTGAGATGAATGAAGCGATGGGGAGATCATTGGTTAATTTGATGGAGTCGTGTGGCTTTTCAGAAATAGAAATTGTATCAGATATTAATGGTAAAGAAAGAATCATAAAAGGCAGAAAAAATGTCTGAAGAACTCTTCAAAATTGCGCTAAGCAAAGCAATGGACATATGTTCGCGACAGGAATTATGTTGCGAGGATATCCGGAATAAACTTTTATTGTGGGGTATGGGAAATAATGATGCCGGGAAAATCATTGAGATACTTCAGAATGAAAACTTTATAAATGAATCGAGGTATGCCGCTGCTTTCGTCAGGGATAAATTCAAATACAATAAATGGGGAAAAGTAAAGATCGCTGCGCACCTTAAAAGCAAAAAAATCGCGTCTGACATCATTACCAATGCTCTTGATTCAATTGATCATGATCAGTATATCAATCTTCTTCGCGGGCTTATTGAAAATCATAAAAAAACAGTCAGGGACAAAAATCAATATGATCTGAAAGCAAAGCTGCTTCGTTACGGATTGTCAAAAGGGTTTGAGAGCAGTTTATTATATGATATTCTGAATGAGATGGGGGATTGATTGCCTAAATCTTACAAAGTTATTTAACATCGTAATAAGAGAGGGAGATTACCTTCGGTGAGCTCGCATTCTGCTCGGTTCCTTGCTTCGCTCGGAATGCTTTGAGGAATTTGATTGGCATCTCTAGAATGTACTAAATATGTTTGCTATAAAGGGCCAGAAGGCAACAAGAAAGATAATTCCCGATCCAATACAGTCTATAATTATTAATTGTTTTTGGGTGACAGGATATTTCAGGTAGAAAATTGAGAATGCGACTCTCAATACCAGTTGAGCCGCGAAAAAAAGGAAGATCTGCATTCCATAAAGATTCCAGCGGTAAGCCTCTTTAACCTGACCTCTTACGATCAAAGAAAAACTGTGTGATAATCCACATGAGACACATGGCTTACCAGTTAGTTTCTCATGCAGGCAGACTACCGGGTAGTTATCTTTCACAGGAGAAAAAAAACCGGAGTATGCAAAGATCAGCACAATTACTCCGGCTAATATAATATTGATAATGAGGTAGGGTTCATTGTGGATCCCAGCCTTCAAGATTCTTTCACTGCTATTTTTTCTTCCGTACAACAACATGTTTTTTTGCAGTATCTTGTTTCTGGATAGTGTCACCATTCTGAGCGTTACCTCCCTCCAGATCATCAAGAGTCTTTTCCTTATCTTTTTTATCGGCACTGGTGTTTATTTCAACTTTATTACCATTGCTTTCCACCTTAATTGAGACATTTGCATCTTCAATCTCCTTAGTAACATTGTTCTGAACATCATTTATGATATTCCCTATATTGTTGGGCCATTTATCGGCTTTTTGAGCAATCTTCCCGGCTACGAATATCTGTGATAATGAGATCATTGAAGCAATTATCGCAATTATCAATCCAGCTACAGGAACCCCGTGTGGTGAGTTGTTCCTTCCAGCCTGAGAAATCCCCACTGATGCAAGAACTATTGCTATGATCCCCGGAATAATAGCTATCAACCCCACACAGGGAATAACTGCAAGTACGAATGTTATCACAGCAGTTATGAGAGCAGCGATTCCCAGATTTTGTCCCGAATTATTCTTTACCTCTTCCATGATATTAAATTATTTGTTATTATTCATTCCTGTCAGGATGTTTACCATATCCTGTTCTAAAGACGCTGCAGGATTTTCAATGATGCGTCCGGCTTCAATATTATTTTTATAAAGGATAATTGTCGGTACCCTCTGGATATTCAGACCTGGATATTCTCCAACAGGTGAAAGTTTGGCGTCATCTACGCCGATAAATGTAACTTTGCCAGCCGGAAACTGCCACGCGTTCAAAATCCTCATAAATCGCGGAACTTCTCTTCTGCTGTCGGGACACCAGATTCCCATAACAACTTTTATAGTTATTGCCTCCTTATTGATATCAAGTAAACTATTTAGAGCCTCTGTCTTTATCTGATATTCGTCATACCCTTTCAGATACCATGTTGAATATGGATAATGGGTCAGGAGCTCCGGATTAAAATACCCGAGAAGCCATGTTGTCTGGTCATGAAAATCTATAGCCGGAAGCGTAGTTTCTGCAGCGGGAGCAACCTTCGTATCGCCTTCATGACTCTTCCCGGTCAATGGTTTCGATGTTTTGCAGCCACCTAATAACACAAGAAGTATAAAGAACTGAAAACAAATCTTTTTCATTTATTGATAATTAAGCGAATGCAAATTAAGAGGATTTTTTTTAATGCATAAAATTTATTGAAAGGAATATGCTTTTACTGTCAAATGAATTTAATTACGCTCCTTTTTTACCCTGTTTGAATAGTAGATAGAAATACCTATTGAAATTGCTGCGAGGAACAGTAATGCCAATACCCTGTATATAAGATCGATGTGTGCCAGGTCAATCAGAAAAAGATAAAATGCAGAGCAGATCATGGTTCCCAGAGCCATATAACGGTATTTTACATTCTTAAGAACAAAACTAAGCAAGAAATAAAGAAGGGCAGCAATTGTCCAGGAAAGTGTTATGAATTGTTTGGGAACCGCATGATATAAAGCATATAAAACAATAAAAAATCCCTCAATAAGATACAGATTTCTCATAAGGTCAGTTTCAATATGTAATCGCGATTTCTTCCAATTAACAATTCTTGCAGAAACAAGAGCTATCAGGGCAAAAGAATAATTAACATCATTGATGGACTTTGATGAAACAAGATATGTAACCATGATCGTAAGAAACAGAATGCTATTCATGACTACAATTAACCTGTTCCTAAACCAGAGTGCCATAGAAACCACAACAAGACTTTGAACTGCCAAAAGCAAATAAACCCTCGGAAACCCCAGGAGTCCATGAAAAGCAATACTCATTGCCATAAAACCATACAGAGCATAAAAAGCGGAGGCAAAATTCCATTCATATTTTGAATGCAGAAATATTGAATAGGCAAGACAGCATATAGTCAGACCGGAAAAAAGAACTACATAATTTTTACTAAAAAAGCCTAACACAATAAAAATCAACAGAAGAGAATACAATATCCCATTAACAAAGGTTACTGCTGTCAGAAAATCATCTGCTGATTTATCCTTGCTTCTGAATAACAAAACAGCAGAGAAAACTGCACCAAGTCCAAAAAAACAGATTACACCTGAATTCTGTCCGGCGATGAGTTTCATAGGATGACCCATAACTGGATTCCCAAGCAGCCATACGAAAGATGAAATATAACAAAGAATGATTGTTACAATAAGCAGGGGTTTCCAATTATACCTGTAAAAATAATACACCGCCCCTGCTGCTACCAATGCCAACATAGGGAGAATGAGAGGTGCAGCATCGCAGACAATGCCTGTAGTCAATGCAAAAATGACAAATAATGCTGCAAAAGCCTGTGATTTATCCCGGATCGATAAATAAGCCTGAAGGGCTATAAGAAACAACAATAGTATAACCGAAATCGTCTTGTTTGAAAGTATTGGTGTGGCAGAAAAAAAATGCAATCTAATGGTTAGATAAAAGAGTAGCACCTGTGCATTCATCTTAAACATAAATGAAAGGTGAAGGTTGGTTTTCTTTAGATAATTTGAAAGAAAAATTATTGACAGGACAGCAAGGTAACCAAGTATAACTGAAGGAAACCGATACCCCTGAATCATCAGATATTGAGTAAGGAAGATGATTCCGAAAAGCAAAACTATGTTGCCTAACCAGGCCAGTCCAAATTGTCCGATCTGTGATTCGAGACCCTTCTCCTCCTCATCGGTTCTTTCTGAATTAAATGATACTTCGGAAGGCTGGACCTGTTCTTCAGAATAGTTGGTGTTTTCTCTTTCCCGTATAACTAAGACTGATTCAAGTCTGGCCAGGCGGGTTTCCAATGATTTCAAACGGCTCTCAATTTTACCCAGTTCATTTTCGTGCTCTGTCATGGTATAAAATTTAGTAGTGGAAAAACTTTAAAATGCAAACCAGGATGAGATCATTTCGCATGTCCGGTAACCATATTACTTTTCATTTTGAATACATACAAGATACAAAATTCTGAAGATAATTATATTAGTTATTATACAGTTACAGAAACATGAAGTGAAGAGTCAAATAGGCCTGTTATTATCGATAATCATCATCAATAATGCATTTTTAAAAGATATTGATGTCCCTGAAATGTATAATTATAATTCCAACCGGCCATTTATTTATGATAAATATGAGTCTTTTCTAATCTGATTTTAAATTATTCATAAATTGACCCACTAACCTGATAAGTAAATTTCAGATTATGGAACGGCTCGTATTCATGTTTTATACAAAATTAGAACAAATGCCGATGAATTTATCAAATAAATACCTGATTAAGAACTCCCTGAAACCGGGATCGAAAATAAATAAGGTTTGCATTATTAATTCATATATTTGTTATAACAAAACATCCGGATCCAGACTAAACTACTATATTTCTGACAATTAATGTTGCTCTTTTCTAAAATGACCTATAAATTGAAAAAACAAAAAAAAGATGAAAGATTACCTGAGAACTAGACTTAAGATAGAATATCTTCTTTTTTTATTTTTATGTTTATTAATAATAAGTTGCAATGATACCAGTGAAGTCTACAAGCTGGGTAAAACTGAATTTAAAAACCCCGGGACCACAAGCAGTGCTAAACATGAGGAAATAGCCGTAACTCCCCCTCCGTTCTCCGATGGTGTTTTCCCCTGCAATGATTGCCATGCATTCCGTAAACCTAATCCCGTCAGAAGAAAGCTGGAATGGCATGAAGATATTACGGATATATTCAATCATGATAGTGAAAACCGGTGGTGTCTTGATTGCCATGACCTTATTAAGAGGGATTCACTAAGACTTGCAAGCGGGAAATTGCTGGATTTTAAAGAATCCTATAAATTATGCGGCCAATGTCACGGAGATAAATTAAGAGATTGGAAAGTAGGTGTTCATGGAAGAAGAACAGGCGAATGGAATGGTAAGAAACAATACTATCTCTGTGTAAGTTGCCATAATCCTCATTCCCCGAAATTCAAATCTATTAAACCGGAACCTCCCCCATTCAGGGAAGACGAAACAATCAGATAGAGAAGGGCAAAAAATATATCTTTATGAAGAAACCAGTTAATTATTCAGGCCGTCGGAAATTTTTAAAGGATTTATCCTTGTTTGCTGTTGGTGCTATAGCTCTTTCAGGATGCGGCTCCATTACAAGGAAAGAATTTTTACAAAAGAATTTCAGAACCTTATCGAAAAAAGAAAAAGATGAAATAATCAAAAATCTTGAGAAGAAATATTCTGCCAAATACGGTAAAGAATTTCATGTGACTGATGAATCTGCAGCTGACGGAGTTGAATTTGGGTATGCCCTCGATTTATCAAGATGTATTGGATGCAGAAGATGTGTATATGCCTGCGTAAAAGAAAACAATCAGTCACGCGATCCTCAGATCCACTATATCCAGGTTTTGCAGATGGAAAAGGAAAAAGGTATTGACTTTGCACATTCCGACGTTCATTATAATCCTGATCTTGTTCCTGAAGAAGGCTATTTTTATGTCCCGGTACAATGTCAGCAATGCAGAAATCCTCAATGTACTGAGGTTTGTCCTGTAAAAGCCACCTGGCAGGAGCCCGACGGAGTTGTTGTTGTGGATTATAATTGGTGTATAGGCTGCAGATATTGTATGGCAGCATGTCCTTATGGAGCAAGACATTTTAACTGGGGAGAACCGACTATACCCGCTGATGAAATAAATCCGGAGACTCATTATTTAGGCAACAGACCA
>Ga0209540_10002258_pt1 | contig 13778 bp, 10 predicted proteins | sample BarGraIncu01121A_FD_184501 | JGI IMG/M metagenome (GOLD analysis project Ga0209540, IMG submission 184501) | Arctic peat soil microbial communities from Barrow, Alaska - Barrow Graham LP Incubations 011-21A (SPAdes) (version 2) | ecosystem: Environmental > Terrestrial > Soil > Wetlands > Peat... | reverse complement strand
ACCATAATTGCTATGGTATGTTAATCTATGGTTGGAAAACAAGATTTTTTATGTTCCACGAATGGAACATATTCTGTAGAGGTATTTTTTGAAAAACGTTGTCCTTCGAAATGATTTGGTGAAAAAACGGTTTATTTTTTATGGAATATAAACCGCTGACGAAAATCGGTGTATAACGAAAATCATTAACCAAAATTGGGAAGAGATTCGCGCCTGTGAGTACGGTGTAATCTGCAATTACGAAGAAATGACTCCAATAAATTTGACTTGATCAGCCATATATTAGTGACATGCATCGTTACGCCGCTTATGCGGCGTTCTCCTTTTTTGTATTAAATAAGAAAAATCTAAATATCATTAAAGTCCAGAAAGCACCGGTGATTTTAATGGTACGCATAGTTAGAAGTATGATCGGTGAGGCACTTGTAGGGGATGGTCCTGAAATTGCACACATCGACCTTGTAATAGGTCCAAGAGGAGGACCGGTTGAGACAGCCTTCATGAATTCATTTTCCATGCCACGGGAAGGACACACACCGCTTCTTGCGGTTCTTGAACCCAATCTGCAACCAAAACCAAGTACTCTTATGATAAACAAGGTCACTATGAAGAACGGCGACCAGGCTGTGCTGATGTTCGGACCTGCTCAGGCGGCTATCGCGAAAGCGGTAATGGATAGCGTTGAAGAGGGTGTCATTGCAAAAGGCGATGCCGAAGATCTCTTGATAATCGTTTCAGTCTTTATTCACTGGCAAGCAGCGGATAAAAAGAAGATATACGATTACAATTATGAAGCCACAAAACTTGCAATAAAAAGAGCAATGGCATGTGAACCCAGTGTTGGAGAAGCACTCTCAAGAAAAGATCAGGCAAAGCATCCATTCGCTTGAAGAGTATTTCCCTCTTATTTTATCATTTATTCCAGACCAACGGAATAAGTGATCATTTTTCTATCCAATTTCATGTCCTACCACTTTATCATATTATTCAAAACAACATTCCTGAGGGCAAGTTCGTGGAGGATCTTGACCACCTCTTCCTTTGGGATCGTACTAAATCTCCTTGAAACACGAATTACATCTTCTACTTCCACCATCCCGTAGTAGCTCAGCAATTTCACGACCCTCATAATCGTATTTTTTTGCCTTTCATGCTCTCTCGTCTGGAATGTACGAATTGCTCGAAGAAGGTCTATCTTTCGAAATTCAGGCCAGAATGGTGCGCAGAAATACGCAGCACACTCATTGCCGTTAGCCTGCCATGGAAGAAAATTTGATATCCTTTCATCTCCCCCAGTACGTATTATGAGATCCACACAAGGCACCGAACCGCTTGAAGGATATAAATTATTTGATATAGTATCTTCATTAATGTCATTCAGGGATAATTCCCCGTTCTTGATCTTGTATGCCATCCTCTGTGCTGCATCCACAAGTTCCTGGCGTCCCCCATAAGCAAGCGCCACATTAAGATATACGCCATCATAATTCCTTGTTATTTCCTCGGCATGTTTTGCAGATGATTTAAGCCCTGGCGGGAGCAGGTCGATATTTCCCAGCACCCTTACTCTCATCCGGCGCTTATGTGTGCGCTCATCCGCGCATATTTTATCAAATTTTATCCCGATAAGTTCAAAAAGCTTGTTTTTCTCAACATCGTTCCTGTCGAAATTTTCGGTTGAAAAGGCATAGATTGTAAGCTGTTTGATCCCAAGGTCAAAACTCCAGTCGAGGACTTTTTCTGTTGTGTCAGCTCCCTTAAAATGACCGTAATATTGCGCAAGTCCACGTTTTTTTGCAAACCGCCTGTTGCCATCCATAATAATTGCAACGTGCGAGGGGACAGGCGTGTCCTTTATTTCATTTGCAAGTAATGCCTCATAACCGCCATACAATATTCCCGATAAACTCAAAATATCACTCGGTTCTTTTAGAGTATGAGATGTATTTAAACTTACCCAAAGTCTTCAAGCCTGCGCTGTTCCTCCAGTTTCTCTTCTGGCGGCGGCGTGGAACCGATCTGCCTTAAGACTTTTATTGCCACTTTAGTGCCTATGATCTCTGCAACTTTACCGGGGTTAACAGTCCGCAATGCTTCCATATCCCTGATCCCTGCATTATACAATTTGCGCGCGCGCACCCGACCAATGCCGCGGATCTGGATAAGCTCAAGAAGTTCGGGGCTTGCTCCGTACTCCACACGTTTTTCAAGTTCGCGCGCTCTATTTGCAGACGACCGCTTCATGAATACTGCGAGTTCCGCCATCGAATGCACAAGCCAGAGCGTGGTCTCGGAAAGCGCCCTGATATCCCCTTCGCCTATCCCGAATTTATGAACGATAACTTCTTCTTTCTTTTCATTTATCCAGTCAAGCATAACACATGCGGTCTTGACCTGCGAGAGGAACCATTCATAGCTGACTGAACCGGACTGTGGCGGTATCGTTATAAATTCAGCATGGTTCTCCATGACAAAATCGCTTAGCCAGGTATAATCATTTGATCGTAAATATAGTGGACGCATGTTGGTTGTCGAAGAAACAAGATGGAGCAGTGTCAATTCCGTGTACTGGATGCCTTTCTCCTCGATCTTTTCCAGTCCTTCGATAATGATCGAAGCTGAAAGCGGATCTATATACAGGCGGGATACAAGCTCACCGAGGCGTGTGGGAAAAAGCCCTTCATTTTGAACTATCATCTTTTTTTCAACCAGGAAACTTATTATTTTGTCAATTACGACTTTCAAACTCCATGGTTCCTGCTGCGTGGAATAGAACGTATTTTTCATGAATCCGAGCAATTCATCCATAGTTCTGGCAAAGCCCGTGACAATTATTGAAAGGATATGCGTTCGCAATGCATTTTCGGTGCCGAGTTTTGACCATATTTTTTCGGCACCTGCAAGTACATACTGGTTCATCAGCTCTTCCATTTCATCATAATTCTTTGCCACAAGCACAGATTCGCCATAAGGATCAAGCCTCGGACGTCCCGCTCTTCCTGCCATCTGCTTATATTCAAGGACAGGTATGGGCACCTGCCCGAAATTCACATCATAGCGCCTGTAACCCTTGATTATCACACGCCGCGCCGGAAGGTTTAGCCCTGCTGCAAGCGTCGGGGTCGCTGCGATCACTTTAATAGTACCATTTCGGAATCCATCTTCAATGATCTTACGCTGTTCAGAAATAAGTCCTGCATGATGGAAAGCGCTTCCATTCTCGATACACTGTGCAAGCTTTTTTGTGGTTTCAACTTCGCTTGTTTCAATGACCTGCGCCGCAAGTGTTTTGAGTTTTTCCCTCGTATCCCTGTCAATCAGGTTCGATATAGCAATTCCTGTGCGCCCTGCCTGACCTTCGGAGTTCTTGCGGCTGCTCTCAAAAATAATGCACTGACCCCCTTCTTTCAGGGTATCTGCCGCAAGCGATATAGTGCTGTCTTTATGGAACCCTTTGACATGGCGCTGGCTTCTGTCCCCGAAAGTTATGGCATCCACGAAAAATACTCCCTCTTTTAATACTATCGGCCGCCAGTCGCTGACCACAAGTTCAGCAGACAGCCATTTTGCTACATCCTTTGCGTTTCCGATCGTTGCTGAAAGCGCGATTATCTGAGGATTTTGCTTCATTAATTTAGCAAGTACTATTTCCAGCGTTGGTCCACGGTCTGGCGAATCAATAAGATGCACCTCATCCGCAATGACCACAGTTACGTCATCGATCCAGAGGCTGCCGTTTCGAAGGAGAGAATCGACCTTTTCAGATGTGGCAACAATAATATCAAATTGTCCGAGCCAGTCATCCCGGGAATCAAGATCCCCTGTTGCGATGCCGGCTGAAACACCCCTGCCGTCGCTTTTCTTTATCGCCTCAAATGTTCGGAAGCGCTCATATTTCTCACTGGCAAGGGCGCGCAGGGGTACGATATAGAGAGCCTTTCCTTTCTTGTTCTCGTTCAATACAGATTTCAACATGGCGAATTCTGCAAGAAGGGTTTTGCCTGAGGCTGTTGGTATTGCAGCAACGACATTTTTCCCTTCAAGAAGCCCGGCATCGATGGCGGCTGACTGCGGAGGGTAGAGAGAGGTTATGCCTGAATCAATGTAAAATTGTTTAATAGGAGGTGACAGGTTGAGATCTTCTATTTTTATGCTTTTTTCGTTATGGACAACCTTTTGAATTTTATTTGCTGCAATGAATTCTGGTTTCTTGACGTCTGGTTTTTTCATGGATTATTTGGGATTAGTTGGCTCTCGATCAATATGATCATGTTTCAACTATTTTACAGATACTATCTTCACAATATCACCATTCTTCAACTCGTGCTTCTCCCCCAGCCTCATTTTCGTGCGCGCATCCACAGCATAAAGGAAACTCTTTCCGATATCGGTATGCACCATGAAAGCAAGGTCTTTCGGTGTGCTCCCCTTTTTCATCAGGAACGCATCCGGAAGGATCTTTCCATGTTTATCGGTAAACCTGTTCTCATCCTCGACCGGATAAACCACAATGAGGTCAAGGAGCTTAAAAACCGTTTCATTGATGCATTTCTGGATGCCCGTGCCGCCGTTTTTCTTCATCAGTGTGCGCATCTTCAAAAGCGCATCTTTTTGGGCATCGGAAAGTTTCTGCGATTCAACAAAATCAGGATCCCCGGGAATATATTTGATCGCACCGCCCTTATCAGCAAGCCGCAGCACAACTTCTGTCGCTCCACTCACGGGTATTGCCCCGGCCTTTACAAGGTGGTCGATATTTTCCTGCGATGCCACATCAATCTTATTTGCTGCCAATATCATGGGCTTGCTCAGGGCCCTGAGCATGTCAGATAGCTCGATTATCTGCTCTTCGGCCCAGACCTGGGGCTTATCGCGCGGTAATCTCATTCTTGAAAGCACGGTTTTTACGTGGCCTTCAGTGATCCCTGCTCCTTCTAGCTGTAATGCTATCGTTTCTTCGATCTTCAATCCTTCTGCATTCACTTTTCTTGACAGCCTCTCCCAGTTGCGCTTCAGGATGCCAGCCATCCACATGGTTATCTCATGTTCGAGGAATTCTATGTCGCCAAGCGGGTCATGCGAACCCACAGGAACGGGATTTCCTTCGATGTCAGTGCCGCCCGAAGCATCTATTACATGGATTATAGCTTTTGCCTGCCTGAGGTTATCAAGAAATTCATTCCCAAGCCCCTTTCCCTTGTGGGCATCAGGCACAAGGCCGGCCACGTCGATCATTTCAATGGGAACGAACCTCGCGCCTTCCCTGCAATTGCCGCAATCAAGTTTTAGCTCCCTGCACGGACAGTTTGTTCTGGCATACGCTACGCCGTGGTTGGCATCGATGGTCGTAAATGGATAATTTGCGATCTCGACGTCTGAAAGCGTTACGGCTTTAAAAAATGTGGATTTCCCGGAGTTAGGTTTCCCTGCAAGAGCTATTGAAACTGCCATGCTCTTAATAGAGTTTTATTAAACTTAACTTTAATCTATGCGGGAATTGAAAAATTTCAACTGCTGAAATAAGCTGTTATTACTTTTATGGCATCCTCCTTTGTTATCAACTCATTAAAGTAGTCGATTACAGCTTTAACTGCTTCATCACGTTGAACAATACCATCCGAACCCGCATATTGCGAGACGATATCATCCGATGTGAGCAGCATCCTTGGGTAGGACTCCAATAAAGGATTGTCATTAACAACCAGATCAAAACCCTCAAGAAGATTTACAGTGCTGCCTCTTAAAAGTGTTATTGGATTTTCATTACTTAGTGAAAATCCGTCAGAGTTATACGATCTGACTTCCATAATTCCGAATCTGTCTCCTGAATTGATGATCGTCACATTATCCGAGATCATCCAGGTATATTTGAGCCGGACTGAATTTTCGGAAATATTGTCCATATATGTAACAAAGAATGGTGCATCACTTTCATCCGCAAGATTCCTCCAAACAGTATTTGAGTTGCCTTCTTCGACGATAAATTCAGAAATAATCCCACTCTTATTGCTCAAATTAAATAGTGCCTGCCTTGCATTCTTATCCAGTGCAATTAATGTGAGATTATAATCTTTACCCAGATTCCAGGTCTCATTCACGTTCAGGTTCTTTAAATCCGTTGAGTTCTGCTCCAGAATAATTTCAGATAACTTGAAGGCCTGTCCATTTGCTGCGACGTAAGGTTTTCCGAGCCATCCTACTTTAGCGTAATAACCACCGCTAATAACTCTGGAACCATAAGCATCCAACCCATTCCACACTGCCAGGCCTGTCTCTGTATATATCTTGTAGGGAACGACCCTTTTTGTAGAACTATAGACGAGATTATCCCGATTGATTACTCGCTGACTTTCGCTGAGGTCATTCTGATTAACAGAAAGTGTTTCCCCGGATATTCCATCTTCATGCCAGAATGCCGGGAAGTTCGAAGCTGTCCAGGTCATGGGACCAGAAGCGACAGACCCGTCCTCCACTGCCAGAGTTACAGCACTGGCACTGTAAGTAAAAAATAAAGCCACCATTAGGAATCCAACCACTATCCTGAGGGCATGCCCTCCCAAAACGTTATTTGATACCATTTATCTCATCCTCCTTTAATACAATAAATATTAATGCAATTCGTTTTTTAGCAAGACCTCTTCAAGAAAGAAATACATAGTATTTCAACTGCTGAAATAAGCTGTTACTACTTTTATGGCATCCTCCTTTGTTATTAAATTATTAAAGTAGTCGATTACAGCTTTAACTGCTTCATCACGTTGAACAATACCATCCAAACCCGCATATTGAGAGACAATGTCTGCTGTATCCACTCGAAAAATCTCAAGACCATTATCAAAATCAGCCACAAATGCATAGTTTCCTGCCACCGTTACTCCGTATGAATCCCCGGCGGTATCGTAGCTGCCTTTTAAAATGGGTGCAGCTGGATCGCTCACATTGACTATCACAAGACCATTATAAACATCAGCCACATATGCATATTTTCCCTCCACCGCCACTCCCCTTGAATAACTGCCGTTATTGTAGCTGCCTTTCAATGTGGGCGCAGCCGGATTGGTCAAATCAACGATCACAAGACCATTATCACCATCAGCCACATATGCATATTTTCCCGCAATCCCCACACCCATTGAATTCCCGAGGGTATTGTAGCTGCCTTTTAAAGTGGGTGCTGCTGGATTGGTCACATCAACTATGACAAGACCATTATCATCATCAGCTACATATGCATATTTTCCCTCCACCGCCACTCCTCTTGAAATCCCGGCGGTATCGTAGCTGCCTTTTAAAGTGGGTGCTGCTGGATTGGTCACATCAACTATAACAAGACCATTTGCATGATCAGCCACATATGCATAGTTTCCCTCCACCGCCACTCCCAATGAATACCCAGCGGTATTGTAACTGCCTGTTAACGTGGGTGCTGCTGGATTTGTTATATCAACGATCACGAGACCATTAGAACCATCAGCCAAATATGCATATTTTCCCTCCACCGCCACTCCCAATGAATACCCGGCGGTATTGTAACTGCCTTTAAAAGTGGGTGCTGCTGGATTGGTCACATCAACTATCACCAGACCATTATCATCATCAGCAACATATGCATAGTTTCCCTCCACCGCCACTCCATATGAATACCCAGCGGTATTGTAGCTGCCTTTAAAAGTGGGTGCTGCTGGATTGGTCACATCAACTATCACCAGACCATTATCACCATCAGCTATATATGCATATTTTCCCTCCATCGCCACTCCATGTGATTTTCCGTTGGTATTGTAGCTGCCTATTAACATGGGCTCTTCTGGATTACTCACATCAATGATCTCAAGAACCCCCCTACCTTGCAAATATGTAAAGTTTTCCTCCACCGCCACTCCATATGAAGACTCCCCGGTGTAGTTACCTTTTAACGTGGGCGTTGCTGGATCGGTCACATCAACTATAACAAGACCACCCCGACTATTAGTCATATATGCATAGTTTCCCGTAACAGCTACTCCATATGAATCCCCGGCGATATTGTAGTTGCCTTTTAACGTGGGAGTTGCTGGATCGGTCACATCAATGATCACAAGACCGTAAAAATAATCAGCCACAAATGCATAATTTCCCGTAACAGCTACTCCATATGAATCCCCGGCGATATCGTAGCTGCCTTTTAAAATGGAAGCTGCCGGATCCGTCACATCGATGATCACAAGACCCTTAGAACCATCAGCCACATATGCATAGTTTCCCTCCACTGCCACTCCTTTTGAATCCCCGGCGGTATCGTAGCTGCCTGTTAAAATGGGCGATGCCGGATCGGTCACATCGACTATTACAAGACCCTTAGAACCTGCAATCACATATGCATACTTTCCTGCCAGCGCAATATCCCTGATAATGCCGCTGGTTTCTACCCTGCCTACCTCAATAGGAGTGCTCTTGTTGTTAATGTCAAGTACCACAAAATCACTCCCTTGTCCTATATATGCATAATTTCCAGACGGCTCAGCAGCATAGGTCGCGCCTCCGAAATGTCCGACTTTTGTTATGTTCAAATCTCCTTCAACGGCAACCTGTAAAGGCATATTCCCGGCACTGGCGACCCAGCCAGGATATAACGACAGAATTAAGAATCCAACCATTATTTTGATGGCAAGCCCCTTGTAATTATTCTTATCTGATTTTGATATCATTTCTACCACCACATATGGAGTAATGATAGCAATTTCAGGAATAACTTCTGCTACCACCACTTGTAAGTGTTATAATGATTCGATAGAGTATAAATCTTTGTATTTCGAAAAGCATTTCTATTTTTAGTCACGCTGTACCCAAAAAAAATCAAACCGTTTCTTAATTCCTCATGCTCGTTACCGGGCTTGGCATCCTTCCACCCCGCAGAATAAAATCATGCGAACTGAAAGTGCTGATGTTCATTACATAGGTCTCGCCCAGAAGCCCACCGAAATTCACATAGTCTCCTGCTTTCTTACCGGGGACGGGAATGAGCCTTACTCCGGTCGTCTTATTATTGACCACTCCTATGGCAAGTTCATCCGCAATAATTGCTGAAATAGTCGTTGCCTCAGTATCCCCTGGGATCGCGATCATATCAAGCCCGACAGAGCAGACAGCAGTGAGTGCCTCAAGCTTCTCGATTGAAAGCGCGCCAACCCTGACCGCTTCGTTCATGCATGAATCCTCGCTGACGGGAATGAACGTGCCGCTTAAGCCGCCAACGTTGCCTGATGCCATAGCGCCCCCTTTTTTCACAGCATCAATAAGGAGAGCAAGCGCGGCAGTGCTTCCGGGCGCCCCCATTTTCTCAACACCCATCATTTCTACGATCCCGGCAACGGAATCCCCGACTTTGGTTGTGGAGGCAAGTGAGATATCCACGATCCCGAAAGGAACTGAAAGATTTTGTGCAAGTTCTCTTCCGATAAGCTCTCCTGCCCTTGTTATTTTAAAGGTTGTGCGTTTTATGACCTCAGAAAGCTCAGTAAGGTTGCAGTCTTTGTTCTTCTCGACAACACTTCGCACGACACCGGGACCGCTGATGCCGATATTGAGTGAAAAATCAGGTTCTCCCACCCCGTGGAAAGCCCCGGCCATAAAAGGATTGTCCTCAGGTGCATTTGCGAAAACAACGAACCTGGCACATCCTACACCATTTTCTGTCCTGCTGGATATTTCTTTTAAGGTTTTCCCCAGCCTTATAACAGCATCCATGTTCATGCCAGATACGGTCGAAGCAACGTTCAGAAAAGCGCAGACCCTTTCTGTACTTGAGAGCATTTCGGGAAGGGAATCTATGAGTCGTTCGTCTGCCCTTGTCATGCCTTTCTGCACGAGCGCGCCGTATCCACCAATAAAATCAATACCAACATCTTTAGATGCTCTATCAAGGACTTTTGCTATTTCAACAGGCGCATCAGGCTCAACGCATGCTTCGATTAATAATGCGACAGGCGTCACCGAGATCCTTTTATTGATTATGGGAATGCCGTATTTATCCTCAAGTTTTTCAGCCTCGGTGATAAGCTTTTTTCCATAACCTGAAACCCTTTCATATACATTTTTCTTGAAAACATCAAGATCTGAATGAATGCAATCCTTCAGGTTGATCCCGAGTGTCACGGTCCTAATATCAAAATTATGATACAGAGTCATCTGGACTGTTTCCATGACCTCTTCAAGAGAATATTCCATCATTCACACCCTGTGCATCGCTTTGAAGATATTCTCATGCTGCACCTGTATCTTAAGACCCATTCTATCTTCTATTTGAGCAAGTTCTTCTTTTAACTGGCTGATCGTTATCGGAGAATCGGTAGTATCTGCCAGCATGGTCATCACGAAATAACCGCCCATTATTTTCTGGTTAAGGTCTTCGATGTTTATATTATGTTTAAAAACTGCATTGGAAATACTCGCGATTATTCCTTTCTGGTCTTTTCCGATCACGGTTATGAATACAAGGTCTTTTGTCATTAAATGCCTCATCTGGATTTGATTTTCCTGGTTCATTTATATACTCAAGGGAGCTTAAAATGATTGATTGACTCGGATTGCCGGGGATTTTTTAGCTCGTACTTATCTGAAAAAGAAATTAAATGAATATACTTTATAATATTACCTATATTGTTATTTCATCGATAGAAAACTTTAAACCCGATAAAGTATTCATGTGCTGGATTTATCTTTAATAAGGACGTGAATTCTAATTAAATGTGGAAAATTGAAGACGCAATAGAACTTTATGGAATAGACCGATGGGGCAATGGATTTTTTTCTTTTAACCGAAATGGTAATTTAATCGTGAAGCCCACGAAAAATGATGCGCAGGTCATTGACCTTAAAAATGTTGTTGATAATCTTGTCTCCAAAAAAATAAATTTTCCAATATTATTCAGATTTCCCCAGATTCTTGAGTCACAGATAAAAACATTGAACGGCGCTTTTTCAAATTCGATTTCGGAATACAAGTACAATAACACTTACCAGGGTATTTTCCCCATGAAAGTGAACCAGCGCAAAGAAATTATTGAAGAGATCGTGAAATCAGGCCGAAAATTCAATATTGGTCTTGAAGTTGGCACAAAAGCTGAGCTTCTGGCAGCAATGTCATTCGATTTAAGCAATGACGCCCTTCTCATCTGTAATGGTTTCAAGGATAATGAATACCTGCATCTTGCATTGAATGCCATAAAATTGAATAATAAAGTCGTCATAGTCATAGATGAGTTCAGCGAAACAAAACGCCTTCTTGATATCGCAAAACAATTGAATGTTAAACCGATCATAGGTATAAGAGCCAAGCTCTACTCAAGAGGGAGTGGCAAATGGGCAGAATCAGGCGGAGAGTCCGCAAAATTTGGGCTTTCGACCACGGAAATTCTTGAGTGCATTAAAATAATAACCGAATATAATATGCTCGACCAGCTCCAGATGCTTCATTTCCATATCGGCTCCCAGATAACTGAGATACGAAGGATCCAGAAAGCGGTAAAGGAAGCAGCAAGAGTATATGCAAAAATTAAGATAAAACACATCAACATTAAATATTTCAATATCGGCGGCGGTCTCGGACTCGATTATGACGGCAGTAAGACTTCATCCGATGCAAGCGCCAATTATACCATACAGGAATATGCCAACAATGTAGTTTATTCATTGAAAGATGTATGCGATGAAGAAAATGTAACTCATCCCATAATATTATCCGAAAGCGGCCGTGCGATTTCTGCATATCATTCTGTACTTGTCATTAATATAAAGGGAAATAAGAACGGTGATTTAAATAAACCCGTCGAGCTTCGCGGGAATGAGCCCCATATCATAAATGAATTGTACGATGGGCTCAATGAAATAAATATAAAAAATTATGAAGAGTATTACCACGATGCTCTGCAGCACCGTGAAGAGCTTCTGTCCCTTTTCAATCTCGGTGAACTTGAATTGGATGAAAAATCCATGGGGGAGATGCTTTTCTTGCAGATATGTGAAAAAGCTGTCGGATATGCAAAGGAAACACAGAACAAATCAGATGATTTCGATGATCTGAATAAGCTTTTGTCTAAAAAATATATCGGTAATTTCTCGGTTTTCCAGTCGGTTCCGGATTTCTGGGCAATAAAACAATTGTTCCCGATCGTGCCTGTCAGCAGGAACAATGAGAAACCCACGATATATGGAACAATCGTTGATATAACATGCGATTCCGATGGTGAGATAGACAAGTTCGTGGACCTGAAAGATGTAAAGGAGCTCCTTGAACTTCATGAACTCAATAATGGTTCATATTATCTTGCCGTCATGATGATCGGAGCATACCAGGACACGATCGGCGATTATCATAATTTATTCGGCACAGCGAATGAGGTACATATCATTGTGGATGAGACAGGCGGATGGCATATAAAACAGATCGTGAACGGTGACCGCAACTGCGATGTGCTTGGTTATGCAAAATATAATAACAATTATCTTCTTGAAGCATTTGAATCCGAAGTGAACCAGGCGGTAAGGGAGAGCGGACTGTCAAAAGCTGATGCAGAAGACATCATGAATAATTATAAGAATGTCATGAAGAGGTATACGTATCTGGATATATGATGGGGGATTTTCGGGAGTGTTTCAAATCGTGTTGGCAATTATCCTAATGTGCAACACAATAAGAACGAACCATCAGATTTGATTTTTCTGAGATGTATTAAGGAAAAACGGCATATAATTTTTTGCAAATCGTATGTTTAAAGACGGCCCAGCCACAACTTTTCCGAGTATCATGCATCAAAGATTTTTTTACCTCCAAAAAATATATCTTCATAAGAATCATGTGCAAATGCAAAGAATCACAAATTTTGAGATTTTAATATGGAACGAAAATATAGTGTTATCATTATTATAGGCGTTTTTTGGATTCTTGGAACAATTGGTTTTGCTCTGTCTATAGATGTTCCATCACAATATTCCAGAAATATTGAAATAATAAAGCTTGTTTTTTTATCAATTGGCGCGTTTGGAGTTATATCGGCAACACATCTTAATATATATAATTCTTTAGAAAGTACTCAAAATATTAAAAATAAGATTTATTTTGATAAATTAAACAACTCATTTCAATTCTTTGAAAAATGGGAAAGTCCTATCTTAAAGGAAACAAGAGATTTAACAAGAGAAATTGAAGAAAATTCCTCGAAAATTAGTGATGAGGATTTAAAAAATCGTATTTTAATAAATGAAAATTTGAAACGGTCGGTTATCACAGAGATGAATTTTTGGGAAGGAATGTATTTATCAATTTAGTATGACCGGGTGGACGAAAAAATATTAAAAGATGCTTTCAGCAGAGTTTATTGTACAACGTTTGAAACATTCAAATATTCGTGTAACCATTTATTTAAAAATAATCCAACAATGATAGAAACCCAAATTTGACAGTTCAAATTATTACTGAGTGAATTTTCGATTTATCAAGTGTATCATAATCTCTTTCTATTATCGATTTTTTAGACCTAATTTTGACACTTATTTTCTATCCAGGCAAACGTGGTTTTTTCGATTTTTGACCATTATATCCAATATGAATTTGACATTTCGATCTACGGTTATAGAATGTGATTTCTATGATTTTTAGCCACTTTTCATACTATGTCAACAACGGTGTAGAATTCCCCAAATTCAGCGGTCTAAATTTCCCCACCCCGTTATAAAGTTTCCTCTCAACTTCCAAATATTCTAACAAGAAGTAACCCCTAATTTCGCGGAATTACCAATCC
>Ga0209540_10002257_pt1 | contig 13779 bp, 10 predicted proteins | sample BarGraIncu01121A_FD_184501 | JGI IMG/M metagenome (GOLD analysis project Ga0209540, IMG submission 184501) | Arctic peat soil microbial communities from Barrow, Alaska - Barrow Graham LP Incubations 011-21A (SPAdes) (version 2) | ecosystem: Environmental > Terrestrial > Soil > Wetlands > Peat... | reverse complement strand
GCGCCAGCGCGCCCTGGAGCGGATTCCGATGCGGCGTTTTGGGCAGCCATGCGAAATTGCCGCGGCGATCCGCTTTTTTGCTTGCGCCGAGGCAGGGTACATCACAGGCTCCATGCTTAAAATTGATGGTGGAATCTTCTAATGAACAACCCGACAGAACTCAAAACACAAATCAAACACCTGCTGGTGGAGAACCTTATGCTCCAATCCAAGGCGGAGGAAATCGCGGACGACCTGCCCCTTTTTGGTCCCGGCAGTTTGGGTTTGGATTCTGTCGATGCACTCCAGATCGTTGTTGCGCTCGATAAAAATTATGGGTTGAAAATCTCTGATCCCGAAGCGGCCAAAAAAGTCCTGCAAAGTGTCAACACCATCGTGGCTGCGCTTGAACAGCGTTTATCTGTTGAACCTCACTGAAGTTATAAGGCGCGCCCGGCGCATGGCCGCATTGGGCGCGCGTAAAGCCGGATTTTCAAAAACAGCATGGAGGCTCTGAATTCCATGAATTGTTCCACTCCGAAAGTGTTAGGGAAAGTGCTTTACACCGGGGTTGTGAATAATTAACATCTGCCACTCTAATTAAATATGGAAGCGAAGACCAAGACGATTGACCAATTTAAGTTGCATGGCAAGGACACGGGTTCGGCGGACGTGCAGGTTGCGCTGCTGACCCAGCGGATCAACCATCTGACCGAACATTTGCAGACGAACAAAAAGGATCACAGCTCGCGCCGCGGGTTGCTGATGATGGTCGGCCAGCGCCGCCGCCTGCTCAAATACCTGCAAACCATAGATTTGAACCGCTATCAGGCGGTCACGAAGAAATTGAAGCTGCGCCACTGAATTTGCGGAGATGCGGCTTTTATTTTTGACAAGCCGTCTTTCGCTCTCGAATTTGAGCCGGAAACGCGAACGGCTCGATTCCCAAACCGAAATCATCGCGAATAAAAAATCCGTTGCCCCTGGGAAATTTCAATCAGCTCCGAAAGCGCTCGGAGTTCACTGAAGTTCCTCCGGTGGCAATGGGCAAGTTCATATGCCTGAAAAAATCACCGTCCAGGTGGGCGACAAACAAATAATCATTGAAACCGGAAAACTCGCCAAACAGGCGGACGGCGCGGTAACCATCCAGCTCGGCGAAACCATCGTCATCGTGGCCGCCGTGGCCGCAACCAAGGCCAAGGAAGGCCAGGACTTTTTTCCGTTGACCGTTGACTATCGTGAAAAGGCCGCGGCGGCGGGAAAATTCCCCGGCGGTTACTTCAAGCGCGAAGGCCGTCCGACGGAAAAGGAAATTCTCACCTGCCGGCTCACCGACCGTCCGATTCGTCCGCTCTTTCCCAAGGGCTGGTATAACGAAGTTCAGGTTCAAACCGTCGTTCTCAGCGCCGACGGCCAGAACGACCCCGACATCCTCAGCATCATCGGCGCGTCCGCCTCGCTGATGGTCAGCGACATTCCGTGGGACGGCCCGCTCGGCGCGGTCCGCGTCGGCCGCATCAAAGGCCAGTTCATCGCCAATCCGACCCACGCCGAACAGGCCGAAAGCGACCTCGACCTCGTCTATGTCGGCAACACCAACGACATCGTGATGTATGAAGGTTCGGCCAAAGAGATTACCGAAGCCGACTTCAACGCCGCGTTGAAATATGCGCACGAAGTCATCCAGCCGCTCATCGCCGCGCAAAAGGAACTCGCCGCCAAGGCCGGCAAAAAGAAACGCGAAATCACCCTCAACATCGTCCCCGACGAAATTCTTCAGGAAGCCAAGAAACTCGCCGGCGACCGCTTTGTTCCCGCGTTGCTCACGCCCGGCAAACTCGCCCGCGAAAATGCGTGCAAGGCGATTCAAGACGAAGTCGGCGCCAAACTCGTCGAAAAATTCGGCGCGGAAAAAGTCACCGATTTCGTCGTCAACGACGCGTTTTATTACATCCAGAAGGAAGCCGTCCGCGGTTTGATTTTGAACCACGGCAAACGTCTCGACGGCCGCGCCTTTGATGTCGTGCGTCCGATTTCAAGCGAAGTCGGCATTTTGCCGCGCGCCCATGGTTCGGCGTTGTTCTGCCGCGGCGAAACCCAGGCCCTCACGCTGGCCACGCTTGGCACCGGCGACGACACGCAGGAATTTGATTCCTACACCGGCGGCGGAACCGAGAAAAAATTCATCCTGCACTATAACTTCCCGAATTTCTCCGTGGGCGAAACCGGACGCATCAGCGGTCCCGGCCGGCGCGAAATCGGCCACGGCGCGCTCGCCGAGCGCAGCATCGAACCGATGATTCCGTCCGAGAATTATCCCTACACCATCCGCGTCACCAGCGAGATCATGGAGTCCAACGGCTCGACCTCCATGGCGAGCGTTTGTGGCGGCACGCTGGCATTGATGGATGCGGGCGTCCCGATGATCCGTCCGGTGGCCGGCATCAGCGTCGGCATCTGCACCGAATTGGACGCGAACAAGAAAATCTCCAAATACCAGCTCCTCACCGACATCATCGGCTGGGAAGATCATTACTGCGACATGGATTGCAAGATTGCCGGGACGGAAAAGGGCATCACCGGCTTCCAGCTCGACCTCAAGCTCAAGGGCATTCCGCATGGCATGATGGTTGAGACAATTGAAAAGGCCCGCATCGCGCGCATGCACATCCTGGCCGAAATGGCCAAGACACTCGCCGAACCGCGCAAGGAAATCAGCAAATACGCGCCGCGCATTCAAACGGTCAAGATCAACCCCGAAAAAATCGGCGCGCTCATCGGACCGGGCGGCAAGAACATCAAGCGCCTCGTCGAGGAATCCGGCTGCGAAATTGACATTGAAGACGACGGCACGGTGAACATTTTCTCCGTCTCGCCGGAAGGCATGAAGATCGCGCTCGACGCCATCACTGGCATGACGGCGGAAGCCGAAGTCGGAAAAATCTATCGCGGCAAGGTCGTCACGATCAAGGAATTCGGCTGTTTTGTGGAATTCCTGCCCGGCAAGGACGGCCTGGTGCACATCAGCGAACTGGCCAATTTCCGCGTCAAGCAAACCGAAGACATCGTCAAGGTCGGCGATGACATTATGGTCAAATGCCTCGGGGTGGACGAAAAAGGCCGCGTGCGGCTCTCGCGCAAGGCCGCGATGGAAGATCGCGACAAGGAAGCGGCGGGAAAGGAAGAAGCGGGAAAAGAAGCCAGGTAATCCTGGGGCAATCAATTCCAGCGCGAATGGGCAACCGTTCGCGCTTTTTGTTTGCCTTCGCCCAAAGATGTGAAGATTGACGCATATAAATCTTCGGCGCACACTTGCCGCGCGACCTTGGCAAGACCAATCTGCTTAACGACGACGACCTCGCCGAGTTTGTGAAGCTGCCATGAAAAACGATGGGAATAATGCGAAGAATGCGAGTGGCGGGAAAGATTCATCCCATTCCTCCCCTGATTCCCATCCCATTATTCCCCCGCGCGGCGATTACCAGACCCTCCACTCCTTCCACAAAGCCGAGATCGTCTAACCATCAACCATCTCGCCATTGACGTGCGTGCTTCACCGGTGCACGCTCAGTCCAACCATGAGCCCGATGTTGGCCGACGCAATTGACTTCCCTCTTGTCCTGGGCTTTGGGTTGATCGTGTTGATTCCGCTGTTACTGTTCGAGGTCGGCATCGAGGCGCTGGTCCTCAAGAAAGTTTGGTCCATCCCGTTCAGAAGATTGTGTCATCTTACTTTCATTGCCAATTGCCTGTCGTTGCTCGCCGGCATTCCTGTCAAGATTCTGAACGCGTGGCTTTACGATTTTTTGTTGCCCCAGGATTTGCCGGGGTTCTTCGCCCGATACCCGGCGGCAGTCGCTGTTGGAACGCTCATTTATTTCGGGGCGACTTTGGGCGTGGAAGGCGCATACGCATTCCGATGGTTGCGCCGGAACGAACATAAAATCGCCGCTGGCAGAATTTGGAAAGGAATGCTCCTGGCAAATCTGGCCAGTTACGCCGTGGTCGCACCGCTCCACTATTACCTCACGCGACCGATTCCGCAACCGATACACGCGTTTACGCAGAACACCAGTTGGTCCAGCCATCCGGCGGTAAAAGTATTTTTTACCGATGGCATGAACGAGAATTTAAAGTCCATGCGATTGAATGGTTCAGCGCGGGAAACCATCGTGCCCATGACCGTGAGGGATTATTTGCTCTCCGCCGATCTCAAGCTCTGCCTGTTTCGAGGCACCAATGGCAATCTTTACCTTTACCGGGCGGACACAGCACAGAGCAAACTCGTCCTGCAATCCAGTGAACGTTTCCTGATGAACCAGGTCGCCTTCAGCCCCTCGGGTGAGCATGTCGCATACGCAAACGGAGATAGCAACACGCTTGAAGTGGTGAACCTGCAAACCGGACAGCACATTGTCCAGCCGCTCTTTCAGAAACTGGGTTTCAGTGACGCATCCGTTGCCTGGTCAACGGATGAAACAAAATTCTATGTCGGCGGTTTTGAACATGGGGAGCGACTTCAATACATCATTCAATCGTCGGGCTTGCTTTTGGCTGAACAGCTGACGCAAACCAACCCACCAGAAGTTTTGACCTGTTACGGACGGGTTGGCGCTGGAGGATGGTGGAGTTCAGATTGGGGCAGGTCTTTCAACGGGGATTCGTGTGGTGAATTGAATATTTACACCGAACCCGGCCTCGGAAGCCACTTGAAGATCTATCGAGGGACCAATTGGAGCAACCAAGTGGAATATCTTACGGTCAATCCCGGACTGTTGCACATCGCCCGGTTCTATTTTGGCGACGTCGCATTCTTGGATGACTGTAACGAATGCCTGTTTGAAGCCAACGGCTATATTTACCTGCTGGACATCCAGAACAAACGGGTGGGCACCGTGGCGCAGGGCGGGCGTTTCATCCTTTTGACTCCGCGATATCAGAAGCAGCTCCAAATCCGCTGATCCGGATCACCGGTTGCGCCCTGCCGGCCACCAACGCGGGAAACTTCCACCAAGCCATCGGACAAAGGGAGCCGGCGCGCACGGAGTGACACGCCCTACCCGTGTTTTGCCGTCCAGCGCGTCGAATTGAACTCCTTTGCGCGAATGTTCAATCGCCCCGACCACTTCAAAGCTCAGGTGCGCGGAACCAAATGACGTGGCGCCCGACGCAGCCGGTCGATGCAACCGCCTATGGTCAGCAAGCCAACGGCGGCGATGATGATGCCCGGCAGGGCTGACATGGCTCCGCCGCGTTGCCACGAATGCTTCAGAACCAGCGCAAGAATTGCCAGGTACCAAAGTCCCACTCCGATGCCCAATACCAACAACCAACGCGGTGACCCCGGCCCCCAAATACCCATGCTCCAGCCAATCAGATAAGGCAGAATCAGCACACCCCACCACATTGAATGTCCGGATTTGCCGCCAAAACCTCCGGCCGCGCTCAATCCCCATAAAGCCCCCACGCCAATCGCGATCAGAATAAAGACCCACGCCCGGTAGGCGAACAGATGACGTTCGCTTTGATTGAAAAAGGTGCCGAGCGCAACCATCAGGCTGCCAGGAAGGATAACGACCGAACCTTCCATGGGATCGATGGCTCCCACAAGCATGCCAATACTGCCAAGAACAATCAGAATGCGTGACCATAAACCGCGGGAGGTGAAAGTTTTCATATGCCCATCCTGCCACGACTTGCGTCACCGCCAAAATCGAAAAATGTTTGCATGGGATTGATTGGTTCAATGCACGTTCACTCGCAACTGCCTTGAAGACCGAAACCCAGTAATGGCGGCAAGCAGCCGCGGTCATGCAGCCGGAGGGTTGTTTCAGTCCGGCTGCTTTGTATTTATGCGGAACATAAGGAGTTTGACTCTACGGCTGGGCAAACGTAAATTTCCAGCCGAATGCTGGTCGCTGAATCAAAGGTGGCGAGTGCGAATGCGGTGGACTCGCCTGAAGCCAATCCGAATCGTTCCTGGAAACATATCGTGGAACCGGTGGAGCCGTTTCTTCAGGCGGTCACGCGGCAATTGATCCGGCAGGTCAACGATTTTGATCCCCAAATCGTTCCTTATGCCCAATACGCCCTGAACGGCGGCGGGAAACATTTGCGTCCCACGATTCTGGCGCTGTCCGCCGGCGCGCTCGGCGAGGTCACCGACGCGCACGTGACGGCGGCGGTCATCATTGAAATGGTGCACTTGGCCACGCTGGTGCATGACGATGTGATGGACGGGGCGGAAATCCGCCGCGACCAGCTCACGCTGGCGGCCAATTGGGGCAACGAAATCGCCGTGCTGTTCGGTGATTGTCTGTTTGCGCAGGCGTTGAAACTGGCGGCCAGCTTTCCGACGCCGGAAGTTTGCCGCGCCGTCGCAATGGCGACGAACACGGTTTGTTCCGGAGAAATTTTGCAGACGCAGCACCGGCGCAAGTTTCAAATCTCGCGGCGCGAGTATTTCCGCGTCATCGAAATGAAAACCGCCGAACTGTTCACGCTGGCGTGCGATTTGGCGGCGTTTTTGAGCGGGGCGACGCCGAAACGGCGCGCCGCCTTGCGGCAATTCGGCGCGGCGTTCGGCACGGCGTATCAGGTTTATGACGATTGCGTGGATTTGTTCGGGACGGAAGCGTTGGCCGGCAAATCACTGGGCACGGATTTGGCGAAGGGCAAATTGACGTGGCCGGTGCTGTTGGCGTGGGAACGCGCGAACGCCGCCGACCGGGCGCGCCTGGAAAACCTGGTCGAAAACTGGCAGCCGGAAAATTTGTCCGCCGTGAACGAATTGCTGGCCAGATACGAAACCTTTGAGCCGTCGCAGGAAGTCATCGCGCGCTATTTGGAGCAGGCGCGGCGGGTGTTGCGGGTTTTGCCGGAATCCGGCGGGCGCGCGGGATTGTTCGGTCTGGCGGATTTTTTAGCGCAACAAACCGACGCCCTGGCGGTTTGTATTTGAATAAATCATGATCATGTCCGCTCCAGTCACACGCACGGACGATTCAAAGACGCCCGCGCCGGTGGATGAAGAGTCCCTGGTGCGGCAGGCCCGGCGTGGCGATTTGGAGGCTTACGATGAATTGGTGCGGCGCCATCAGGAGCGCATCTACGCGACGATTTATCACATGACCGCCAATCACGAGGACGCCAACGACCTGGCACAGGAATCGTTCATCAAGGCGTTTCAGGCGCTGAAATCCTTCAAAGGCGGCTCCAGTTTTTACACCTGGCTTTACCGGATTGCGGTCAACAAAACGATCAATTTCCTCAAGCAGCGCAAGAACCGCATTCACATAAGCCTGAACGACTTGGACTTCAACGCCGAGCACGACCCGGATTTAATAGCCTTGATTTCGGACAAAACACCGCGCCGCGAGGCTGGTTTGGCGGAATTGCAGGAAAAATTGAACGAGGCATTGCTGAAGTTGTCTGAACCTCATAGATTGGTGGTTGTTCTGCACGATGTGCAGGGGCAATCGCACGAAGAAATCGCAAAGATTATGGATTGCAACATTGGCACCGTTCGGTCGCGGCTGTTTTACGCCCGGCAGCAATTACAGGCGTTGTTGTCCGATTACTTGAAGTAAATATGAACGAAAACGAAAATAACTTCGAGTCGTTGCGCCGCTTGCTGGTTCTCAAACGGCACGAAACGCCACCGCCGGGATATTTCAACTATTTTTCAAGCCAGGTCCTGCAACGAATTCGCGCCGGCGACACCGGAAAATCAGCGAACTGGTTGGAGGATTTGTTTGGTCAGGCGCTCTGGCTGGGAAAATTGTTGCAAGCGTTTGATGTGAAACCGGTGTTTGCAAGCGCGTTTGCAGGAGCGCTTTGTTTGCTGTTGTTTCTCGGAATTATTTATGCGGAACGCCCGGATTTCACGTCGCCGCCGCTTCTGCAGGCCGTCACCACCACCGCCGCTTCGCTCGCCGCCGTGTCGCCATCCCTGTACCAGTCAGCGGACCAAATGGGGATCGTGTCCAGCACCAATCCAGTGCTCAGCCTTCAGCCGGTCGCTTCGCTTTTTGGACAGCAAAATTCGCTCGCCCAGCCGGTCAGCTTTTCACTTCCCGGCAACTGATCCGATTTGAAATGCGTTGCGCGCTTGAAACGCCGCCGCGCTTGTCATTAAATCGGGCGGGTGCCAACCAAAGTCATAGCGGTCGCCAACCAAAAAGGCGGCGTGGGCAAGACAACCACTGCCGTCAATCTTGCGGCGTGCCTCGCCGCGCTTGGCCAACGCGTGCTCTTATTTGACCTCGACCCGCAGGCCAACGCCACCAGCGGCCTCGGCCTGGAAAAAACCGAGGGCGCCAGCGCGTATCGGGTTTTGCTGGGTGAAGGCAGCCTGCTCGACAAAATCAAAAGCACCGCCTTCGAGCGGCTTGAAGTTGTGCCGTCCGAAGTGGATTTGTGCGCCGCCGATCTCGAACTGGCACGAATGGAAAATCATCTGCTCCGCGTTGCCGCAGTGTTGCAGCCCGTGCTGGAATCGCAACGATTCGACGTGGTCTTGATGGACTGCCCGCCGTCACTGGGCATTCTCACCCTGAACGCCTTTGCCGCGAGTGACGGTTTGCTCGTGCCGTTGCAATGCGAATATTACTCGCTCGAAGGCATTTCCATGATGAACCGCGTGCTCAACCAGTTGCGCGACGCGGGCATCAATCCGCGCCTCGACATTTTCGGCGTCGTGATGACGATGTTCGATGGCCGGACGAAGCTTTCCAACGAGGTCGTCAGCGAAGTCCGCAATCAGCTCGGTGCGCGCGTATTTGAAACCGTGATCCCGCGCAGCACGCGCCTCGCCGAAGCGCCGAGTTTCGGCAAACCGATCATCTATTACGACAAATACAGTTCCGGCGCGGCGGCTTACGAACTGCTCGCGCAGGAAGTCTTGAAACGGCTGGAGGGTTGATTTGTTTCTGCATTCTAAATTCTACATTCTCAAACCATGCTGAAGCGCACGCCACTTTTTACCGCGCACCAGAAACTCGGCGGCAAACTCGTCGAATTCGGCGGCTGGGAAATGCCGGTGCAATATACCAGCATCACCGACGAACACCTCGCCGTCCGCAAAGCCGCCGGCATCTTCGACATCTCGCACATGGGCGAAGTCACCGTCAGCGGCGCGGGCGCGGCGGAATTCCTGAATTCTGTTCTCACGAACGACATCCGCAAGCTCGCGCCCGGCGAAGGCCAATACACCCTGATATGCAACGAACGCGGCGGCGTCATTGACGATCTGTATGCCTATCGGTTGTCCGGTGAGGTTTTTTTTCTGGTCATCAACGCCTCGCGCATCGAACCGGATGTCGCCTGGTTGCAGGCGCAGGCTGCCCATTTTCCGCGTCGAAACGAATTGCGACTCACTGACGCTTCGCACAATTACGCCGCTGTGGCCGTGCAAGGCCCGCGCGTCCGCGAATTCATCGAAACTTGCATTCCGGGCGATTCAAACTCGGCCATGCGTGTGGGTCGCGTAACTGAATTGAAGAAAAACCAGATCGCCGGCTTTCACTTTGAACAAGGCGGTGTGCTCGTCTCGCGCACCGGCTACACCGGCGAAGACGGATTCGAAATCGTCGGTTCGGACGAAGCCATCCAGCACGTTTGGGACGCTCTGCTCACTGCCGGGCACGCGTTCGGCATCAAGCCGTGCGGCCTCGGTGCGCGCGACACGTTGCGCACGGAAGTTTGCTATCCGCTTTACGGCCATGAGCTGGACGAGCAAACCACGCCCATCGAGGCCGGACTCGGATTTTTTGTCGCGCTCAACAAGGGCGAATTCATCGGACGTTCCGTTCTCGCGGAACAGAAGGCGGGCGGCACCAGGAAAAAACTCGTCGCGTTCAAGATGGTCGGGAAATCCGCGCCGCCGCGACCGCATTATCCGATCTGGGTGAACGGCGCGAACGCCGGCGTCGTCACCAGCGGCACGCAAAGCCCGTCGCTCAACCTCGGCATCGGTCTGGGTTACGTGCCAACGGAGTTCGCGAAGCCTGGCGCAAAGATCGAAATTGAAATTCGCGGCAAACGTTTTGCCGCTGTCGTTGTGCCCAAGCCGATTTATCGAAAACTTTAAGCTTTATGCTTCGCATACGCATTCCGGTTAGCTGCCTTGAAACACTCACCTTCCCGAATATTTCGTGCGCACTGAATAAAGCGACGTTCGGGCCGCAATGAAAAGCGTTTTGTGATCGGCGCCGCCAAACACCAATTGCACCGGTCGTTCGGGGACTTCGATGGTATCAATTAGTTTGCCGGCAGGGTCATAGACATGGATTTGACCGGCGGCGATATACACGTTGCCGCGCGAATCCACCGTCACGCTTTCGCCGCCTTGTTCGGCAAAGAGCCGGAAATTTTTCAGGCTGCCGTCCGGGTTCACGTCAGCCACCCACGTCCTCAACTCTGATTCGTCGGTGATATAAAAAAGCTTGCCCGGCACGGCTCTGCCCAGGCCAAAGGAGCGGATGGGCGGGCTTGATTTGACGCGCCAACTGGTTGCTCCGTTTAAAAAGTCCTCGCCTGCGGGTATGATGGTGGTTCCGTCGGGCGAAATAAAATGAGCGGCCGGATGGGAAAGCGAATCGCGGTTCAGGTGCCAGTCGCTGACGGGCAGGTATAAACTTTTCCCGGACCGATCGGCAACGGGTTCGGGTTCCAGCCGCGTGACTTTGCCACTTGAAGTCAGGGAATAAACCACGCCATCACCCACGTAGGAAATGACCATCAGGTTGCCCGCCTGGTCCACGGCCAAATTGACGGGCTCCAGTGGAAAATCACTGACGGTGGAGAGTTGCCGCGAAGATGAGTCCCAGCGATAGATCCGCTGCCAATGCGCATCCACGAAATAGAAATCGCCGAGTGGCCCGACAGCGCCACCGGAGATATTAAAAAAGCCGCCCGCAAGTTTTTCCACCTTCGCACCGCGAGCGACGATGGGTGAAAGTGTGGCGTGCTTGGGACGAGTCACTTGACCCGAAAGATCCAACCCGGCGAACTCATGTTGGCGGATCTCAACGTCGTGGCTCTGGTCATAAACGGCGGAATCGAAACTGGCCTTGCTGTTGCTGTCGCAGTGAAAATTACGGAAATGGATGTCCCGCGAGTTGGACACCTTGACGGCCCACGGGAAAGGCTGGAAGGAACTGATGACGCGGTAGCTGTGGAAATTGGCGAAGGTAATATCGTGGGACGAATCAATTTCAATCGGTAGAGCAAAGCCGCTTTCACCCCGCTCCTCCTCGGTCTGTAAGGCATAAAAACGCCAGTGCGCAGCGTTTTTCACTTCGACTTCGTTGCGGACATGATGCTCGCTTGAGATTTGATAAGCGCGGCCCTCGGTCTCGGTATCGGAGACAACCATACCAGCCCGGGCAAAGGTCGAGGGGGTCCAAATATCGAGGAACGTGCCGCCACCGCCATCGGTAACCCAGAGGCTGGGATATTGACTGTCCCAATGGCGATTGGGATCGGGGTCGGCCGTGTGATTATTATTATACGGGTTCTCTCGGGAGCCGTCCGGCAGGAGTGTGCCGTGGCCGCCAAGGAATCGAACGTCGTTCATCATCGAACCGGAGCCGGCTTTCCAGAGAGCCGCGACCGCGCGCCGATTGTTCCCGCTCGTATAAAGCCCGATGCCGATTACAATGTTGCTGCCGCCTTTAGGTGCTCCCAGCAAAGCTTTGGGGCCACCGATGCCCTGATAAGCGGGTGTCCCGTCCGGCAAAATAATCTGCGTTGCACCCGGATGCAGTCCGATCAACGCCGTGTCGGGTCGCAGCGTCAGCGTGTCATGCACGACGTAAAAGCCCGAGGGCAGGTAAATGGTACGATGCTCCGCAATCGCTTTCTGTAGCACTTCGGTGTCGTCGGTTTTGCCGTCGCCCTTGGCGCCCAGATCACGCAAATTCACCCAGGTATCGCAAGCAGGCAGGGGAGCCAAATCGGAGGCGACGGCTGGTGGCATCGTGGCCCGCGGCGCGGCGTCGAAGTGGGTTTCGATTTCCGGCACTGCTCCAATGTCGGCATAGTGAAGCCCGTGAGAAAAAGTCTTTACCGCATAAATTTCCGCAGGGGCAGCAAAGCGTTTGCCGCTGTCGCGCAACGCGGCAAAGACCGGCACGTCGCGGCAGGTGACTCCTTCCATGTTGATTTCGTTGCGCGGGCTTTTCTCCATCCCAAAAATGAATGCCGGACCGGAGATATTTTCGAGGCGGGCATCCTTGACCCAAAGTTCGTCCGTCCATTCAGGTTCTATTTCAACGGCTGTGGGCACATGCCGGAAGCGCGGGCGAATGAGCGTGAGTCCGGCTTCGTGTTCCAAAATGGCGGCCTCGCGTTGGTCTTCAAATGAACAGTCAATGAGCGTGAACTGCCAGCCGGGCGAAGGTTTTGACGTCCGAATGGCGTGGGTACCGCCGAAGAAATGAACGTCCTCGACCATATTACCGCCCTCGTGGATGCCGGCCAGCGCGGAGCCGAGACGGAAATCCATGTGAGCGAGGAAACTGTGCTGGGCATAGTGTGCCCGCACGGCGACCGCGCCCGAGTTTCCTTCCTCAACCTCGACATCAATATTGGCGAGCGCCGAATAAAAGGTGCCAGGGTTGGCGTCAGGGACAAAACCGTTGCCAGTCTGCAGATTCCGCGGGCGCCTTCCAGCGAAAAAGACCATGACCTTCTCATGCGACGCATCTCCGAAACCCGGGGTGTTGGCGGGCAGGACAATAACCGGACGTTCGTCACCGTAGCCAAGCAACCGGATGCCGGGCCAAATATAAAGAGTATCACTGATGCGATATCGTCCCGGTGCGAGCAGAACAATTCCCTGGCCATTGGTCTCTTGAACTTGATTAACCGCTTTCTGCAATGCAGCGGTGTCGTCGCCGCCGGATGGAGTAACGTAAACCGCCTTGGGATCTTCCAACCGCCGTGTGTAAAACGAGGCGGACCAGGCTGGTCCCGCAGCGGTGAGGCACAGCAGAACCGGAATAAGAAATCTTAAACTCATCGAGATTTGTCTGGCGGCTAAACTTTTGAGGAGGAATTTTTCCATGTCCGCGAGCATGGCGCAAGAATGCTCGGAGCAGCTTCATCATTCAAGCTTTTAACGTTGCAGGCTTTCCCCGGTTTTGAAAAAACGCGCCCGCATTCTTCAAAACAGTGAATCGGTTGACAGGGGAGGGGCTTGACCAAGGCATCGCGAAAAAATAACCGGCGGAAGGAAAAGCGCGATATTTTTTGCGGCGTGAGATTTGGCGGGGTCTTGCAAAATTCAAGCCGCACTGGTATTTTTAATAAACGATTATGTTGCAACCAGAAATGGGCAATATGCTTTCTAAACTGGCAGCCAAAATCAGTGGTAAAATCAACCCTTTTCCCAGAGGAGGCGATATGGTTTTTTCAAATCTATTTAAGCGTTGTCCGAGGACTGGAAAGAGACGCGGCATCAACAAGAGCGCATGGCCAAAATGGGCCCTGCTTTTTGCCGGATTGGCCGCCTGCGTATGGTATTTGTTCCGCGTTATCCCAAAACCGTCCCGCGCGGCGTATCCGTGCCAGCGCGCGGCCGCGCCCATACGGATCGGATTTCTGACGTATTGTGTCGCCCTTGTGGGATATGCATTCTCATTCACAAAGGCCAGGTCGCTTTTAAAGAACAAAAAGCATGTCCTGGCCGGTCTCTTTTTTGCGGCTGCGATCGTATCGCTGTTTGTTTTTATTGCGAATGACGCTCATCCTGCTTTTGCGGCAAATCCTGCCGGCACTGCAAAGGGAATCTTC
>Ga0209540_10002256_pt1 | contig 13785 bp, 9 predicted proteins | sample BarGraIncu01121A_FD_184501 | JGI IMG/M metagenome (GOLD analysis project Ga0209540, IMG submission 184501) | Arctic peat soil microbial communities from Barrow, Alaska - Barrow Graham LP Incubations 011-21A (SPAdes) (version 2) | ecosystem: Environmental > Terrestrial > Soil > Wetlands > Peat... | reverse complement strand
CCGGCATCAAGGCGGTGGGTCATCAAGGTTGTCGATCGCGGCCCAGCACGCCGCGGAGTCCGCCGCCGGCAGCGACGCCACCCAGGTGGTCAGGCCGGGCACCCGGGAGGGGTAGGCCTGCACAAACCGCCTACCTCCCCAACCGGGCCATGCGCCGGTTGATCCAACAACACGACGGCCACTGCCGCTTCCCCGACTGCCGCCACAACGCCAGACGGTGCGAACCCGACCACGTCATCCCCTTCTCACGCGGCGGACCCACCGCGATCTGGAACCTGGTCGCCCTACATGTTCTGGGTATCGGCTTGAGTGCAGTGTCCCTGGTCGGCCCGTGTGAAGCTCGATGAAATCGGCTGCGCGTGCAGGGGTTCAGCCTTCGCGAGCACCGTTGGGGCACCAGTCGTTCAGCCAGGCTTGTGAGCGCAAAGTACCCGGATCTGCAGCCCTGAGAAGGGAGTCCGCCGGCAAGGGGCCGAAGGGCTATCGAACTACTGCAGCCAAGCAGATACCCAGAACACATGTTCGACAAGTTCTCGTGGGTCCTCGCACTGATGCGTGAGGCGTTCGAGGACGCCCGGGCCGGGGTGGGGTCCCTGCCGTGTGCGGACCTCGCCGCACAGGTTGACGGGGCGCAGCAGGTGATCAACGCGGCGTGCGCGGTGCAGGCCCTCCGGGTCGCCCAGTACGCGGCCCGGGTGTGCGAGCAGGACGCGTGCGGTCAGTGGGTCGAGGTCGACCAGCCCCTGGGCCAGGTGGGTGAGTTCGCGGCGGACTGTCTCGGGCCGATGCTGGCGATGGGCCCGGTCGCGGCCGGACGCAGGGTCGCCACCGCCGCCGCGCTGGCGTGCCGGCTGCCGCTCACCCTGGCCGCGATGAGCGCCGGCGACCTGGACTGGTGGCGGGCCACCATCATCGCCACCGAGCTGGGCGAGGCCAGCAGCCAGTCGTGCGCGGCGGTCGAGGCCCTGATCTTCCCGGCGGTGCTGTCCGAGACGGCCGGGACGGTCACCAGGCGGGTCCGTCGGGTGCTGGCCCGTATCGACGCCGACGCGGTGCGGGCCAAGGCCGCCAAAGAACGCCTGGAACGGTTTGTGCAGGCCTACCCCTCCCGGGTGCCCGGCCTGACCACCTGGGTGGCGTCGCTGCCGGCGGCGGACTCCGCGGCGTGCTGGGCCGCGATCGACGACCTTGATGACCCACCGGATGCACGGGGATGACCCGACCCGCACGCTGGAGCAGTGCCGCGCCGACGCGTTGGTTGACCTGATGCTGACCAACGTGGCCGTGACCACCACCGTGACCGTGATGATCCCGGTCCAGACCGCGACCGTGGACGAACCCCCCGACAGTCTGCAGCGCGACCTACTCGCCCGCGGCGAACCCGAACAGCTGAACCCGTCACCCCTGCTGAACCCACTGGCGAACACCGACGACTTCGGCCAGCCCACACCCGACCCGAACCCGCTGGTCGAGCCGACCTGGCAGCAGATCTGCGCCATGGGCTACCAGATCCCCGGCATCGGCGTGATCGGCGGCGACATCGTCGCCGGGATCCTGACCAAGTTCGACACCCGCATCGCCCGGGTCCTACTCGACGAACACACCGGGGTCGTGATCGAGACCGGCATCAAGGCCTACCTCCCCAACCGGGCCATGCGCCGGTTCATCCAACAACGCGACGGCCACTGCCGCTTCCCCGGCTGCCGCCGCAACGCCAGACGATGCGAACCCGACCACGTCATCCCCTTCTCACGCGGCGGACCCACCGCGATCTGGAACCTGGTCGCCCTCTGCAAATTATGCGGAATTCCGCATAATTTGCAATATGTCGAACTTCGGGTTATGCCGATTGCGGCGTGAATGTTGTTGGTGTTCATGGGTTTCCCTTTCTTGTGGTCGGCATAATCAGAGGGCGTCCAGGAACGCGAGTAGGGAGTCGGACGGCCGGTAGCGTCCCACTGGGGTGGTGGGGGCTGCGAGTCGGGCGAGGGCGCGTTCTTTGATGGTGAGGTCGGCGTGCAGGTAGATCGCGGTGGTCTGAACTTGTTCGTGGCCGAGCCATAAGGCGATGACGGTGGTGTCGACGCCGGCGCGGAGGAGCTGCATCGCGGCGGTGTGTCGCAGGGTGTGCGGTGAGACCCGTTTGTGGCCAAGGGAGGGACAGCTCGCCGTCGCGGTGGCGACGTGTTTGGTGACGAGTTTGGCGACGGCGTCGCGGGTGAGTTGCCGGCCGCGGATGGTGGGGAACAGCGGTGTCTCCGGTGGGCCTGGTTGCCGGGTGAGCCAGGCGTGCAGGGTGTTGACGCTTTGGCTGGTCAGGGGTGTGATCCGTTCCTTGCGGCCCTTGCCGCGGCAGCGGACGTGGGCGCCGACGCCGAGGCTGACGTCGACACGGCGCAGGGTGGTCAGCTCGGAGACTCTCAAACCGGTCTGTATGGCGAGTTGGAGCAGGGTGTGGTCGCGTTGGCCGTGCCAGCTGGTGGGTTCGGGTGCGGCCAGGAGGGCGTCGATCTCGGCTGGGGTCAGGAAGTTGACGATGGCCTGGTCTTGGCGTTTGGTCGGGATGGCCAGCACCCGGGCGATGACTGCGGCGTGCTCGGGGTGGCGCAGCTCGGCGTAGGTGTACAGGGAGTGGATGGCTGCCAGTCGGGCGTTGCGGGTCCGGACGCTGTTGTGCCGCTGGTGTTCGAGGTGGTCCAGGAAGGCCCCGATCAGGGGTGCGTCCAGGTCGGCCAGGTCGAGGCGGCTGGGGGGTTTGCCGGTGCTGGTTCGGGCGAAGCCGACCAGGAGACGCAGGGTGTCACGGTAGGCGGCCACGGTGTGTGGGCTGGCGTGGCGCTGCCGGGCCAGCCGGTCGGTGAAGAAGCCTTGCAGGACGGGGGCCAGGGCGGTCATCGCGACCCCCCTTGGTGGGCTTCGAGGCGTTGGGCGGCCAGGGCCAGTAGTTCGGGGGCGCCGTGCAGGTACCAGTAGGTGCTGGCGGGACTGACGTGCCCGAGGTAGGTGGACAGTTGTGGGAGCCGGGCGGGGATGTCCGCGTCGCCCTGGTACCACCCGAGCAGTGTGGCGATGGCAAAACGGTGGCGTAGGTCGTGGATCCGGGGACGGCAGCGCGAGGACCGGGGTCGTAGACCGGCTTGCCGGGCCAGGTCGAGCCAGGTGTGGTGCACGTTCTTGTAGATCAGGCGGGTGCCCACGATCGAGATGAGCAGGCTTGGTGTGGGTGGGTGCGGGCAGGTCCGGTCGCGTACCCGGGCGTAGGCCGCCAAGGCATCGATGGTGCTGGGGTGCAGTGGGAGCTCGCGGGACTTGTCGAACTTGGCGTGGCGGATGGTCAGGGCGCCGCTGGCTGCGTCCAGGTCGGTGCGGTCCAGCTTGATGGCCTCGCCCACGCGCATCCCGGTGACGGACAACAGCCCGATCAGGGTTTGGTAGGTGGCCGCCCGTAGCGGGTGGGTGATGGTGGCGGCTGCGGTCATCAGCGCGGCGATGTCCGCGTCGGTGTAGGGGTATGGCTCGGCCCGGTGGCTGCGGTAGCGCAGCAGATCGGCCGCTGGGACCTGGGTGTGCGGGTCGAAGGCCACCAGCCAGGACGCGAAGGTGCGGACCACGGCCAGTCGTGAACCCCACCAGTACGGGTCGACGTCGACCGGGCCGGTGGCCCAGGCCAGCGCGGCATCGGTGGTGATCACGCTCAGACCGGCCTTGTCCATGAACGCGACGAACTGTGCAAGGAGCTGTCCCTCACCGCGGAGCCGGAATCCTAACGCCCGGCGGGTATCCAGGTAGGTCTGGGCGGCGCGGGCGAGTTCGTTCATGACCCACCGCCGGGCCAGGGCAGGGCCAGCGCGCGTAGGGCTCCCCGGTCGACTTTGGCGTACCCGGCAGTGGTGATGATGCTGGCGTGTCGCAGTAGTTGGGCGACTTCGGGCAACCCCGCACCAGCGGCCAACATCTGGGTCGCCACCGTGTGCCGTAGCCGGTGAGGACCGAACGGGGCAATCCCGGCGCGTAGACACCCGTTCCGGACCACGGCTTTGACCGCGCCGACGACGAGTCGACCCTGCGGGGCTCGTGCCCGTCGGAACAGGTACCGGTCGCTGCTGGGTGGCCGGCCACGACTGAGGTAAGCGGCGATGGCCTCGCCGACATCGGCGGGCAGGGGAAGGCGTTCCTGGCGTCGGCCCTTGCCCCGGATGATCAGATCACCGGCGCGCCAGTCAATGTCGTCCAGCTCCAACGCGGCAACCTCCCCGGCGCGTAGCCCCAGCCGGCCCAACAGCATCAAGATGGCGAAGTCTCTTCGGCCCACCCGCCGGCGCCGATCGCAGCCGCCCAACAGCGCCGACACCTGCCCCGGTGGCAGTCCTTGAGGCAGCGACCCACCGCGCCACCCGGCAACCGCCGGCACCGCCGACCACAGCGCAAGCGGCACCCGGCCGCTCACGTACAGGAACCGCAACAACGAGCGAAGCCCGGTGACCAGCATCTTGGCCGAGCCGATACCGCGGACCTGGCACTCGGCTAGGGCGAAGGACGCCACATCCTGGGCGCTCAGCTCCTCCAGAGCCGGGTCTCCTCGATGTTCCAAGCACCGCCGGTCCAGGAACAGCCGCGCGGCTCTTTCGTTATTGCACACGGTCGCCTCGACCAGCCCACGCTCCTGCAACAGGTACGTCCGGAAGTCGGCCAACAGCCCTGTTACGGGCGAGACCGCCGCGGGCACCGGCTGCGGGGCAGCGCCACGGGCCCTCAGGTAGTCCACCAACTGTTCGAATCCGCGCACGGACACCCCATTGGTGTCGCCCTTAGCCCGTTTGACCTCCAAAAACTGCTTCAGGTGTTCGTCGGTTAGATCCGCCGCACCCAGACCCTCGCCGGCCAACCATCGGCTCAGCTGCGCCATCCGGCGTGACTGCCTAGCCGCCGACAGCGGGGTATAACCCAACCGGGCCAGCTCGCCGCTGAACCCCTGCGCGTAGCTGGCCAACGGGCCCCTGACCGTTACCGGGATTGCCTTCGTCGTCATCACGCTTCCTCCTTCGATCGGAAGAAACAAGCGTGATCCCAGCTCCCGCGTTATGCCGACCCGGACCGGAGGCGATCTCATACACGGCAACCCAACCCAGACACCAGTCGGCATAATCAACCGATCCGCATAATGCAAACACCACCACCGGGTCAAACACCACGCAGACTGGACCCTGACCATGACCCACGGCGACTGCACCTGGACCGACCCCCACGGCCGGCAATACGCCACCCACCCCACCAACCACCACGAGCTCGCCGCCTGACGCCTGCCATGTGATGATGACGTCTCATGATGACGTCATCATCACATGGCCCGATGGCTCAGGTTTCCAGTGCGGCGGACACGACCTCTCTCGCCTCGGCCTGGACCTGCGCCAAGTGCTCGGGTCCTTTGAAGGACTCCGCGTAGATCTTGTAGACGTCCTCGGTGCCGGAGGGCCGAGCAGCGAACCATGCACTCTCCGTCGTCACCTTGAGTCCGCCGATCTGGGCACCATTGCCGGGCGCTGCCGTCAGCCGTGCCGTAATCGGCTCTCCTGCAAGGGAATCAGCCTTGACATCCGAAGGAGAGAGTGCACCGAGCTTGGCCTTCTGCTCTCGTGTCGCCGGGGCGTCCAGGCGTGCATAGGCTGGCGCGCCATAACGCACAGTGAGCTCGTTATAGTGCGCACTCGGGGACTTGCCCGTGCTGGCCAGGATCTCCGACGCCAGTAGCGCGAGGATGATCCCGTCCTTGTCCGTGGTCCACACCGAGCCGTCAAAGCGCAGGAACGACGCGCCGGCAGACTCCTCACCACCGAACGCGAGCGAGCCGTCCAGCAGCCCCGGTACGAACCACTTGAAGCCCACCGGCACCTCGGTCAGCGTCCGCCCGAGAGCCGCGGCCACCCTGTCGATCATCGACGACGAGACCAACGTCTTGCCTATCGCGGCTGCCTGCGGCCAACCAGGCCGACTCCCGCCGTAGAGGTACTTGATCGCAACAGTCAGGAAATGGTTCGGGTTCATCAGCCCGGCGTCCGGGGTGACGATGCCATGGCGATCAGAGTCGGCGTCGTTGCCGGTGGCGATGTCGTACTCGGACTTGCGCGAGATGAGGGAGGCCATGGCGGATGGGGATGAGCAGTCCATCCTGATCTTCCCGTCCCAGTCCAGGGTCATGAAGCGCCAGGTGGCGTCGACCAGCGGGTTCACGACGGTGAGGTCGAGATGGTGCCGGTCGGCGATCTCTGCCCAGTACGCCACGCTGGCTCCGCCGAGAGGATCGGCGCCGATGCGGATGCCCGCCTCTCTGATGCGAGCAATGTCAACGACATTCGGCAGATCGTCGACATAGGTGCCGAGGAAGTCGTATGCCGTCGCGGCCGCGCGGGCGCGCACGAACGGTATGCGTTGAACTCCCTGCAGACCGGACTCGAGGTAGGTGTTGGCGGCGTTCGCGATCGCTGTCGTTGCGCCGGTGTCCGCGGGCCCGCCGTTGGGCGGGTTGTACTTGATTCCGCCGTCGCTGGGCGGGTTGTGCGACGGGGTGACGACTATGCCGTCGGCCAACCCGGGACCATCGAGCGCCTTTCCATGGTTGGCGCGCAGGATCGCGTGAGAGACGGCTGGCGTGGGTGTGTAGCCGTCCCGATCATCGACGAGGACGGTCACGTCGTTTGCCGCGAGCACCTCCAGCGCGCAGACCCAGGCGGGTTCGGACAACCCGTGGGTGTCTCGGCCCAGGAACAGGGGGCCGTTGTATCCCTGTGCCGTGCGATAGTCACAGATAGCCTGGGTGATCGCCAGGATGTGTGCCTCGTTGAACGCGTTCCTCAGACTGCTTCCTCGGTGTCCGGAGGTCCCGAAGGCCACCCGTTCGTCGGGATTGGAGGGGTCCGGCGTGCTCGCGTAGTACGCGGTCACGAGGTGGGCGACATCGACGAGGTCAGATGGCGAGGCAAGCTGGCCTGCGCGTGGGTCGTTCATCTCGCCTCTTCACTTGCTGGCTCAAGCCACACTGCACCCAGCGGGGGCACGGTGAGCAGCGCGGAGTACGGCTGACCATGCCACGGCACGGCTTCTGCCACGACAGACCCGAGGTTGCCGACCCCCGATCCGCCGTACTGCTCGGCATCCGTGTTCAGGATCTCATTCCATCGCCCGGCGTGCGGTAGCCCAAGGCGGTAGTCGTAGTGCGGTCCGCCGCTGAAGTTGACGATGCTGGCCAGCGTCTGTCGCCGGCCGTCGGGGCCCGCCGGCCCAAAGCGGAGGAACGAGTAAGTATTACCGGCCGCATCGTTGGCTTCTATCCACGCGAACCCCTCGGCGACACTGTCCAGCTCCCACAACGCGGGATGTGCGCGGTAGACGCTGTTGAGATCCTTCATCAGCGCGTGGATGCCAACGTGTTCCGGCTGGTCCAACAGCCACCAGTCCAGGCTGTTCGCGTCGGACCACTCGCTCCACTGGGCGAACTCCGAACCCATGAAGATGAGCTGCTTGCCGGGATGGGACCACTGGTAGGCGAGAAAGGCCCGCACGTTGGCCAGCTTCTGCCACTGGTCACCGGGCATCCTGCCCACGAGCGAGCCCTTGCCGTGGACCACCTCGTCGTGGCTGATCGGCAGAACGAAGTTCTCACTCCAGGCGTAGACCAATGAGAAGGTCACCTCGTTGTGGTGGTACTGGCGATGTACCGGCTCGTGGGAGATGTAGTCCAGCGAGTCATGCATCCAGCCCATGTTCCACTTGAGCCCAAAGCCCAAGCCGCCCAGGTCAGTTGCCTTGGTGACGCCCGTCCATGCGGTCGACTCCTCGGCGATCGTGACCACTCCCGGGACACGCTTGTAGACCGTCGCGTTGGTCTCCTGAAGCAGCTGGACGGCTTCGAGGTACTCGCGTCCGCCATAGATGTTCGGGAACCACTCGCCGTCCTCGCGGGAGTAGTCGAGGTAGACCATCGAGGCGACGGCATCAACCCGCAGGCCGTCGATGTGGAACTCCTCGAGCCAGTAGACCGCGTTGGCGACCAGGAAGTTACGTACCTGCGGACGGCCGAAGTCGAAGACGTGCGTGCCCCACTCGCGATGCTCGCCGCGCCGGGGGTCCGGGTGCTCGTACAACGCCTGACCGTCGAAGTTGGCGAGGGCAAACTCATCCTTGGGAAAGTGGGCCGGAACCCAGTCGAGCAGGACGCCGATCCCATTGCGGTGCATGGTCTCCACGAGGTACCGGAAGTCATCCGGGGAGCCGAAGCGCGAGGTCGGCGCGTAGTAGCCGCTGACCTGATAGCCCCAGGACGGACTGTAGGGGTGCTCCATGATCGGCATCAGCTCGATATGGGTGAAGCCGAGGTCCTTGACGTAGTTGACCAGGTGCTCGGCCAGATCGCGGTAGCCCAGGCCCTGACGCCAGGACCCGAGATGGACCTCGTAGATGCTCATGGGTCCGTTGTGCGGGTTTGTCGCCGCACGCGTGGTCATCCAGTCGCCGTCCTGCCACGTGTGCGCCGTGGCCGTCACTATCGAGGCGGTGGCGGGAGGCTGCTCGGTGGCGCGGGCCATCGGGTCTGCCTTGGCCCGTCGAGAGCCGTCGGAGCCGAGGATCTCGAACTTGTAGCGGGTGCCCTCGGCCACGTCCGGAAGGAACAGCTCCCAGACACCCGATGAGCCCAGCGAGCGCATGGGGGTGGCAGAGCCGTCCCACTGGTTGAAGTCACCGATGAGGCGGATTGCTCTCGCATTGGGTGCCCACACCGCGAAGGAGGTGCCGCGAACGGGCCCCATGGGACCGTCATACTCACGCACGTGCGCGCCCAGAACGTTCCAGAGCTCCTCGTGGCGGCCTTCGTTGATGAGGTGCAGGTCGATCTCGCCCAGCGTCGGCAGGAAGCGGTAGGGGTCGTCGAGAACGTGCTCGATCCCGTCGTCGTAGGCGACCCGAAGCCGGTAGTCCGGGACCGTCGGGGTCGGCAGGACGCCGACCCAGACGCCCTCGAACTCATGGGTGAGCTTGACCAGGGTGCCATCAGCCATCTCGACAACCACGCTGGCCGCCAACGGCCTGATCGCACGCACGGTCACGGCGCCATTGTGGGGGTGCGGCCCCAGGACGGAGTGGGGGTCGTGATGCGTTCCCTCGATCAAGCGCTCGAGATCGCGGCGGTTGATCGGTTTCACAGATGATGGCGTGCGGGGATGGGTATTGGTGGTCACGATCGCAGATCACTCCTTCGTCCAGCGGAAAGTCGCGCTATTGCGGTGGTCGGGATGCTGAGCCAGGTCGGGCGGTTCCTGGCCTCATAGATCACTTCGTACAGAGCCTTGTCCAGCTCGAGTGCGTCGAGCAGCACGACATCCTCACGGGGGTCGCGGCCTGCACTGCCGGCATAACCCTGCAGGAAGGCCGTTCGTGCCCGATTGGCCCACGGTGCTGCAGAGCGGCCGGGGTGCTTCTGCTCCCAGGAGCCTTCGACGTAGTCGAACGACCGCAGCATCCCAGCCACGTCGCGAAGGGCCAGGTCTGGCTGTGTGCGTTCACAAAGGGGTCGCAGCGGTTCGCCCTCGAAGTCGACCAGGACCCATCCGCGGCCGGGTGCGTCGAGCACCTGTCCGAGATGGTAGTCGCCATGGATCCGTTGCAGTGCAGGCCATCTGGCCGATGACACCGCCTCGATGGACGCCTGGATCATCTGGCCGTACTCAGCCAGTGCGGGCACCTCGGACAGCGCCGCGGCGTGGCGGGCCCGCATGCTTCGGGTCAGGGCGAGCACATCGTCCTGCGTCGCCTCCCGGGTGCCCATGGCCTGTGCGAGCGTCGCGTGAACCTGGGCAGTGGCCTGACCCAGGCTGCGCGCCTGCTCGCTGAAGTCCGCGCCTGCGGCGACTGCGGCCAGGGCGACCCGCCATGCGTCCTCGACTCCGGGGAGGAACTCTTGGGCGAACGCCAGGTGACCCGTGGCCATGCCGTTGTCAGCGGCGGCATCCGACCACTGCCCGCAGACGTAGCCGACCGAGCCGGGCACTTGCGTTGATCCTGCGGCGGAGAGGGCCGACTGCACCACGACGTCGGGGTTCTGGCCGTCCTGCAGAACGCGAAACAGCTTGCAGATCAACGGCTTCATGGGTGCACCGAGGGTGTCCACCAGATCGAGGATGATCGAGGTGTTGGACTGTTCGCCGACCAGGACGTGCGATGCCGACAGCTCACCCGGGTCGGCGGTAGCGAGCCGATGGCCACTGGCGAGGCCCACGTGTTGCTCGTCCAGCATCAGCGCCAGCAGCGCGATGACGAACGCAGGGTCGTGGGGGGCGTCGTAGAAGTACCGGGTGTCCGATCCGTCTTGGCTGCCGAGCTCTACGGTCGCCACCAGTGCATGGTCGCCGCCCGCGAGCCGGTCGGTTCGACAGGTCAACGGAACCTGATAGGTGGTCGGAGTCCGACCTGACTCGTCCAGCAGCAGATGGACGTCGATGTCCACCTTTCCGGCGGGGTCCTGAAGCCGTAGTCCCCCGATGCGCCGCAGGACAGGGACGCGGCCCTTGCCGCCATACCAGCGTTGCTGCGCCACCCACTGGGGCAGGACCGCAAGGATGGAGGGGGTCAGCGGTTCGTCCATCAGAATCGCCGGATGTCGATGATGTGGACGGGCTCGCCATCTGGGCCAAGCCGGACGAAGTTGCTTTCACCCCAGTGCCATGACGCGCCGGTGATGAGGTCATGGGCGATGAATGTGTCGCCGGGGTTGAGCCCGAGTGCCGGCAGGTCCAGGTGGACGGTGGTCTCTCGCGTCGCATGGGGGTCGAGGTTGGCGATCACCAGGATGATGTCGTCCCTGCCATCGACGCTGCGGCGCTTGGAGAACGCCATGACGTTCTCGTCGTCCACATGGTGCAGGTGCAGGTTGCGCAACCAGTGCAGGCAAGGGTGGCTGCGGCGAATCTCGTTGATCGAAGTGAGATATGGCGCCAGGGACTGGCCGGCCTTGGGCCCACCGTCCTCGTAGTCCGGCCACCGGCGGTCCTTCAGCTCGTACTTCTCGTTGTCGATCTGCTCTTCGACGCCGGGGCGTGCGACATGCTCCATCAGCTCGTAGCCGGCGTAGATCCCATACGTCGGCACCAGGGTTGCCGCAAGCGCCGCGCGAACCTTCCACGCCGTGGGTCCGCCGTACTGCAGGTAGGGCGGGAGGATGTCATGGGTGGTGGGCCAGAACGATGGACGCATGTACGTGGCGGCCTCGCCGGCGAGCTCGGTGGCGTACTCCTGCAGCTCCCACTTCTTGATGCGCCAGGTGTAGTACGTATAGGACTGCTGGAAACCGACCTTGCCCAGCGTATGCATCATCGCCGGCCTGGTGAACGCCTCGGCCAGCCAGATCACGTCCGGATGTGCCACGGCCACATCAGAAATCAGCCACTGCCAGAACTCCACGGGCTTGGTGTGCGGGTTGTCGACCCGGAAGATCGTCACGCCGTGGTCGAGCCAGACCTGGACCACCCGCCGAACCTCGGCGTAGATGCCGGCCGGGTCGTTGTCGAAGTTGAGGGGGTAGACGTCCTCGTACTTCTTGGGCGGATTCTCTGCGCAGGCGATGGTCCCGTCGGCACGCATGGTGAACCACTGCGGGTGGGCGCTGACCCACGGATGGTCCGGCGCACAGTTCAGGGCAAGGTCGAGGGCGACCTCCAGGCCGAGCCGATGCGCTTCTGCGACGAAGGAGTCGAAGTCGGCGAAGGTCCCCAGCTCGGGTGCGATGGCATCGTGGCCGCCGTCGACCGAACCGATCGCATAGGGGGAGCCGGGGTCCAGCGGCCCGGCCTTCGGAGTGTTGTTCGGGCCCTTGCGGTTGATGGCGCCGATCGGGTGGATCGGCGTCAGATAGACGACGTCGAACCCCATCTTCGCGATTGCGGTCAGGCGCCGGGCCGCGGTCACCAGAGTCCCTGAGGTCCACAGCCCCGTGTGGGGGTCCCGGGTCGCTCCCTCGGATCGCGCGAAGATCTCGTACCAGGCGCCGAACAGTGCACGTTCGCGTTCCACCAGCCAGCCGTACTCCGCACTGGGACTCACCAGGTCACGCAGCGGACGGCGATCCATCTCGTCGCGGACCTCGCGGGCGACCGCCGGCTGCAGACGTGCCGTCCCGGGGCGGGTCTCGTCCCTCAGCGCAGCTATGGCGTGCGTGATCGACGTCGCCTGGGCGGGCGTGCGGGCGACTTCCGACAGAGCCCGCTCGAGGACGAGCGCACCCTCCTGGAGCATCAGCTCGGTGTCCACGTCGGCGGCAACCTTGAGGGTTGCGGCGTGCCGCCAGGTGCCGTACGGGTCTGACCAGCCCTCCACCCGGTAGGACCATTGCCCGGTTCGATCCGCACTTATCGTGGCTGACCAGTGGTCGAGTCCGGGGGAGATCAGCGTCATCGGTGCGCGCTGCTCGGCGCCGTCCGGGTCGGTCAGGACCACGGTCGCGTTGACGGCGTCGTGCCCTTCGCGAAAGACCGTGGCGGTGACCTCGAACGGCTCGCCCACCACCGACTTTGCAGGGAACGCGCCGTGCTCGATGCAGGGGGCGACCCGAAGGACCGGAATGCGGCCGAGCAGGCATGAGACACCAGGGTGAGGTGCCGGCCTGGGTGCCGGCCTGGGTGCACCGTGAAGTTGGCTCGCTGTCATCAGTCCGAGGCTACCCGGTCGGTGATGGTGCACTGCAGACGGTGGGTTTCTCTTGCTGTGAACCAGGCGGCGCCTCGCCCTGCAAGAACCAGACAGATATCCGCAAGAACTTGCGCGACTTCTCAAAGACGTCGCCTATGCTTCTTGATCGTGAAGGCTATCCGTCGCTTCAGCGTCCGCACCGTCCTGCCCGAGCCGATCAGCGGGCTGGGAGAGCTTGCCAGCAATCTTCGCTGGTGCTGGCACCCCGCCACGCAGGACCTGTTCGCCGGAATCGACCCGAAGCGCTGGGCCAAGGTCAGCAGGGAACCCGCCAAGATGCTCTCCGCGCTATCGGCTTACGAGCTCCGGGGCCTTGCCTCGGACGCGGTTTTCGTGGACAAGGTCAACGCGGCGGTCGAGGATCTCGCGACCTACCTGAGCCACCCACGTTGGTACCAGAACTGGGCTGCCGAGGTCGAGGGTGGCGCACCCGCCTCGATCGCCTACTTCAGCCCCGAGTTCGGCATCACCGAAGCACTGCCGCAGTACTCCGGCGGCTTGGGCATCCTCGCCGGGGACCACCTCAAGTCCGCCTCCGACCTGGGTGTGCCGGTCGTCGGCGTCGGCCTGTTCTACAAGACCGGCTACTTCAAGCAGTCGCTGAGCCGTGACGGCTGGCAACAGGAGACCTACCCGGTGCTCGACCCGGACGACCTGCCTCTGGCGCTCTTGCGGGAGGCAGACGGAGAGCCCTGTGTCATCACCATCGACCTTCCCGGCGGCCGGGTGCTCCACGCTCACGTGTGGAAGGCCCAGGTCGGCCGGGTTCCCCTGCTGCTGCTCGACTCCGATGTTCAGGACAACGACGAGGGAGCCAGCGGGATCACCGACCGGCTCTACGGCGGCACCGGCGAGCTGCGTCTGCAGCAGGAGCTGCTGCTGGGCGTCGGTGGCGTGCGGGCGCTGCGCCTGTGGTCACGGCTGACCGGAGCACCGGCTCCAGACGTCTTCCACACCAACGAGGGTCACGCCGGGTTCCTGGGGGTCGAGCGGATCCGTGAGCTGACCGACCAGTACGCCATGAGCTTCGCTGAGGCCCTCGAGGCCGTCCGG
>Ga0209540_10002255_pt1 | contig 13788 bp, 10 predicted proteins | sample BarGraIncu01121A_FD_184501 | JGI IMG/M metagenome (GOLD analysis project Ga0209540, IMG submission 184501) | Arctic peat soil microbial communities from Barrow, Alaska - Barrow Graham LP Incubations 011-21A (SPAdes) (version 2) | ecosystem: Environmental > Terrestrial > Soil > Wetlands > Peat... | reverse complement strand
TTTTATTGTTATAAACTTTAACAGAATCAGCACATCCGATCTGAATACCATCCCATCCTGTTGAATCAACAATATTTTTATAGATTTTAAGATTCTTCAGTAAATGAGGATAGATTGTACTATTTATACCATTGCAGTTTATAACATACCCGTCTTTAAATTTTGAACTCCCTATATACATTCCTTCATGGCCAATCTTATGAATATACGTATCATGGATAAACAAATCTCGCATCACAAAAGAACCATATTGAGAAGAAAAAACACACGAAGGATCCGTTTTAGCCATTATCCCAACATAGGTAACGTTTTTTATTTCAATATTTTCGACCTCGATTCTTGTACTCAAGTCATCTATCGATAAACCAATTCCACCGGAACTTAATGAAGTGGTTATATCTTTGATTACTATTCCATAATAGTCACTGTTGTTTCCTTTTCCGGTAAACTTCAAAAAATTACATCCTCCTATTTTGACGCCATATACCGTATTTCCTGAAACGATTAATTGAGCGCCTCTATTGATTACTATGATTGGTTTTGACTTTGTCCCTATGATATTGCGAATTAATAACTGATAATATTTTCCTCCGGTAATTGCAATGGTATCTCCTGGAATTAACCCTGGAATTGTCGCTCCGTCAATTATTGTTGTGCTATTCGATAATGGAGGCGTAACAGTATATCGGGTAATATTTTGAGCAATAACCGTGGTAAATTCAGAAAATAATAAAACAATAAATAAGATATTTTTTATCATATATTATGCTCCTCTCTTAGCCCTTTCCCAATTGACAGATTGTTGTCTTGTAATATAACGTTTCAATCCTAAATAAATTGAAAGGTTCATAATAAAAAAATAATAAGGAATGAATAAGACTTTCACTCTCAGTTGTCTGTTTTCTAAATACCAACCTGTCAATGCTGAAGTATAAAAAACGATTTGACACCAGAAAAGAATTGCATACAATGAAAGTGAAAATAAACCAATATTGATGGTCAGTATTAAGTTTAAAATAAAAATAAAAGGTAAACTAAAAGGAGCAAGGGTCCATCGAAGTACTCTGTGAGATATGTATTGAAAAGATAAAACGCCATATTTAAAAATATTCAATAAAGGATATAAACGTATTATTGACTGAATTCCACCTGCAGCTATGCGAACTTTACGTTTCATTTCTTCTTTAACATTTGAAGAAGAAGTCTCCATAGCATATGCTTCAGGGCTATATTGAATCGTATAGCCTTTCATCGCTATCCGAAGAGATATTATAAAATCGTCAAGAAGTGTATCTGGTTCAATGGGTTGAAAAAGTTCTGTCCTCACTGCAAATAATTCACCTGCAGCTCCTACAACAGAATATAATTCTGCATCCCATTGTTTCAGTTTGGACTCATATTTCCAGTAAATCCCTTCTCCGGCTCCAGCAGCGGAATCCTTTTCTTTCTTAAAAATTCGTTTTTCACCTGAAACACATCCAACACCTGGTTTATTGAACAGCCTAACAATTTCACGTATTGATTCTTTACCAAGTATGGTATTGGCATCAGAAAAAACAACAATAGGGGAGGTTACATATTGAAAACCTCTGTTCATAGCACTTATCTTTCCATTTCGCGCCGCTTCATGTAAGACAATAATGTCCTCATATTTTCTCAACAAATCCGGAGTACCATCATCTGATCCATCTGTTACCCACATTATTTTCAACTTGTCTTTTGGATAATCAAGACTATATGAGTTTTTGAGTTTCGTTTCAACAAAATCTTTTTCATTATATGCAGCAATAAATAATGTTACCTCAGGTAATTCAGTATTGGAAATACCTTTTTCAGATGGTTTCACGAAAATGCGTTTCACCCTGACAATGAAATACAATACAATTCCATATCCAAGATATGCATAGAAAACAATGAAGATAAGTACCCAGAAAATGATTTTTATTGTTAACATATTTTTGCTATCTCAAATTATTTTAGACTTTTTCCCACTGATCATTTTCGAAATTATACCGTCGAATGACTTTAGCCGGGTTACCTACAGCAATACAATGAGGAGGCAAATCACGTGAAACGACACTACCTGCACCAACCTGGGTTCCTTTCCCGATTGTCACACCAGCCGTTATAACAGAATTTGAACCTATAAATACATCTTCTTCAAGTACAACTCCTTCACCTCTGATATCGACTGGTTGAGTTCTTGAATTCCTTGTACCATCCTGAAATCCGTGGTTAAATCCGGCCATGAAGACATGTTGTCCGGTATAAGATCCATTACCCATCCTGACTGGTCCAATGATGACTGTTCCTATGCCAATGATAGAATTATCCCCTATAATGACATCACCTGCACCATTGTTAATAACAGTGTAATCTTCAATCACTGTATTTGATCCAACATCAAAACGATGATAAGGAAAGACATCCAGGCGCGCACGAAAACCAATCTGACTCTTTTTACCTCTTTTATGAAAAAAACGATTTAAAAATAGCCTCACCCAAATACGAGGGCGGGGATGATTTTTTGGAACGATTAACCACAATGCCAACTGTCGTAACCGGGAATCAGCTTTTATTTTCTCAATGAGGTTCATTTTTCTTCTTTATTAAGTTACGTAGTTTTTGTATTCATTTTCTCTGATTCAACAAGTTCAATAGCATTATATATTTCGGCAACACTATTTTCCCATGTATGAGTGTGGGCATAGGCTTTTCGGGCTAATTCCTTTTCCACCGAATTTTCGGACAAGGCTTTTTCTATCTGAACCAAAAACTCCTGATTGGTTTCTGCCAATAAGCAATATTCAGAAAACACACCCATTGCATCTGTCTTTCGGGCAACGACTGGTTTGCCCATGGACAAATACTCATCTATTTTACGAGGATAATTTCCAATCGTTTCAGGTGAAAGTACCTGAGGATTAATAGCAACATCAAAATATTTCAAATAAGATGCAAGTTCATCCTGTTTACGTTTACCAAGGAAATGAATATTTTTAAAAGTGTGCAGATCTGAATTTCTGAAGTCATCATCTTCAGGTCCAATCAAAACAATACTCCATTCAGGTTTATGGGTTGCCAGATATCTGATGCAACCAATGTCGAGTCTCAGACTCCATATTGCGCCAATATAGCCAATTAAAGGGTGTTTTATATTCTTTAGATCAAAAGGTATCTCCAGATTCAGTGTATCATCATACAAGCCCAAGTCACATCCTTGTCCAACATAATATGAATGAGGGTTTTGTTTTAAACCGGTATCGCGCAATAAAGTTGAATTTGCAGTAATCAGGTCTATTTTCTTCATTAGTTTCGATTGAATTCGTTCTCCATGACGAACCCAATATTTTACAGAAACCATGTTATCTCGAATATAATAGACATATACAGATGGATTAAGTAACTCCTTCAAATAGAAACTGCGATAGATATCGTTATCATTAAAAAGAATAAAGTCTTTAAAACCTAATCTTTCAATGGCACTCGAAATTTGTTTTGCAAACCTTTTATTATTGATGTAGTTCATAAAATCAAAAAAGAAGTTAGGTCTCAATTGACTTATTGATTCCTGCATACATTTTGGTGTTAATACCCAGATATTTGCTGATACTTGTTGCAAATCTTCTTCCTCACCCTTGAGAACCTTAATTCTTTTTTGAATAGAGGGGTTATTCTTTTCTCTGAGTGCTACCAATCTGTTAAGAGGATAGTTTACATATAAAACACGGTTGTTTTTAGCAAATTCCTGTGCAATATTGACACAATTGCTTCCTAAATCCACGTCCCATGGTTGTAACCCGGTTATCACTATATTTCTATTGGTAAACATAAATTCAAATGTTATGATTTTTCATTTATTACATCCTTATAAATCTCAAGAACCCTGACAGCCATTTTTTGCCATGAAAATTTAGCTGCCTGTTTAAATCCGGCATCACGCAGTTTCAATCTTAATTTTTGATCGGAAAGCAGATGTTCAATAGCAAAAGTCAGTTCTTCTGGTTTATAAGGATCAACCAAAATCGCAGCATTTCCTGAAATTTCAGGCATTGATGAGGTATTTGCAGTAATAACGGGAATTCCACAAGCCATGGCTTCGAGCATTGGAATACCAAAACTTTCACGCAATGACGGATAAAGAAAGAGATCGCTTTGATTATAAATGGCAGGAAGATCAGTATTGACCACATAACCCGTAAGATGAATCTGGTTGATGAGTTCTGGAGCATTGATTTCATTTAGAAGTTTCATCAGTGCTTCATGTTCATAGTCCAACATTACAAGCTTATGAGTAGGCCCATTTTTTTTGATATAATCAGCATAAGCGATAAGAACATTCTTTGTGTTTTTCTTAGGATCGGTATTTCCCAGGAAAAAGAAATAGCTATCAGGTAAATGATACTTTTTTTTAACCTCAGATAATAAATTATCATCATAAATGGGTTTGAAATAATCATTTACCCCATTATAAACTGCAACAAGATGACCGTCTTCAGGCCAGTTAAAAAAGTTTCGAATCCTCTCTTTTTCAAATTCTGAAACAGTTATAATTTTTTTGCTATGTTTTAATGCGGGAGGGACTATTAAACGACGATAAATATTCCCGAACCGCTGATAGTTTGTGAACCCGGATTTAAAAAGGCTCAGGCTTTCAAGGAATATTATATCATGTAAAGTGATTACCAAAGGAACTGAACACCAAACTGGGGCTGTGTTGCTCGTACAATGTAAAAGATCGCAACTATATTTTTTTGCAGCATTGGGAAGCAATACCTGTTCCCAATATGGATATACATTACTTTCTATTTTAACAATTTTAAAATTAGAAGTTTCTTCCAAACATGCTTCATCTTCATCAGGTTTGACAAAAATAATGTATTCATTTTTTTTATCAATAGCCTGTAGATTCCGGATTAGTTCCAATGCAACCATATCCATTCCATGTTTTTTCCTTCGGAAAAGTCGCTGACCTTCTATTCCTATCCTCATCAATTTATGATTTTAAAGTTGTTTTTGATTCATGTTCAGTATGAATAAATTTTCGGTTTGCTCTTCTTGATTTGATCAAAGAGACGATCATCCAAAAAAATCCTTTGGGAAGATCAAATATAACCTTTAATGTTTTAAATTTATAAAATTTTAAAGGAACAGAAAAAAGGAAAATAAGTAATGTTATGACCAATAGATAGAGCCATTCGGAAGTATTTCCTATTCCAGTAAATTGTACAAATAAATTAATCAGGATAACCATACCCAGTAATAATATCCGAGGTGGGAGAATAAACTGAAAAGCCTTATTAAAGTATTCAATATTTCCCTGAGTGATCAATAATCGCAATGATGGAAGAAAATCACGTCCAAAATAATAAAATTGAGCCGACAGCCATCTTCTACGCTGATTTGTAAACTTATAAGCATTCTGAACTTTTTCATCAAGTACAAAGGCATCAGGAAGGTAATCTATTTTAATTTTTTCTCTGGCAATTAATAATTCCAACTCTTTATCAAATCCACCTATAGCGTCAATTTCTATCATAAGTCTTTTGAATAAACTGAATTCAAAACCCATAGCAGAACCGATTAATGCAGAAGAGAGACCTGCTGCTCGATGTCCCTGCCTGAAAATATGATTATTAATTTCTTCACTGATACCATCAAGTAATGCAAAACTGGTATTACTGTTTTTTGCAACACGATGTCCCTGAATTACTTTAAATCCATTTGCAAAGCCAAGGTTTATTCTGGTCAGAAAATCGTTGGCCATCAAATTATCAGCATCCAGTATAACAACAATGTCATAATCTTCTTGAATTTTATGACAGGCTGCATTCAAAGCTTTAGATTTTGTGCTGTCTGTGAATTTAACCTGAATCGTTTCAATCGGAAATTCATGTAATGAATTGATTGTTTTACCATTTAGTAAATCAGCAATTACCACAATTTTGTATTGATCGGCTGGATAATCTTGTTTTAATGCATCTTCAACTACCTCAAGTATAACAACATCTTCTTTGAAAGCCGGGATTAAGATTAAAATTTTCCTGTAATAGTCAAATTTTTTGGGAGTATCAATTTTTCGGAATATACCAATTATAGCGAAATACAATAAATAGAGTGCAGATATATAAAAATATATTAAAACCGTCCATTCTAAAATCACTGACAATAATAATAGGATATTCATGTTACTGGGCTTTAAGATTATGTTTATCGTTTTCGTTATAACTGTGGGTCGTATGGACGAATCCTTTTCTTGCGTGATTGATTTTTGAAAGAGAAACCAGCATGAGAAAAAAGCCTAATGGCAAATAGAAAAGTGCGTAAAGTGTTTTAAGATTAAAAAGCTTCCGGGGCACTGAAACAAATAAAGCAAGTACACACAATATCCATTGTATTGTCCATGCATAATTCCAACTTATTGAATTGAATATTAAAGATAAAATAACAATAATAGATAAAAACCCTAATATGAAAATCCTTGGTGGGATAAGATGCTGTACAATTTTATCAAAGAAGTCAATATTACCATTGAATAGTTCCTTAAATCCTTCACCCATATAGCTTGTTGCGTAATTTAATTGATTTGCAATCCAACGGGTACGTTGAGTTACAAACACCTGACTTTTTGTGGTTTTCTCATCATATACAAGGGCATTATCAATATATTCAATTTGAATTTTCCTTTTAAGTAATTTGTGTTCAAGTTCTTTGTCCTCACCAAAGGATTCGATTTGTCCCATAAGGTTTTTGTAGAGCTGGTAATCAAATGCCATACCTGAACCAATTAAAGCTGCTGACAGACCAAGCTTTCGGTGTCCACGTCTGAAAATATTATTATTAATTTCTTCACTCAATGCATCTAATATTGCAAAATGAGTATTCGAATTTTTAGCTAAACGATGTCCCTGAATAGCAACAAAACCATTATTGTATGCCTGATTCATTTTACTGATAAAATCAGTCGCCATGATATTATCTGCATCAAGTACTAACGCAACTTCATACTCATCAGACAATTTTTCCATGGTTTTATTTAGCGACTTAGCTTTGGAACTTTTTTTAAATATCACCTCATTTACAATTATAGGAAGTTCCTTAAGTTTTTCAATAGTTTCTTTTTTAAAACCATCAGCTATTACGATTACATCATAAAAATCATGCGGATAGTCTTGGTCGAGGGCTTTTCGTGCTACATCAATGATTACATTATCTTCTTTATAGCCGGGTATAAATACAGCAAATTTTCTATATTTATCAGAAGGTGAAAACTTCGCAGGTTTATAAATAATTCCCGCAACAGCAAATACAAACAAATAAATTGTGCCGCACGCTGTAAGTAGAAACAATATCCATTGCAAAACATTAAGAATAGTTAACATAGTGTATTGATTTAAAGCATTGGATTTTCATGAATCTCAGGATTAAAAAGATTTTTTAGATGCCAGCCAATGGCTCTGTAATATGCATGGAATAAATTAAAATTCCCTTTTAGCAGATATTTCAAAGCATTTTTAGGGATGGCAATAAAAAACTGATAAAAAATAGCTTTATAAAAAATTAAGCCGTTTAGATTTCGTCTCATAAAAACAAGACGATTACGATTCAAATAATAAATTTTCATTGCACTCATCCGACCTGTTGAGATACTTTCACGGTGATACACCAACGAATTGTGAACATACCAGATTTTATACCCGGCTTTTTTTATTTGTTCACACCAGTCAGCCTCTTCATAGTAAAGGAAAAAAATGTATGACATCATTCCAACTTTCAGAATCATGTCCATAGATACCAACATTGCCGCACCATGAGCATATGGAGTCTCACGATCAGTATCGTATTGACCTTTATCAACCTCATTAAAACCAATCGAAAAATTCCTAAGCGTATAAGGATGCATCGCTGTATACCCTGCATATTGAATTGTATTTGGGGTATGAAAAAATCTTAGCTTGGGACTGACAACTCCAATCGTTGGATCAGATTCCATTTTCTCTATCAATGGTTCAAGAAAACCGGGTGTCACTACTGTATCGTTATTTAATAATAACACATACTTGCCTCTGGATTTCATAATCCCAAAGTTATTACCGGCAGCAAACCCATAATTAATAGGATTCATTATTAAATCAACTGAAGGGAAACGTTGTTTTATAATAAGGGGAGAGTCTTCTTTTGATGCATTGTCTATAACAATCACTTCAATATTAGGATATGTAATCAGGTTCAACGATTCTATCATTGAACAAGTAACTTCCGATTGGTTATAATTTACAGTGACAATTGAAACCAATGGATAATAACGTCGTTTTACCTGATTATACATGTGCGTAATTTATTCGGAGAATCAGGCTCTAAGTTACAAAATAGTCCTGAATGTGCAAGAGTAAAAAACGTATTGTTATTCGGGATTTTCATAAACACTTCTGGAAAACAAATGTGTCAGATGCCATCCAATTGCCTTGCAATATGCTTTTAATAAATCCGGTTTCCTTTTAAGTATATACGTAAATATATTTTTGGGGACAGCTACAAGACCCTGATAGATGATTCCCAAAAGATGATTAATACCAAAAATATTCCGGCGCATATAAAGTAAACGCCCACGGTTAAGATAATATGTTTTTAAAGGACTCTCAGGTCCTGTTGTGATTGAATCTTTATGATAAACAACTGAATTGTGAATGTACCAGATCTCAAAACCATTTCTTCTTATCCTTGCCATCCAATCCATTTCTTCATAGTACAAAAAGAAGATGTCTGCCATCAATCCCACTTTATTAATTACATCTCGTGAAACAATCATAGCTGCACCAAATCCAAAATCCGTAAGTTTATCAATATCAAATTGTCCATTATCTTTCTGATTAAACCCAATGGCATGTTGTCTGATTGTAATAGGGCTCATTGGTTCAAATCCGGCATATTGAATCAGATCAGGATGATAGAAATAACGTATTTTAGGACTCACGACACCAATTTTTGGATTAGTGGTCATCTTAGTGATCAAAGGCTCTAAAAACCCGGCATTAACCTCTGTATCGTTGTTTATGAGCAGAATATATTCCCCTTTAGACTCACGAATTGCCAGATTATTCCCACCCGCAAAACCCAGATTTTTATCACTTAGAATAAATGAAATCTCAGGATATCGTATTTTGATGGGGGAGGGGTCATCTTTTAAAGAAGCATTATCAACAACAAATATCTCAATATTTGTATATGTAATTTTACGCAATGATTCCAAAAGTTGGCAGGTAATCTCCGTTTGATTGTAATTAACAGTGATTATGGATACAAGCGGAAATTCCTGATTTGACATGGCTTTTTAGTTAATTGCTGTTGATGCTTAAGAAACAAATTAAGTATTGAGAAAATTTCCCTCAGATAGCATTCTTGTTTTTTTCAGCTTTAATCTTCATAAATTCTTCATCAAGCTTTGGCCCTAAAAAAACGAATGCCATTGATATGTAGATAATAATACCTGTTGGTAACTGACCATAAACTCCGTTTCCATAGGAAGCACCCATAATCCCGGCAATACCACAAATAAAAGCACTCAGGATACCAAACAGTTCGGGATCCCTTATCTTAAACATTAAAATATAACAACCTTTTAAAACAATAAAAAAGGTAATTGCCAAATGCAGAATTAATCCAACAATACCTTGTTCAGCCCAGATCTGGACATACCAGCTATCTGTAGCAATCTGAGCAAGGAATCCCTGAGGTGAAAATCGTTTTCCCCAATCACCTGCAGATCCGATCCCGCCACCAAATGGTTTATCTGCCAGATAAACACCCAGTAAAGCTCTATTTTGTATTCGAACTTGCAACGAAGCATTGTCTTGAGGGAAAAACGCTGTTCGCATTCGCCTGATATATTGATTGCTTTCACCAATGGTTGTAAATCGAAAGAAAGCATAGATCAGAAACAAAACAAATCCACCACTGAAAATTACAAAGAAATTCTTCCTGTGTATTAGGTATAGTGCTAAACCGATACCCGGAACGATAATAGCACCTCGTGTACCTGACACCATCATTCCATAAAATCCCATCAAGGCCACAATCAGAAAAAATATTTTATTTTTGGGATCTTTAAAATGGAAAAACAAGATAGTACCGAGCACACCGGCTTGAGCCTGGGCTGCACCAAATTGTCCAGCATCTGAATAGATTCCCCATGCACGTAATTCCCCCATAACTAAGTGGGTAACTGCTCCACCTGTATCTAACCAGAATTGTTCTGCAGAGTCAGGTCCAAAGTTCATTTGTTGAAAAGCCTTTAGACTACTTAAAATTGAAAATACACCCCATATATATAAGAAAATCTTTAAGTCTCTCACCTTATTAAACAACAGAAATACAAGCGGAATGAGAAGAAACATGTAAAGCGACATGCCTCGCATAGCATAAAACCATGCTGTCCGACTAAGTGCTTGTGGGTTAGCTAACTCTCCGATTGAATAGAGAAGCCAAATAAGAGACAATAAAACCAGGTTATTCTTTAAAGGTTTTACAGATTCAATATCAAGCTTTTCATTGAAAAATTTGAAAAAAAGTGCAATATATGTTATGACCAGGAAAAAATCTATGCCTAACCCAAGGGGAATATTTCGGATATAACGTGTTAAGCCGATGGCAATAAAAGCAAGGACCAAGACAGTTATTATACCTAATTGTGGGAATATAAAAAACCTGTTAAAGTAAATCAAAATTGGGGGTAAACAAAGTAGTATCAATGCAGACTTTATACCACCAGTAGCAATAATATAGCCCAGTAGTATTGCTGAAAATATCAGCAATGCCACGACAAAAGGATCGTTCAATTTATAAGATCCGGGCTTATTGGTCAAAAGTCTCATTAATAGTAATTTATTTTTTTTGTATTGATGATAAGTCAATAGATTTTATCATTTGGCGATAGAATTCAATCCCTTTTGTAAAGATATGACTAAACTGAATAGGTATTTCTTGCTTTACATAGGAAAATCCGATTATCATTCCAATGATTGTCGTCAATATTGTTGCTCCGGCAACCATCATTAATTGTTCAATCATCGTTACTCGGGGAAAAAATATGGGTACAACAAATACAGCAATGCAATCTCCAATTATATTTGCTATCGCCATGTAAATCACTTTGTGAAAATTTAGTTTAGGTCTGTTTACACTATCCAACACAACACCGGAAAATCTGTCGAGAGGGAGTAAGAGCCCATACAATATGAAAATCTGATATACAGGTACAGCCGCAATATATTCTTTGCCTCCCAGAAAAAGCACAAAAAAGTTTGAAAATATAAGAGCTACAATTGCAAACACAAAAAACATATAAATTAATGCCCCGGTGTACTGATAAAAAATCCTGGTAACTTCTGCAATATCACCTTTTATACTGGCTTTTGACATTTTAGGAAATGCAGTAGCCAGAAAACTACGCAAAGGAACTTCAAGTAACTCAGTAAGTTTTAAAGGAATATTAAAATAAGCAACACCTACAGGCCCTAGAATCGGGCTTAAAGTAATTATAAATATATCCGAACTTTTCAAGAGGTTGCTTCCCAGGAGGGTTCCCATCGTAAATTTCCCAAAATTGATTAGTTTCTTGTTCGTTTCTCTTGTTGCTTTACGAAGATATTTTAAACCATCCCAATGTAATATTATGGTTAAAAAAGAAGTGAAAATGTTAATCCCTAAATAAAAATAGAGGATAGGAAAAAGGCCAAGCTTAAGAAAAAAATAATTAACAAGAAGAAACAATACAAAACCACCATTTGAAACAGATCGGATCAGCAGAATCTTCCCAAACTTCTGATCAGCCTGCAACACAGTAATTGCATTGTTAAAAGGTAAATTCAGTATTGCTAAAAGCGGATACCATGTAAAAAAGAGTCCCCATCCCGAAGCTGTAAAATGATCTTTAAAAAGCAAATTTGACGCTATAATCAGAACAGACAATAATACAGTCAGATTTAATCCGATAAGCCAGTTTGAACCTATGAGCCTATGTCGTTCTTCGCCTTCAGCTCCTGATAAGAAGCGGACCAGAGCTGTACTTGTGAGTCCCGAACGAAACATCTCAACCATATTACCAGCAGTGATAAAAAGCGTCCAGATACCCCATTCAAAAGGAGGAAGCGTACGAGCCAAAATGAAAACACTCAATAATCCCCATAGGGCCAGAGACATATTTCCAGCCAGAGATAGTACGTTATCATTGGAAATAATTTTTTTGATATTCAGCATCCTTCTGGTGACCGTTAATCCTTGAATTTTACCTGTACCCTAAAGGGTGCAGTTAACCAACGCCATATTCCACTTTTCTGTGTGTGCAATCTGCTAAAGTCCTTAATAATGTCTTCAAGCGCATAGAGTTCGGCATTATTTAAAACAACCAAAGGTTCATTTTTGGTTACAAGCTTTAGATTTTCCAGGGCCTTGATATCAGATTTTCTCCAGTGGTCTGTTGCATTTACAAATAGTATGGGGATATCTATCGATTTCATCAGATTAATCGGATATGCATGATGTACTATTGAAGGTAATTCAAATAGAATATAATCATAGACATAATTATCTTGTCTAAGATTTTTATCCCCCAATAATTCACCGATACTCTCAACTTCTATAAAATGGTTATCAATTGTATAGGTATAACTGTAATTGTAGTCATCGTTTACATTTTCATAACCATCTTCAAATCTGTAATTGATCGATAAGACCCTTTCATCAGTTGCTCTCAGCCTGTCAATCAAGTTGTTTGCAATAGTAGATTTTCCGGTTTCAGGGTTAGTGCTGAAGAACATGAGCAATAATGGTTTATTGCGGTCTTCAGGTTTCATTAACGAAGTCTTCAACTTAATGTTTTGCAATAATAAGTCTGTAAATCGTTGTGTAATCAGATTTAAGTCTGCTTTTCTATACCCCGGAATAATACGGGGGAAAGCACTTGCGAGTTTAAGACCTGTAAGTTTTTCAGCACGTTCGGGTGTCTTGATGCTATCATCAAAGTATTCAAGCAGAATAACAATAAAAGCTACCAACAATAATCCAAGCAATAAAGCGGCCAGAATAAGCAATTTCCTTTTCGATGCCAATGCTTCAATAGGATAACTTGGATCATCAATGACCTTCATATTGCTTGACATCTCAAGATTCTGCTGTCTCAATTTAGCCTGGTTCAAAGCGCGTTTCATTTCAATGTATGACTGCTCAGCAACACTAATCTGCCTTTCATAACGTTTGGTCATTGCACCGAGAGGGGCAAAGATTGAATATGTCTTTTCAAATTCCTTCAAACGATTTCTCAATACATTAAGGGCAGCTTTTGATTCCTCATAGACAATGACATTTTTCAACCAGGTATCCAGGATCTGTGCAATGGGAACACCTTCGGTAGTATGCCCATACAAATATAGTTGGCTTACATAGTTTTTGATTTCTTCTTTTAGCTTTGCAGTTTTTGCTGTCAGATCCTGCACCTTTTGTGCCTGGTATGGGTCATATCCAAGGGCAACCTTATTCAAATCTAATTTTTCGGTATAAGAGGAAAGTTCATCCCTCTTGGCCATTATCTTACTACTCTTGAGATAAATGCTGTCTTTATTGGCCAACTTGGATTCCATGTTGCGTATGGCAGCAACAGCTCCACCGTTTGTCACCAATGTATTCTGAATTTCTCTTTCAAGAGCATCCTTTTCAAGGGCAATAGACTTGGACTGCTCGTAGTAGTTGATGATTTTATTGTTCTGATTCAACCGCAACAAGCGACCTTCCTGA
>Ga0209540_10002252_pt1 | contig 13796 bp, 14 predicted proteins | sample BarGraIncu01121A_FD_184501 | JGI IMG/M metagenome (GOLD analysis project Ga0209540, IMG submission 184501) | Arctic peat soil microbial communities from Barrow, Alaska - Barrow Graham LP Incubations 011-21A (SPAdes) (version 2) | ecosystem: Environmental > Terrestrial > Soil > Wetlands > Peat... | reverse complement strand
TCGAAGCCCGACGGGCTGGGAGCCTCGAGCATGGTCCTCAGGAAATTGATCGAGCTTTCGTTCACCACATTCTCCTTTCGATGGCGAGGTCGGTCAGACCCTTCCATATTATAGCGCAGGATCGCCGCGCCCCAAGTATGGCGCGATCTATTTCAACCAGGGGCATAGCGAGCGTCTCATGGGTGGGTTTGCCCGCCCACGGCGCGCGGTTTATACTATACGGGCTACCATCCCTGGCCGTCGAGATGCAAAATGGACCAGCCCAACCTGCTCGAAATTTGCCACCTCAGCGTCGCCTATGGGGCGACCCCTGCCCTGACGGACCTGTCACTCGCCGTCCGCCCGGGTGAGATCCATGCCCTGCTGGGCGAGAACGGCGCCGGCAAGACCACGCTGCTTAAGCTGCTGGGCGGGCTGCGTCCCGGCGGCGCCTACACAGGTGAGATTCTCCTCGACGCCCGGCCGCTTGTTCCGCTCACGCCGCGCGATATCCTCTCACAAGGCATTGCCGTTCTGCCGCGCCGGCTGAGCGTTTTCCCGGCCCTGAGCGTGGTCGAGAACATCCTGATCGGCCACATACCCTCCGGCCGGTCGTTCCTGACCAACATGCCGGCTGCCCGGCAACAGGCCAACGAGACCCTGCAGCGCCTGGGGGTCAGCCTGTCGCTGGAAAGCCGGGTTTCGCAGCTCAGCGAGGCGCAGAAGCGCGTCGTGATGCTGGCGCGCGCGCTCAGCACCCACCCGCGCCTGATGGTGCTCGACGAACCGGCCACCTCCGTGCCCGGCGCCGGCGAGATGAGCCAGTTGATCCGCATCTTGCGCGCGCTGGCGGGGCAGGGCCTGGCCATGCTCTACCTGACACATAGCGTCCCCGAGGCGATGGACGTCGGCGACCGGATCAGCGTGCTGCGTGACGGCACGGTCGTCGACACCCTCGAGAGGATTGCCTTCGAGCAGACCCGGCTGATGCTGGCCATGATGAGCCAACATCCCGAGCGTGCGGCCGGGCCGGATGATGAACAGGAAGGCACAGGCGGGGTCTTCGGCAGCCTGCGCTCGATGTTTGACTTCCGCAGACGACGCGGCTGAGGGACGCCGCGCGCCGCGCTCGGGGGGCCGCGCGGCGCGACAGGGGAAGCGAAATGTTACGCAAAGAGCTGCACGAAGCCAACCGCCTGGCGTGGAATGAGGCCACCGCGGCCCACAACAGTCACAAGCGGGACCAGGCCGCCTACCTGCGCGCGGGCGGCAGCACCCTGTACCCGGAGGAGCAGGCGCTGCTGGGCGACCTGGCCGGCAAAGCGTTGCTGCACCTGCAGTGCAACGCCGGGCAGGACACGCTCAGCCTGGCGCGGCAGGGCGCGGTCGTCACCGGGGTTGACATAAGCGATACGGCGATCGACTTCGCCCGCCGGCTTGCGGCCGAGTCGGGCATCCCGGGCACGTTCGTGCGCGCGGACGTCTATGACTGGCTGGCGCAGGCCGCCCGGGAAGGGCAGCGCTTCGACCGGGTGTTCAGCTCTTACGGGGCCGTCGTCTGGCTTTCCGACCTGGCCGCCTGGGCACAGGGCATTGCGGCCCTGCTGGCGCCGGGCGGGCGCTTCGTACTGGTCGAGTTCCATCCGTTCTCGATGGTCTTTGAATGGGACTGGACGCTGAAATACCCTTACTTCAACGCGGGGCAGCCGGCGGCTTACGAAACGGGCATCGGCGACTACGTGGCCATGTCCGGTCTGGCGTTGGCGCCCTCGGGCTATCTGGAGGGTGTCGCCGACTTCAAGAACTCACACCCGGGCTACGAGTTCAACTGGACGATCGCCGACATCCTGGGCGCGCTGCTCGGCGCCGGCCTGGCGATCACGGCTTACCGGGAGTACCCCTACGCCAACGGCGCCAAGCTGTTCGGCGGCATGCGCGAACTGCCGGGCGGTCGCATGGTGCCACCGGAGGGACTGCCCGCCCTGCCGCTGATGTACGGCGTGTCGGCGGAGTTAACCGCGCGATAGGCCGTCAACGAATTCCCCGAACGAATACACGAAATGTGTCGCGCGGGTGTTCGGTGCGAAATTCCGATTCGCCTTCCTGTCAATCCTGTCCATCCTGTCAATCCTGTTCATCCTGTTCATCCTGTTAAGTTACCGCTGCGCGTTGCGGGCTGAGTCGAGTTTGGCCCCCGTCGTCCTCGCCGGTGTCCTCGCCGCCGGTGTCTGCACCGCTGTCTGCACCGCTGTCGTCCTCGCCGCCATTGTCTTCGCCGGTTGCCTTCTCGTCCTCCTCCTGCAGGGCAAGCTCCAGCAGGGCGATCTGGCGGCGCTCCTCGGGGTCGCTGAGCTTCACCCAGTTGGGCGCCGCCTCGCCGTGCTCGAGCTTGCTGGCGATGAAGTGGCCGGGGCTGACGATGTTCCGGCCGTGCTGGCGCACGTAGGCCAACCAGTAGATGATCTGCATCTTCAGGTAGGACGGATAGTAGCGCTCAGCGCGCGCCGCGGCGATCGCCTGGTTGGCGCGGGCGCGCGGGCAGGCGGTGCGCTCCACCAGCATATCGGCCACGCGCTGCGCCTCGGGCGGCAGGGCGGGCGGCTCGCCCCCGGAGGGCGATTTTTCCGCCTTCACACTATCTGGTGGTGGTGGTGGTTTTTCTGACTCGCGGTAGAGTGAGTCGATTAAACTACTACCACTACTACTACGGAGGAGGGCGAGAAAATCGCCCTCCGAGAGCGGAATTCTCGCCTTCCCAGCCTCAGGGGAAGTCGCCGGCGGGGCATCGCCCTTCTCTGCCGCCCCTTGCCCGCCGCCAAACAGGGACAACTGCCAGGCGCCGGCGGTCAGCCGCCAGCCGTTGTAGCGCCCCTCGTTCTGCACGAGGCCCAACTGCTCCAGCAAGCGCAGGGCAGCGGCCACGCTGTCTTTACGGTAGCCCGTCAGCGTAGTCAGCCAGCCGCTCCCGCTGGGGCGCCGGGTCAGCGCCAGGGCGAGCAGGCAGGAGAGGGGCGCGCCGCGCAGCGCGCGCAGCAGCAGAGCGTCGCCCATCATCGGAGGACCTTCAGGTTCATCGCGGCTCCCTCAGAGTGGTTGTTATAGAACGTCTGTTCGTATTGTAGTTCTCTTCGATCCGCTTGTCAACCATCAGTATACGATTATTACGTCTATAATTGACGTGGACTTCATCGCCTGAAAGTTGCCAATTACGATAATTATTGATATAGCATACAGTGTGATTGTCTCAGGCGCCCGGCAGACGTGCTTCCCAGGTAACGGGACTTTCTCACACCCATCCAACATGGAGGTCGCATGACGTTTATTGTGTTCATGCTGCTGTTTGTCGGGTTGTGCGGTTGGCTGGACGCCCGGCTCAACTGGGCCCGGCCCTGGGAGCCACGCCGTCAGGAGGTGAGGTAGATGTTCGCCGGTCACTTCGGTCTTGCCGCAGGCGTCAAGTCGCAGGAACCGGAGATGCCGCTCTGGGCGCTGATGCTCAGCACGCAGTTGCTGGATGTGCTGTTCGTGCCGATGTACCTGGCCGGCATCGAAACGACGCAACGCGTGCCCGGTGCGCCGGCCTATGGCGGCCTGGTCATTCACGCCAACTATACTCACTCGCTGGTCGGCGCGCTGCTCAACTCCGCCGTGGCCGGCGTGGTCGCGGCGCGCTTCTGGGGCCGGCGCGGCGGGCTGGTCATCGGCGGCGTCGCCTTCAGTCATTGGATCCTCGACTTGCTGGTCCATCGGGCTGATCTGCCCATCCTGCCCGGCAACGTGGGCGGGCTGCCCACCCTCGGCCTGGGCCTCTGGGCGCAACCGGGCCTGAGCGCCGCGCTGGAGGCCGCCCTGATCGTGGCCGGCGGCGTGCTCTATTATCGCGCCAGCATGGCGACGCCCGCGCCTGCCGCCGCCGGCGGCGCGAGCCGGATCTACTACCGGCGCGCCGCGCTGTCCGCAGGCATAACTGGCCTGCTGCTCGTTCTGGCCTTGGCCAGCGACGTGCTGGGCATCGGCTGATCTGGCGCGGGTAATCTAGAGGGCCGAGGGCGGTGCCTTCTGCCAGCCTGCGCGCGGCCCGGCGACCAAGGTCGCGGCAACCCATGCGAAGCCTGCCTCCGCAGGCTAGAGGGTTGAGGGCAGTGCTCTTTCTGCCAGCCTGCGCAGGCAGGCTTCGCGATGGTGGCTGCGGTTTCTAACCGCCTCTCCGGCCGGTCCACCGAGGTCGCCCCCACTTCCCCCACCAACTCACACACTAGCCATCTGACCAGTGCCGAACTGGCCGGATGCATGGTGCGCGGCACTGCGCTCTCTGGTACAGTCGGATGCAGTTATCCCGACGAAACCGCCCGGTTCAACCCGGCTGCGCCGGGAGGCTGGCATCCCATGTTTCATCTCTCGAACAAGCACGCGTTCTCTGGCGACACCAGCGGCCCGGCCTGTCAGGACGGCGGGCCGGCAGCGGCGAGTTCGTCGGCATCATCGGCAAGTCGGGCAGCGGCAAATCCACGCTGATCAACATGCTGGCCGGCATCGACCGGCCGACCTCGGGCGAAGTGGACGTGGCGGGAACGCGCGTCGACCAACTGGACGAGAGCCGCATGGCACAGTGGCGCGGCCACAACCTGGGCATCGTCTTCCAGTTCTTCCAGCTTTTGCCGATGCTCTCGCTGCTCGAGAACGTCATGCTCCCGATGGACTTCTGCCACACCTACCCTGCCGGCGAGCGCAGGACGCGTGCGCTCAGGCTGCTGGACATGGTGGGCATGGCCGATCAGGCGGGCAAGCTGCCCTCGGCCCTCTCGGGCGGCCAGCAGCAGCGGGTGGCCATCGCCCGCGCCCTGGCCAACGACCCGCCCATCGTCGTGGCCGACGAGCCGACCGGCAACCTGGACTCCAAGACCGCCGAATCGGTGTTCAGCATGTTCGAGGCGCTGGTGAAACAGGGCAAGACCATCGTCATGGTCACCCACGATTCGGCGTTGGCCCGCCGCGTGAAGCGCACAGTACTGATCGCCGACGGTGAGATCGTCAACGAATGGCTGGCGCACGCCCTACCCTTGCTGACACACCAGCTGATCTGGCTGATAATTGTCGTCGTCCTGTCGATCCTTGCCAGCACCTTGCCGGTCCTGAACGCGTCACGACTGACCGTGCGCGAGGTGCTCGCTTACGAATAAAGGTGGAGGATTCAGGAAGAGGCAATTTGGGCTTATTGTGCTTAGGCTGACGGTCATGGCCGCGCTCGTGCTGAGCGCCGGCTGCTCGGCTCCTGCCAAAACGAGCGCCGCGCCCGCCAACCCGACTGCGGCCGCGCCGGCTGCCGTGAGGGCCGACGGCAACGTGACGGCGGAGGGCAAGCTGGTCCCCCAGCGCAGCGCGCTGCTGAGCCTGCCGCAGGGCGGGGTGCTGGCGGAGGTGATGGTGCACGAGGGCGATGTCGTGTAGGCCGGCCAGCCCGCTGCTGCGCCTGAAGAATGAGCAGCAGGCCGCCAACGTGACCCAGGCGCAGGCCGGGTCGTTCCTGGCCGACTTGCCCGCCGCCGCCGTGGATTTCCTGTTTCTCGACGCCGAGCGCCACGAGTACCCCGGCTACTGGCCGGACCTGCGGCGCGTGCTGGCCCCTAACGGCCTGATCGTGGTCGACAATGCCGTCTCGCATGCCTCCGAGCTCGCGCCTTTTGCAGCCGCCGTCACAGGCACTCCTGGTTACCAGACTGCGTTGCTGCCCGTGGGCAAGGGCGAGTGGCTGACCCTCAAGCCCGTGTGAGAAAAGTCCTATCGATTTCCTCGACGGATTTCTGGCGCACTATCGTGCCACGCCGGGAGAAAACGCAGCTCCGTCGGGCCATAGAGGCGCCCCTCTGAGACGCGAACAGGCTCCCACGCCACCGGGCGTGAGAGCCTCCACCGGCAGGCTCCCTTGCCTTCGGGCGTGGGAGCCGCCACTCTTCCGATCGCTACTTATCTGTTGGGCAGCACGAAGATGACGCCGGTCATAGGTGTGCCGAAGTCGCCATTGGCGTCCTGGATGCCGCCACGTGGCCCGGGTGCAACCGGCTGGTTGGAGCCGTCAAGGTGCGAATGGAACCGGCAGTAGTAGACAAAGGTGCCGGCCCGGTCGAAGCGAAGGGTCAACTTCCCCGGCTTACCGTGGTTGCTGTCCGTACCCGGCAACAGCATATTGAAGCCGCGGTGGTCGGCCGTGTTGAAGGCGTTATCGCTAACGACCGTGTGGTCGTCAGTGTCAGTGTTGACCCACGTCACGCTGTCGCCTACATGAATCGTGAGTGAGTAGGGTGTGAAGCGATCCTCGCCCGGGATCGTTACCTGGTGGGACCTTGTATCCGACGCCAGGGCCGGCATGGCGACCAGTACGAGGCACGCCACAATCGCTAGCAGTAGACCGATCTTGACCATACGCTGTCTGGACATTTTTCTGCTCCTGTCAATGTCCCCAAGCATCTGGCGGGGCGGCAATCCCGCCGTCGACGGTTTTATTCATCTGCAATCTGCGTAGCCACAGTAGGCGCAGATCAGCATGATGGCTGAGAAAATCAGGGCGGCGAGCGGCGTCAGGTAGGGCTCCAGCGGCCGGTCGGACACGACGACCGGCCGGGAGAGGGGCGCCACCGTCCAGCGGAAATGCGCCGTCACATCTTCCAGCCCCCGCCGCCGGACGACCACGTCGGCTTGCCAAGGGCCGGGCAGGCTGACCTGCCGTCCCACGACCTGGTACCGGCCGTCTGCGACCGGCTGCGCTGCGCTCGCCTGCGCCGCGGTCACGGTGCCCACGTCCTGTCCCAGGAAGGTGAAGCGCATGTTCACCCGCAGCTCGCCGGCCGGCGGGCCATTGCGGTCCAGCACGTCCGCGGTGAAGGTGTTGCTGCCGGCCTGGTTCGGATCGGCGTGAAAGATCACCATCAGGTCGGCGGCATGCTCGCCCAGCGTATCCGAACCGGCAGGTCGCGGCGCAAAGGCCGGCCCGTGCGCAGGCACCGAGGAAGTGATGATCCCGGTCGCCAGGAGGACCAGCAGGGCCAGTCCAGCCTCGCCGAGCACGAACCAGGGCAGGCGTCGCGGCGGGACCGGCGTCCAGCCGTCCGTCCGCCGCAACAGCCGGGCCAGCGGCGCGGCCAGGCGCGGGTGCAACAGGCTCGAGTTGAGCAGGCCGAGCGCGCCGGCGCCGAGCACCAGCGCGCTCTTGACCAGCAGAGTCTGCCCGTAGAGCGTGGTCAGCAGCGCGTCGGGCGAGGCTACCTGGCGTCCCAGGCTATAGAGCCCGGTTGCGGCCAGCACCCCGACGCTGATGGCGGCCATGCCCCCGAAGGGCCGGAAGCCTGCCCGCACCAGCGCCGCCGCGGCGGGAGTATGGCGCCGGCGCCAGGCCGGCGGCAGGAGGCTGAAGGCCAGCGCCAGCAGACCGCCCGTCCACAGGCCGGCCGCGCTCAGATGGAGCCAGTCGGCCAGGATCGCCGGGTAAGCGTCCGAGGCCAGGGCCGCCGCGTGGCTGGAGAAAGCCTGCGTGCCCAGCACAGCCACGGCGAGCAGGCCCGCGGCCTGGATGCGAAGATCGTCAGAAGAGTCACCGCCTGCACCGGCCGCCTGGCCGCGCAGCCGGGCGAAGAGCAAAGCCGCGCTTGCCACGAGCAGGGCCTGGCGCAGCAGCCACAGGCGGCCCGCCTGGGCGCCGCTCAACAGCGCCCAGGCCAGCCCCGGCAGAGAGATCGCGCCACCCGGGCCGGCTGCTGCGGCCAGACCCACCATCTGCCAGGCCAGCAGGCCCAGTCCCACCGCCAGCGCAGCGATATTGCACCAGAACGCCCATGCCAGAACCTGCTGTTCAGCCGCCAGCAGGTCCTGGCGCAGGCCCGCGGCTGCCCGGCGCGCGCCCCGGCCGAGCACGAGCATGGCGACTGCCAGGCCGCCGGCCAGCCCGGCCAGGGCAGTGAAGTTGAGCCAGCGCAGGCCCACTTCAAGCGGGGACGGGAAGACTGGGGCGCCGCTGTCCGACACCTGGCCCGCCGCGCTTGCGCTAGCGGCGTAGCGCCCGCCGGCCGTGAACGTCAGGCGGCCCGAGGAAGCATGCCCATCGTCGGCCGACACTATGCTATAGGCAATGGTATATTGGCCGTCCGGCAGGGGTGGCAGGGCCAACATGAGCAGACTTGGGTCAGTGCGGTCGAACTGGAGCGCTACCCCCGCCACGGCCTGGCCGCCTACGTCGAGCACACGCGCCTGGCTCACACCGGGCGCGAGCGCCTCGCTGAACCAAAGGCGCACCTGGCGCGGTGGTTTGGCAAGCGCGGCGCCGTCGGCCGGGTCGGAGCGCACAAGCTCAGCATGCGCCAGCGCGGGCGAGAGCGCGGCCAGCGAGCACAGCAACGCCAGGATGACGGCGGCCGCTCCCCGGAGGGCGGCCGGTCGCCGGTGCTGCCGGATCACTGCCGGTCTGGACTCGTCTACGTGCGTTAGCTGTTGCTCCATGCCAGAAGCGTAGCAGAGTCCCGGGCGGCAGGATACGGGCGAAGGTCGTCTTTCTGGCCCTGACCTTGGTCCCGCCCCCCTGGGACCAAAGTCCCCTGTCCGGTGTTAACCTTGGTCCCGTCTGCCAAGGACGTGAGACCCAGCGCGTGCGTCCGGTCGCCAGCGGCCCTGGGCATGGCCGATCTTGGCCCTGCCGGGCGGACCATGTGCGTCGCCAACGGCGGGTGGGGGCCGTCAACCGATATCTAGTGTTCGGGCAAAGTAGGGTAGTCTCTGACCAGAGTGTGCTATACTTGGGCAGACCCGGTGATCCCTGCCGGGCAACAGGGCAGGGCCGCAGGTCCACGGACTGGATCAGGCGCGGAGAGCATTCGATGAGTGATCGCCCGTCTGGGAACTCATATTTGACCGTCGCTGCCGGCGGCGACCGGCTCGCGCGCGGCCGGCGTCTGACGATCGGACTGCTCACCCACGGGGCGGGCGATCCTAACAATCAGTGCAGCGACCTCGGTCGCCCGGCTCCGGGCAGTTGAAACCACAGCAACGGGCTGCCAGGTCGATCTGCATCGACTACATCGGCCGGCTTAAGCTAGTTTCTGGTAGGTTCTTGAGGAGGATATACGATGAGGAACCAGCCATATCGCCTTGACCGGGTACCGAACCTGGCCGGCGAGTGGTGTGGAAGTTTTCATGGCGAAGCAACCGTTGGGCGGCCGCCCAAACAAGGCCACCCTCGTGAGAATCAAACTGGCGACTATGGTCGTATCGATTGCGACCTTTGTCAGCAGTCTGGGCGTGATCGTCTTGTTCAATCCGGGCATTGCAAGCACGGCGGGTCTTTCTGGGGCGTCACCATCAGCAGTAAGATGAAGGCGATTTACCTGGTGGCCGCGGTCTCTGTCCTGTTGCTGACGATGTTCCGCGTCGTGACTGCCAGGTCAGGCAAAGGTCCTGCCGCCAGGGCCCGGCGAGCCGAACAACGCTCGGCCGCTTGAGGCGGGAGAGGGGGGCGTTCAAGCCGGCCGCCTGCGCGGGCCCGGGCCGCTGGGCCCGCGCCGCCAGGATCCGCGTCTCGTCTCCGAATCTGAATCGGGCCGTGAGAACGGGGCGCGGCGCTCAGTCCGGGTAGACGCCGTATTTCTTGGCCGATTCCACCAGCGCGTGGATGTTTTCAGCGGGCGTCTCGCTGCCCAGCGCACAGCCGGGCCCCAGGATAAAGCCGCTGTCCGGCGCCATGAGCGCGATCGCTTCCCGGCAGGCGTCTTCCACCTCAGAGGGCGTGCCGGTGGCGAGCAGCGAGGTGTTGATCGGCCCCAGGAAACACGTCTTGCCCCGCCCGGCTGCCTTGGCCTTGCGCATGTCGGTCTTGTGGTCGATCTCCAACACCTGCGCGCCCGTCGCGATGAAGTCGTTGATGATCGGGATCGTGTTGCCGCAGATGTGATTGTGCAGGATGATACCCGCGGCCTTCAGGTCCTCCACCATCTTCTTCTCTTGCGGCTGGGCGTACTTGCGGTAATGGCGCGGCGACATGACGTCCGGCCCGGCCACCGGCTCGCCGATCGAGGTCGAACGCGCGCCGCTCTCGATCAGCGCGAAGGCGTAACGCGTGCTCACGGTGCGCGCGTAATCCAGCAGGCGGTGCACCAGGTCCGCCTTCTCGCCGGTCGCGATCTCCAGCATCAGGGTCTGCATGCCGATCAGTTGGCTGGCCAGGTCCATCGGGCCCTGGTCGGCCCGCCCGCAGATCCAGACCTTGTCGCCGATCTCGCGCGCCAGGATGCGCGTCGCCTTGAGGATCTCGCACATGGGGAAGGTCGTGTACGGATCGGGCACCGCCAGCCTGTCGACCTCCTCCAGGCTCTCGATCACCGGGATGTGCGCAACCGGGGCCGCGTCGTCCCGGTAGAGCACCTGCACGCCGCAAGCCTGGGCGTTGCAAGCAGTGCCGTTCTCGAGCAAGATCATGTCGTGCCCGAACTCGCGCCAGGCCTGCAGCATCACCTCGGCGAGCAGTTCACCGTGCTGGAACACCTCGGCCATCGAGCCGCCCATGGCAAAGGCTGCCGGCTGAAAGTTGTGCAGGTCGACCGGCACCCGGTCGGGCCGGCGCAGGTCGATGGCCGCCTGGACACGTTCGATCGCGTTCATGTACTCGCTCCTGTTTCTGACGCTGAACACCCGTCAGGGCCCGGCCCCGCCGGCGGGGCCTTGAGCACTGCTCCCTGGTTTGCCCCCCGCACCAACCGGCTGTAGAGCCCGAGGAAGCCACGGGTCACGGCGGGCGGGCGCACCACGCGCGCGGCCAGGCGGCGTGCGATCTCCTCGGCGGGCACCAGCAGCTCCAGGCGCCGGGCCGGGATGTCGATCTCGATCAGGTCGCCCTCGCGCACCGCGCCGATCGGGCCGCCCGCGTAGGCTTCGGGACAGACGTGGCCGATGCACGGCCCGCGCGTCGCGCCCGAATAACGACCGTCGGTGATCATCGCCACCGAGTCACCCAGCCCGAGGCCGACCAACATGGCCGCCGGGATGGAGAGCTCGCGCATGCCCGGCCCGCCGGCCGGCCCCTCGTTGCGGATGACCAGCACGTCGCCGGGCCGGATGCCGCGCGCCATCAGCGACTCGCGCACTTCATTCTCGGACTCGAAGACGCGCGCCGGGCCGCGGTGGCGCAGCATGGCCGGCGAAACGGCGCTCTGTTTGACCACCGCCCCTTGCGGCGCCAGGCTGCCATACAGGATTGCAATACCGCCCTCGGGCGCCAGGGGGGCCTGCAGCGGATGCAGCACATCGTCGCGCAGGACGCGCGCCGCGGCCGCGATCTCACCGAGAGTCTGCCCGCTGACGGTCGGCACGCCGGTGTCCAGCAGGGGCGCCAGGATGTTCAGCGCGGCCGGGATACCGCCCGCCTCGTGCAGGTCGACCACCGTCAGCCGGCTGGCGGGCGCAAACCTGGCGATCAGCGGCGTCTCTCGGCCCAGGCGGTCGAAGGTATCCTGCGTGATCTCGGCCCCGTAGTCGGCAGCGATGGCCGGCAGGTGCAAGACCGCGTTGGTCGAGCCGCCCAGCGCGAGGCAAATGCGCACCGCGTTCTCCAGGCTCGCCTGCCCCAGCATCCGCCCGGCCCGCACATCCTGGCGCACCAGCTCGACGATCCGCCGGCCGCTGGCCCGGCACAGCTCTTCCCGCTGCGGATCGAGCGCGGGCAAGGTGGCGCACAAGGGCAGCGAAAGACCCAGCGTCTCCACGACCGCGTTCATGGTGTTGGCCGTGCCCATGAACGCGCAGGCGCCCGGCCCGCCGCAGGCCTGGCATTCGATCTCGTAGAACTGTTCCTCGCTGATGCGCCCGGCCATGTAGCGGCCCATCGCCTCTTTGACGTCGCTCAGGATGATTGACCGCGGCTCCCCGCTCGCCGGGTCCGTCACGCGGCCGGGCGCCATCGGCCCGCCGGTCACGAACAGCGTGGGCAGGTCCAGCCGGGCCGCGGCCATCAGCATACCGGGCACGATCTTGTCGCAGGAGCAGAGCATGACCACACCGGCGAAGCGGTTGCCGAGGCACATCAGCTCGACCGAGGCCGCGATCACGTCGCGCAGGGGCAGGCTGGCGTACATGCCCGCGCCCTGCAGGATGCCGTCGCAGGGAGCGACCGTGTTGAACTCGGCAGGCGTGCCGCCCGCCTCGCGCACGCCCTCTTTGACCCACTCGGCCAAGGTGCGCAGGTGGAAGTGGCCCGGGTCGACCTCGCTCCAGGAGTTGACGATGCCGATCAGCGGCTTCTGGAAGTCGGCATCCGTGTAGCCCATCGAGCGGTAGAGGGCGCGCGGGTAGGCCCCCGCGACGCCGGCGAACAAGCCCTGTCCCTGGATCATGCGTGTTCTCGCTTCCTCAGGCGGGTTCGGCGACCGGGAGGCGGCGCAACAGCGCCGCCTCAAGCGGCGCATCGGTCATCGGGCCGCCGTCGATCAGCTCCCACACGCCGGGGTAGCTCAGCGCCGGGCCGACGACCTCGTCCGGCAGCCCCTCGACGATCTCGGCCAGCGTGCGGTGCGTGACCTGGTTGATGCGCGCCAACATGGCGCGCGAGGCCTGCTGCGGAGCGCGGCGGTGCGGCGGGTAGCCGCAGCCGGGTTCCACGCTGAAGTAATGGTCGAAGATGAAGCGCAGGTTGACGTCGCCCGCCCAGCCATACCCCTGGTTCAGCGCGAGCGAGAGGCAATTGCCGTTGTTGATCTGCGCGAATAGCCAGGCATCCAGCGGGGTCAGGATGTGACCGCAGAACACGCCGGGATACTGCGAGGCCGAGGCCAGGTAGCCCTGGCCGGTGCCGCAGCCGCCCACCACCAGGTCAACCCGGCCCAAGTTGAGCAGCAGGGCGGTGAGCAAGCCCGTGTGGGTGTATTGCAGCTCGGGCTTCTCGCCGTTCTTGCGCATCCCCACATTGATAACCTCGTGCCCGCGCCCAGCCAACGCCGCCACGATGTCGGCATTGCGGTCGGCCGCGCTGGTTTCGTTGATGACTGCGATTCTCATCGGCTGCCTTTCCTATACGATCGAGACCGTCACGCCCTCGGCGAGCGATTTCTCCACTGCTTCGACCATCTTCTGCGCCACGATGGCATCCTCCAGCGTGGACAACGGCTTGCCGCCCTTAAGGCAGACGTCCACGAAGTAACGGTCCTCGTTGGCGATGGTGGCCTGATAGGCGGTGTAGACGCGCGAGTGCGAGATGCCGCGCTTGGCCTCCACCCAGTCCTGGTAAGTGTAGCGGGTGGCGCCGGCGGTGCCGATCACCTTGACCATGAACGTCCAGGGGTCGGCCGACAGGTCGTCGGCGGCGAAGCTGGCGCACAGGTGGGCCAGGCCGCCGTTTTCCAGCTCCACGATGCACATGGCCAGGTCTTCTTTGCTCAGCTTCTCATAGTGACGTATGGCCTTCAACGCCGTCACGCGCACCGGCCGGCCAACCAGGTACAGCATGGTGTAGATGTTGTGGGTCAGGATATGGCGCACCATGCCGGGCAGGGTCGAGGCCCGCTCCTCAGAATGTTGGATATTATACATCACGTAGCAGGAGACGATCTTACCCAGCTCGCCGGCCTGGATCAGGTCGTGAGCGCGCGCCAGGCTGGCCTCGTGGATCATGTTATGGCCCGGCACGCAGATCACCCCGCAGCGCTCGGCGGTCGCCTTCATCACTTCGATCTCGGCCACGGTCGCGCCCAGCGGCTTTTCGATCAGCACGTTCTTGCCGGCTTCCAGCGCCAGCCGCACGTACTGCAGGTGGGTGTCCAGGTCGGTCAGCACGAAGACGGCGCCGATGG